>Ga0302324_100019374_pt1 | contig 13364 bp, 11 predicted proteins | sample Palsa_T0_1_FD_201949 | JGI IMG/M metagenome (GOLD analysis project Ga0302324, IMG submission 201949) | Peat permafrost microbial communities from Stordalen Mire near Abisko, Sweden - Palsa_T0_1 | ecosystem: Environmental > Terrestrial > Soil > Palsa > Peat permafrost | place: Sweden: Abisko...
GGCGCGGAGGACCTGGACCGCCTGTAACCGTCCCAACGCGCGTCACGCTACCGTAGCGAACGCTCAGAGCGGTGCCGATATCGTGTTATGTCCTGATTTGAAGGGGCACGGCTTCAGCCGTGCCGCCAGATCGCGCAAAGGAAACGGCTTTTAGGCCCTGAGGGACAACGGTTTCCCCCAGCGGCTGAAGCCACATTCTTTTTCTCGGTAGTTACGGCACGCCTGAAGGCGTGCCCCTTCAAGGCATAGGTTCTGATCGGAACCGCTCAAGGCGGATCGCTAAACGCAGTGCGCGACTTGGGATTTTCTGCGGGCGGGCCGTGTCCACAACCTTAGTCTCCGGGGAGCGCGCACCTGCAACCGTACGAGCTCTGCCGCCAAAGAACGACGAATCGGCCCGAGCGACCTCAAAACCCTATTGTGGCGGACAGGAGCCAATCTTCCTGGCTGCCCTCGCCTTTTCCGCCGGAATCGTCGCAGCCAATTACCTGTGGCGCTGCCCTTACATCTGGCTGGCCGGCTTCTTGATTGCCGCCACCGGCGCGGCGCTCGCACTTCGCCGCTCGCCTCAGGCCGGATTTACTCTCGCCCTGGCAGCCATGCTTCCGCTGGGCGCTTTCTATTTGCAGGCGCGGGACGCAGCGCAGGCTACCGTTGGAGAAAATCTGCAGCCCTTCGCCACCGGCGAGAGTAGTGTTGACGTCGTCGCGCACGTCATCCGTGAGGGCCTGATCCGCGACAGTCCCTACGGCGGCAAGCAGGAGTCCGTCGATGTCGAGAGCGAGCAACTGCGGCTCGGTGACAGCCACATCTCCACCGCGGTCGGCATTCGTCTGACCATATACAGCAAGCAAGCTGAGGAAGACGAAGCCCATGACGCAGGAGTCGAATCGCCGCTCCGGGTCTACACCTATGGCGAGCGGCTGCGATTCCCGGCCAAACTGCGGATGCCGCGGAACTATCGCAATCCGGGCGCAATGGACCTGACGGGTTATCTCAGTTCGCAGGGAATTCGCCTGACCGGCTCCGCCCGCGCCAGCGATGTCGAGGTGCTGCCCGGCTTCGTTGGCAGCCGCATTGGCCTGTGGCGCAGCGCGGCCCGGCGCAGCGCGCTGGCTCGCATCATGCAACTCTGGCCGGGCGAACGGGGCGCGCTGATGCAGGCGGCCCTGATCGGCGGTCGCGCCTTTTTCGGACGCGATATCAAGACCGACTTCCAGCGCACCGGCACATATCACATTCTGGTTGTCTCCGGCATCAACGTCGGCATCCTGGCCTTCGCGGCCTTCTGGCTTCTGCGCCAGCTGCCCTTCGGGGAGACCTGGGCCACCCTCCTTACCATCCTGCTTTCGTGGGGATATGCCTTCGTTGCCGATCTGGGCTCGCCTATTGTGCGCGCCACCATCACGCTCAATATCTACCTGCTCACCCGATTGCTCTTTCGCGATCGCGCAGGCCTTAACGGTCTCGGCATCGCCGCTCTGGGCATCTTGCTGGTGAATCCCAGGACCTTGTTCGAGGCCAGCTTCCAGCTCACTTTCGTTTCGGTGATCGCCATGGCGGGCATTGCCGTGCCTATCCTGCGCCGCACTCTGTATCCGGCCCAGAGTGCTATCAGGAATATCGATTCGCCGGAGTATGACGTCACCCTTCCAACCCGCACTGCCGAATTTCGCGTGGAAATGCGCCTGTTGCGCAACGCTCTACAGCAGATCATCGGACGCCGAGTTGCGACCTTCCTGGTGGTTCGCGCGGTAGGCTTTGTCTTGCTCGCCTCGCAGTTGTTGTTCGTCTCCACCGTCATCCAACTTGCCCTAGCCCTGCCCATGGCCTGGTATTTCCATCGCGCCACCACCATGGCGTTGCCGGCCAATGCTTTGATGATTCCCATTGCCTCGGTGCTGTTGCCAAGCGCGGTGCTGGCAGTCCTTCTTTCCTACCTATCACATTGGCTGGCTTATGTTCCCGCGGTGATCGCCGGATATTCGCTGGACGTTCTCACCGGGACGGTCCGCCTCATCGGTCATCTGCGAATCTCCGAGGTACGCGTCCCCGCGCCCACCCTGATCATTTCGCTGGCTGCGGCTCTCTCGGTCGGTTTGGCGCTCTTGCTGGCGAGGCGGCGCGTTCTAGCGGCAATCGGTGTCGCCGGATTGCTGGCTTCGGCACTGAGCATCGTGCTATTGCCGCCGAAGCCGCAATGGCATCCCGGCCTCTTCGAGATTACGGCCATCGATGTTGGTCAGGGAGATTCACTGCTGCTGATTACACCCGACGGCAAGACGCTGCTGATGGACTCCGGCGGAATGCCCGGCAACGTGCGCTCCGACTTCGATGTTGGCGAGGAAGTGGTCTCGCCCTATCTCTGGTCGCGCGGCATTCGCAGGCTGGACGCGGTAGCCATCTCGCACGCCCACAGCGACCACATGGGCGGTATGCCCAGCATCATCGCCAACTTTCAGCCGCATGAGGTGTGGTACGGCATGGACTCGCCTAATCGGGATTTCGCCAAAGTGAAGGAAGCCGCACAAACGTTCCAGGTAACGACCAAGACTTTTACCGCAGGCGCGTCATTCGATTTCGGAGGAGTTCACGTGCGGGTGCTGAATCCCCAGCCGGGTTGGACGGCCAAAGATCCCGACGACCAGTCGTTGGTGCTGCGTATGCAATTCGGCCAAACGTCGGTCTTACTGGTGGGAGATGCACACAAGCGGATCGAACAGTTTCTCATCGCCGAGTCCCCTCAGGCCGACCTGCTTAAGATCGGCCACCATGGCAGCGCGACTTCCAGCTCGCCGGAGTTCCTCGCCGCCGTCAAGCCGCGCTTCGCCGTAGTGTCGGTGGGCTTCTACAACTCGTTCCGGCATCCCCGGCCTGAGGTGATGCAGCGCTATGCCGGCGCTCACATCATCACCTATCGCACCGACCTCGCCGGGGCGGTTTCGTTCTACCTGGATGGGACGCAAGTAGTGGCTACGCGGGTTCCTCGCTGATGGCTTCGTCCTCATCGGTCGTGGGGTGACTGCGGTACTCCTCGATGGTCTCCAGCGCTTCTTCGGCCTGGTCCGGGCGTACCATGATCACAACTCCGCCCACCCCGGGCAATATGTCCTGCGGCGCTTCACGGTTCTGGATCATGGCGTCAATGCCCGCCGATTCCAGCAGGCCGCGCACCACCATCGCCTCCGATTCCTCGTCCGTGTCGAACACCTTTACCAGTTCCTCATGCCCTTCTGCTGTCTCGTCTGTCATTTTTCCTCCCCTGAGTTTCGATGCCAAGGACCGTTCCATCGCCCTGTGCAAGGCCCTAAGTTTGACGGCTGCAAGCGTACCGTTTCGGTGTATGATGCGTCCACTCAAGCAGGCGAAATCGGGGTTTAGAGGAAAATCCCGTTCGCTCTGCGCGACGTCAGAATCGCGACGCACATCAAATTGTAACGGGTCGAGTACGAGGTCCGAGATACCGAGCTGATTCTCTCAGAGGCGAATTCATGGGGCTACCGGAACGCAAGGAAGCGGCAGCATCGCAAAGTGCCGGCAGTGAACTGTCCGAACAGGAGCAGGAACGCCGCAAGCTGCGCCGGTTGCAGATCATGATGAACATGGTGATGTCGGTCATCAGCCAGGACCAGGGGCTTACCGTGGAAGAGGCGTCTGAACTGGCAGCGAACGCCAAACGCGCCGCCCTGGCGCTCTTTCCGGACAAGGAGTTTGCCTACGATATTCTCTACAAGCCCCGGCTTCAGCGGCTGATGGCGGAGCGCTTTCGTTTGCAGTAGAGTTCGCTTATTTCGAGATGCTGGTCAGATAGATGGTCAGCGTGCCCCAGAAAAGCTTGGCGCGCATCTGGATGGGCAGATGCCGCTCATCGTCCGAGTACCAAATCCAAATACGGCCGTTCTTCAAGATTCCCGAGTCGCCCTCCGGACCCACGCGCACCGTTTGAAATGTTCCAGCCGGCGTTTTGATCTGCTCTTTGCCTTCCACGTGCGCCTGCGCGGTCACCGTTTTGGCGCCGTCATTCACAGGGAAAGTGTAGGTCGCTCCCAGCTGCAGCGGCAGGCTGGCAACATAAAGAATTCCGGTGACCACATCGGTCACGCAACCGGGGATGTCGTTCTCGATCCTCTTCTGCTGACCGTCTTTCAGGCTGCGCTCTTCCAGAATCGCCTTGCCATGCGCGTAATCGTAGGTGATGGTCGTCTCGCGGCTGTGCGAGCCCTCTTCGGTGTGCTTCATCAGTTTGTTGGAACAAAGGCTCTTGGCATCGAAGTAGGAATTGAAGCGGTCCTGCACCCGATACAGCAGCGCGACCACTCCGGTGGAGTCGGCCGTCCCCGCCAGATGGTTTTGCGTCCCCGACTGCTCGACACGCAGCGTAGCCACTCCCGCAGTCAGGAAATGCCACTCGCCTTCGTAGTGCAGCGTCTGCCCATAGGGAAATTGAAATCCTGTCCGGAGAGGCTGAATGTGCGCGGCGGTACCGATTTTTCCTTCGGGCTGGGCCGCAAAGGCGTTCTGCGGAGACGTGACTGCCGGCGCGCCATTCGCAGCGAGCAGGGCGCACGACAGCAAAACAGTAAGTATGACGAAGGAGCGCGCGATGGCGGTCGTTACCTTCCCCCGGGCAGCCAGAGAATTTTCGCAATCAGGACGGCCACTATCGCGGCCGCGCCGAGCAGGGAATTGTACTCGCGATGGCGGAAGTATAACTCACGCGAAAAGCCAGCCGTCACTCCAGTAAACCATAACGAACGCGGCAGCAGGCTTGGCACTCGCCGCCGATAGTCGGCATAATCCGCGAATCGGCCGCTCAGAAAGTCCTCTTCGCCGCGGATGACAGGCACATAGACAACCGCATAATAAACTACGAGCACCGCTGCAATCCAGATGTCGCGTGCCGCGATGGCGAATCCGATCCCTATCACGATGGAGCCCAGATACAACGGATTCCGCACGTACGCATACGGTCCCGTCATGGTGAGCTTGCGGTCTTTCTGCACCTGACCTGAGGCCAAAGCGCGAATCGCGATTCCACCAGCTGCCACTGCCGCACCGACCGCAACGCTCGTCCACGCGGGCCGGGCTCGCCAGAGGTAAAACGCTGCGAAGAGAAATCCCAACGGCACTCGAATGCGGCGCGCGATCCGGCTCCAGGTCCACGAGGACGTCGTTGCGCTGTCCTGGCTCGGCAACATTGGAGGAGCGTTCACTTTGTGCTGCGTCCTCCAGTGCGCTTTAGCAACTCGGTTGTGGAATGGTCTTTGGGGTCGCCCACAATTTCAATCCGCCCGCCGTATGCCAGTACTTCGTCTCGCTCGGGAACGCTCTCGCAAGTGTAGTCAGTGCCCTTTGCTTGAATGTCAGGACGGATTTCGCGGATCAGCGCGCGTACATCGGGCTCATCGAAAAGCACGACCGCGTCCACGTCCGCCAATGCGGCAACGATTTCCGCTCGCTCCTGTGCCGGCATGAAGGGACGGCCTGCGCCCTTGATCTGGCGGACGCTGGCGTCGGAGTTCATGGCTACCACCAGCTTGCCACCAAGCGCTTTGGCCCCACGCAGGTAGCGGATGTGCCCCACGTGTAGCAGATCGAAGCAGCCGTTCGTCAGCACGATCTGCTGGCCAGCGCGTCGCCATTCCATTACACGCTGCTGCAAGCCGTCGCGCGAAAAGATTTTGTCCTGCTCGCTCATCCTCATCTTGCAATTTCAAGTTTCGGGTTTCCAGTTTCGAGTTTCTGGGCACTCGCAACTCGAAACTAGAAGCTAGAAACTCCTGCTATTGCAGCCAGCAGCTCCTTGCCGGAAACCGTCGCCGTGCCCCGTTTCATCACCACGATGCCGCCGGCAAAATTCGCCAGCCGGGCGGCGGAAGCGGTATCGGCGCCGGCGGCAAGCGCGGCCGTAAACGTTGCAATCACGGTGTCGCCGGCTCCGGTTACGTCCACCACCTGATCAGAGCCATAAATCGGGATCGCGGCCGGCTCAGCATTTTTCTCGAACGCAACCATGCCATCCCGCCCGCGCGTGATGACCAGGCAGTCCAGCGCCATCTCCTTCATCAAGCGCTCACCTGCGGCGAACAGCTTCCGATCATCGTGTCCAATCCGGATTCCCAACGCCTCTTCCACTTCGGGCTCATTCGGAGTTGCCGCCGTCGCCCCTTCGTAGTCCAGGATGCGATAGCGCGAATCGACAGTGATGGGCTTGTTCTCCAGGCAGCCATTCGACTTCACAAACGTCAGCAGCCGCGGCGTCGCAGCGCCATAGCCGTAATCGGAGACTAGGAGCGCGTCCGAAGCCGTGGCATATTCTCTGGCCGCATTCACCAGGTTGAGCAGCACCGGATGCATGGCGTCCAGCGGTTCAGGCTCGCGATCCACGCGCACTACCTGCTGCCGGCTGGTGTGGGACATACCGGCCAGAATGCGCGTCTTCGTGGTGGTGGTGTGGCCCTTCAGCCGCTCGATGCCACCGGTCGGAATCTTCTTTTCGTGCAGCCTCTCCAGTAGCAGGCTGCCGGCCTCATCATCGCCTACAACTCCCACTGGGAGCACGTTGACTCCCAGTGCAGCCAGGTTCATGACTGCATTAGCGCCGCCTCCGGGCACCACGGTGCGCTCACGGTGCTTCAAGATCAACACCGGCGCCTCGCGCGAAACGCGCGCGATCTCCCCAAAAATAAATTCGTCGGCTACCAGGTCTGCCAGCACGGTGACGGAAAGTTCGGAAAATTGCCGGACAATCTTCTTCCACCGCTCCGCATCTTTGGGGTGTTTGTTCATCAATTCAAATGAACGCCCGGTGCATGGATGCAGCCACCGGGCGCAAGTCAATCTTAGATTGTCTCATGCAGGGCCGTGATTTCGTGCGGCAATGGCCTCCATCAGCGTCCTCAGAGCGGTGTCATCATCATCCAATTCCATTCGGACCGGAATGACATGCAGAGGCGCGAGCACCGCGATGCGGGATTGAAGGTTGATTGCGTCCTTTTCGGTGGTGACGAACGACCAGGCTCCGTGCCGCGACCGCAGCGCTAATAACTCGCGCACGTCGTCGTCCGAGTAGGCATGGTGATCGCGAAAGCTTCGCGTGCCGGCCAGCGTCACTCCTGCCGCCCGCAACTGCGCAAAGAAGTTCTCGGGACGGGCGATTCCACAGAAGGCGAAACTGGGACCGTTCAGTTCTCGGGGAACGATAATGCCGCGCCGCACTTTCCAGACAAGTTGCTGGGTAATGGGAAATCCCCGGTGCGATGCATCGTTCGCGAGGACGACCGCGCTGGCTCGCGCCAATGAAGAAAGCGGCTCGCGCAGTCGACCTGTTGGGAGCAACAAGTCCTCCACGTCGGACGGTGCGATCAATACGATGTCGAAGTCCCGCGCTAGTCGCCGATGCTGGAAGCCATCGTCCAGCAGATGCAGTTGTCGGCCGAATTTCTGCTCGGCAAATTGGCCGGCGGCGTAGCGATCCTCGCCCACGATGACCGGCACTCCCAACTTGCGCGCGATCAGCAGAGGCTCGTCACCGAAGTCGCGCGGCGACCCTTCTGGATGGACCAGGGCCACACCCTTCGTCGCCCGCCCGTAGCCTCGCGAAAGGACATCGAAAGCGACGCCGCGTTCTTTCAGCAGCTCGCCCAGAGTAATTAGAAACGGCGTTTTGCCGGAGCCGCCGACAGTAAGGTTTCCGATGCTCACCACTGGCCCCTGGAGTTTGCGACTCTTCAGGGCCCCGCGATCGTAGAGATCATTCCGAGCCTTCACGATCGCGCCGTACAGCGCCGAGAGCGGGCTCACCCTCGCTTCTCCGAAGCGCCTGCGGCCACGGGCGCGTGTTCAGACAACAAGCCAAGCAACGCGTTCACTGTTCTTTCGGTTGCGCCTTGCTGCGAGCGCATGACTTCGAGTGCGCGCTGGCCGAGTGCGGCCCGCTCGTCGTGGTTCTCTAGGAGCTGCAGCACCGTCGGCGTGAGCGACTGCGGAGTGACAACGCGCAGCGCATCAGCCCGGCGAAAGATACCGATGATATCGCGAAAGTTCTCCGTGTGCGGCCCGACGAGAATGGCCTTCCCGAACTGCGCCGCCTCCAGCACATTGTGGCCGCCGCGCGGCACCAGGCTGCCGCCGATGAATGTCAGATCGGCAAATTCATACAGGCTGGCCAACTCGCCAATCGTATCGAGCAGGAAAACACTTCCGGCAATCGGTTTGGAGCCGTCCCATTGCGAGCGCTGCTGAAATCGGATACCTGACGACACGAGCAAGCCCACAACCGCATTGAAGCGCTCGGGATGCCGCGGAGCCAGAATCAGCAGCGCGCACGGGTATTCCGCCGCAACGCTCCGGAACATCTCCAGCATCATCGGCTCTTCGCCGTCGAGCGTGCTTCCAGCCACGATCACAGGGCCGACATTTTCGCGCTGGATCGCGGCTCTAAACTGTCCCACAATGTCAGACTTAGCCGGGAGCTTCACTTCAAACTTCAGATTGCCGCTGACGTGCACTCGACCTGGCGGGGCTCCAATGTGGATGAGCCTACGAGCGTCTTCGTCACTCTGCGCCAGAAACAGATCCACATTTTGCATGACGGGCCGCAGCAGCCTACAAAAACGTAGATAGCCGGGTAGGGACCGGTCAGAGACGCGCGCGTTGACCACCGCAACAGCCGCTCCTGAAAGTCGAGCCCAATGCAGCAGGTTTGGCCAGAACTCACTCTCCGCCAGAACAAGCAGCTTCGGGCTCAGTGCCTGCAGAAAAGGTCGAACTGCGAATGGCAGATCGAGCGGCAGGTAGAAGACGTTGCTCTCTCCGAAGCGTTTGCGCGCAAGCTTTTGACCCGTGTCGGTAGTAGTGGAAACAACAATTCGCCAGCCACGAAGCTGCGCTTTCAATTCTTCGACTACGCGCGAAATCGCCAGCACCTCACCAACGGAGACCGCGTGGATCCAGATGGTGAACTCGGCGGAGTCACGCAATAAGCGCGGCGGAACGCTGCCCAATCGCTCGCCCCAGCCGGTGCGGTACTTGCCGTGACGCAGCATCTGCAAAAGCCACCACGGCGTGCTGACGATCAACGCCAGGAACAACAGTAAGCTGTAGAGCGAATACACGCTGCGATTGTAAAGCCTGCGGAATTAGAAGTGCGGACGGCTTCGGAACCCTCAGGGCTAAAGCCCAATCCTATCTCGAACATCTACGGACGGCCTGAAGGCCGTCTCCTTCAAAGAACACACCCTCCCACAACTTCTCTTAGGCGTTGATCGCCATGCCAAACACGGCATTCGCGGCGTCCAGCATCGCCTCTGACAATGTGGGATGCGCGTGAATAATGTTTGCCAGCTCTTCCGCCGTGCACTCCATTTCCAGCGCCAGAACTGACTCGGCGATCAGCTCAGTCGCGTTCGGCCCGATAATGTGTACGCCCAGGATCTCTCCGTACTTCGCATCGGTCACGATCTTGACGAACCCTTCGTGCTGGCCGACGATGCTGGCCCGGGAGTTGGCGGTGAAAGGGAACTTGCCAATCTTTACCTCGTATCCTCGCTCTTTAGCCTTGGCTTCGGTCAGCCCGACACTGCCGATCTCGGGATGGCAGTAGGTTGCATTCGGAATGCGCAGGGGGTTGATCTTCTTCACCGGCTTACCGGCGATATGGGTCACGGCAACGATGCCCTCCATTGCTCCGGAGTGTGCCAATTGTGGGTAACCGGCCACGATGTCGCCAATGGCGTAAATCCCCGGCTCCGCCGTCCGCATGTAAGGGTCAACTTTGACGAAGCCGCGTTCCAGCTCAATCTTCGTCTTCTCGATGCCGACGTTCTCGGTCCGCGGCGCGCGCCCGACTGCCACGAGCACTTTCTCCGCTTCCAACTTCTGCTGTTTGCCATCGACCGTAAAGGTGACCGCAACCCCGGCCTTCGACTTCTCGATCTTCTCGACTTTGGCGTTGACGAAGCCGTTGATGCCGCGTTTGCGATACACCCGCGCCAGTTCTTTGGATACTTCCTCGTCTTCCACCGGCACATAGCGCGGCAACATCTCCAGGATCGTCACTTCGGCGCCAAACGACTTGTAGATGCTGGCGAACTCTACGCCCACAGCGCCGGATCCAATCACGATCAGCGACTTGGGAATATTGTCCAGGCTCAGCACCTCGATGTTGGTGAGGATTTGCGAGTCGGCTTGCAAGCCCGGCAGCATACGCGCCACAGACCCGGTCGAAAGGACGATATTCTTAGCTTTGATCGCCTTCTGCTCGCCGCCTTCAATGGCGACGGTGTGAATGCCGTCCTTCGCAGGCCCAGTCAGCTTGCCGTAGCCGCGCACCACGTCGACTTTGTTCTTGCGCGCCAGGAACGTCAGGCCTTTCGTATGTTTGTCCACAATGCCCTGCTTGCGCTTCTGGATTGCACCCCAGTTCAGCGAAACGCCGGCGGTATTTTCCAGGCCGAGTTCCGCGCCTTCCTTCACGTGGTCGTAAACCTCGGCATTGAACAGCAGGGCCTTGGTGGGAATGCAGCCGACATGCAGGCACGTCCCGCCGAGCTGTTCGGCTTTCTCGATGAGAGCGGCTTTCAGTCCTAACTGGCCGGCGCGAAAGGCCGCGGTGTATCCGGCAGGTCCGCTGCCGATGATGGCTACGTCATAGATTGTGTCTGGCAAGTGCGTGCTCCAATCTTGGGTGAGGTCGGGCTTTAGCCTCTGAGGCAATTGTTTTGCCGGGCTAAAGCCCAAACTTCTTACAACATTCTCTTCGGCACCGCTGAAAGTCGTGCCCTGATACAACCCCGGGAACAATGCCCGAGGCCGGTCGAAGGCTTCCGGCTCCCGTCTAGCTGGGAATAATGGCTTCTGCCAAATAGATGATTGTAAATCACGGAAGAAGCAGACCTAGCCTCCAGGGGAGGCCTAATGCATTACGACGCCAGCGTTAATGGCCGAGGCTCATAGCCCGGCCACGGTGACTTTTCGATGCTATGCTGGCGTAGTCTTCCATGAAGCGCGTTGAAGAAGAATCTCCCGTCACAACCGACACTGCGGAACAGCCGCGCCGTGTCGGACTCAAGCTGGTTGGCAATGCGTTCTTCCTGCTGCTGATCATTCTCACCGCGGTCGCCGGAGCAGTCTGCGGCCTTGTCCTGGTCTACTCCACCGATCTTCCGCAGGTTACGGAGCTGGAGCACTATCGGCCCAGCACCATCACGCAACTTTACGACGATCAGAACCGTGTAATTGGGCAGTTCGCGCTACAGCGGCGCGTGATTGACAGCTACAACGATTTTCCCAAGGTGCTGCGCGACGCCCTAATCTCAACCGAGGACAAGGACTTCGAGAAGCACTGGGGCGTGGACGTGTGGCGCGTCTTTGGCGCAGCCTGGCGCGATGTGATGCTGGAAAGCCGCGCCCAGGGCGCTTCTACGCTGACCATGCAGCTGGCGCGCAACCTGTTTCTCTCACCTGACCGCAACTTCCGCCGCAAAATGCAGGAGGTGATGCTCTCAATCCAGATCGAGCGGCGCTTCACCAAGCCGCAGATCTTCACCCTTTATGCCAACCAGATCTACCTGGGCCACGGGGTGTACGGATTCGAGGCGGGAGCGAATTATTACTTCAGCAAGAGGGCCAAGGACCTCACACTGGATGAAGCGGCGGTGCTGGCCGGCCTGCCCAAGGCGCCGAACTATTACTCGCCCATCAACAGCCCGGAGCGAGCGATTCACCGGCGCAATCTGGTGATCAACAATATGCTGGAGGATGGCAAGATCACCGCGGCTGAGGCGGAGCGGGCCAAGAGCGCGCCAATGGAACTGAAGCTGCAGGCCGAGACCAACGACATTGCCCCTTACTTTGTGGAGGAAATTCGCCAGTATCTGGAGAAGAAGTACGGGGCGGAGCAAGTCCACGAAGCTGGGCTGCGGGTATACACATCGCTTGACCTGGAGATGCAGCGAGCGGCCCAGACGGCGGTGCGCGATGGGCTGGCTACCTACGAACGCCGTCACGGATGGAAGGGCAATCTGCTGAACGTCATCGCCAATGGCGACTCGCTGGCGACCTATCACCATGTCGATTGGGACGGGGCGATCGCGGCCGGCAGCTACGTTCACGGGCTGGTCACTGAAATCGAGCCCATGGCGGCGACGGTGAAATTCGGCAATTACGAGGCGCGTCTCGGTCCCGAAGAAATCAAGTGGACGAAACACCCATCGCCACAACAGTTCCTGGCCGCCGGCGACATCGTGTACCTGAAAGTCATCGAACTGAACGGCACTGCCAGCCACGTGTCGCTGGAGCAGGAGTCGGGCGTGCAAGGCGCGCTGCTGGCGCTCGACAACGCCACCGGCGATGTGAAGGCGATGGTCGGCGGACGCGACTTCGAGCAGTCGAAATTCAATCGTTCGACCCAGGCGCTGCGGCAGGTCGGCTCGTCCTTCAAGCCGTACATCTACACCGCAGCCATCGATCAGGGGCTCACGCCGGACGACACTGTGCTGGACGCCCCGATTACGTTCAGCACCTCGTCGGGCCCTTACACGCCGCACAACTATGATGGCAAGTTCGAGGGTGTCATCACCTTCCGCCATGCCCTGGCCGAATCGCGCAACATTCCCGCGCTGAAGGTTACGGAGCGCGTCGGTGGCATCAAGACGGTGATCGACTACGCGCGCAAGTTTGGCATCACATCGCCGCTGCTCCCCTATTTGCCGGTTGCACTGGGCGCAGCGGACATCACGCTGGCGGAGCAGACCGCGGCGTTCACCACATTTCCCAACGATGGCGTGCGCGTGGTTCCCCGCTACATTCGCAAGGTCACCGATTACGATGGCCGGGTGCTGGAGGAGAACTATCCCGAGGTGCGGGACGTGGTAAGCGCGCGTACGGCGCGCATCATGGTCAGCATGTTGCGCGAGGTGGTGCTGCACGGCACTGGCTATCAGGCAAGCAAACTCAACCATCCGCTGGGTGGCAAAACCGGAACGACAAACGACTTCACCGACGCGTGGTTCGTCGGCTTTTCGCCGTCGATTACCTGCGGCGTGTGGGTAGGATTCGACGAGAAAAAGACGCTGGGCAACAAAGAAACCGGAGCCATGGCGGCGTTGCCGATCTGGATCGACTTCATGCGGGTCGCGCTGCAAGGACGTGAGTCGGAAGATTTTGCCGCGCCTCCGCCGGAAACGCATAGCGCAGTCGCACAGAAGGTCGACACGCCCGACGGCGGCGCGGGCGACAGCGAGGCCCACTAATGCGCCGCTTCTTTCGCTTACTCCTTCGCGCGCTGGTGCTGTTCGTCGTCTTCATGGCGTCGGCGCTGACCGCCATGCGCTTCGCCATTCATGGCCGCCAGACGACCATTC
>Ga0302324_100019378_pt1 | contig 13363 bp, 14 predicted proteins | sample Palsa_T0_1_FD_201949 | JGI IMG/M metagenome (GOLD analysis project Ga0302324, IMG submission 201949) | Peat permafrost microbial communities from Stordalen Mire near Abisko, Sweden - Palsa_T0_1 | ecosystem: Environmental > Terrestrial > Soil > Palsa > Peat permafrost | place: Sweden: Abisko...
CCCGGTCCACCGTCACCAGCAGCACCGCCGCCGCCAGCGCGAACCGCGCCACGACGAGCCAGCCGGGCGACAGCCAGCCGAGCGCCGCCTTCGACAGCGGCACGCTGGTGCCCCAGGCCACGCCGGCAGCGGCGAGCGCGGCGACGGCGCGCCGCTGGCTGACCGGGCGCCCGAGGCCGGGGGAGTGACGGACGGGAGTGTGACGGGCAGAGGCGTGACTGACGGGTGCGACGGGGAGACGGGTGGTGCTCATGTCCTCCAGGTTGCCTTCGACCCGGCCATCATTTGACGATCTAGCACTCTGGCTAAATATAATTTTGTGTTATGGCCATCAAGCTTGATGAAATTGACATCCAGCTCCTCGCGGAGCTGCAGGCCGACGCCGACAAGACCAATGTCGAGCTCGCCCGCAGCACCGGCCTGTCCCCGGCCGCGACCCTGCACCGGGTGCGGGCGCTCAAGGAGTCGGGCGTGATCAGGATCGTCCGCGCGCACGTCGACCCGGCCCTGGTCGGCTTCCCGCTGCAGGTCTTCGTGATGGCCACGCTGCCCCGCCACGACCCGCGCTCGGGCGCCCGGTTCGAGGCCTATGTCCGATCCCTGCCGCAGGTCATCGGGGCCGACAGCGTGGCAGGCGAAACCGACTACATCCTGTCGGTGGTGGCCAGGGACGTGGCCGAGCTGGCGCAGGTGCTGGCAGGCCTGTCCGGCCGCGGCGGCGAGCGCCTGGTGACCTACCTACGCCTGGCCGAGGTCAAGCCGCCCTCCCCCGTCCCGCTGGGCGAGACCGGCTCACCAAAGCCGACCCGCCCGCGACGAGCCCCCGCCCCCCACCCACCCCGCTAGCCCCCGCCACCCGCAACCCCCGCCCGCCCCGTCCGCCCCGCTAGCCCGCCCTGTCCTGCTGGTATCCGCCCATCCCGCCCGTCCCACTCGCCCCGCTAGCCGCCCGCCCGTCCCGCTAGACGTTCCACGGTGCGGCTTGTCAAGCGGCGGCTTGCCGGCTTCCTGACGGCGGCTCCAGGCGGAGTCGCCGCGGTGGCGGATGCGCCTCATGAGGCAGCCGTGGAGGACGCCGACGAGCTGCCCCGGGCGGGAGCCGTGATCGTGTGTAGTTTGGGGCCGCGGTTTCGGCCCGCAGGCGTCAGCGTGTGCTCTTGGAGGCGCCCCGCGACCCGAGATACCCACGGTGACCCCTTTATCCGTCCGCCTTGGGGACAGCGGTGACGGTGAGGACAGTGTGCCGATGGCAGGCGCCAGGCTGGGCCTCTCGCCCAGCGCAGAGGCTGTCGCCGACGCCAGCGACCCCAAACGCCGCCTGTCGGCTACGCCAGCGACCCCAAACGCCGCCTGTCGGCTACGCCAGCGACCCCAAACGCCGCCTGTCGGCTACGCCAGCGACCCCAAACGCCGCCTGTCGGCTACGCCAGCGACCCCAAACGCCGCCTGTCGGCTACGCCAGCGACCCCAATAGGCCGTGTCAACGGCGTAGCTGACAGGACGCTGATCATGTCGCTGGCGTAGCCGACAGGTCCAGCCCGCCCGCTCCGTTTACGCGGCGGCGAGGCCGAAGGCGGCGAACATGATGTCGGCGATCTTGTCCGACATCTCGGCCACCGGCAGCTGAACCTCGGTGCTAATCAGGTAGTTGACGCGCTCCAGCATCATCAGGCAGGCGACCGCGGTGAGCTCGGGGGTCTCCTGGTGCTTGCCCGCCGCGGCCGCGGCCGCCGTCATCCCGGTCGTCATCGCCTCGGCGATCGCGAAGAAGAGCTGCAGCCCCTCGCTGAAGACCTCGTCCGGCACCAGGTCGGCCGAGCTGAGGATCCTGATGATGGTCGCGTGGGCGGCGTAGGCCTTGAAGAACTTGCGCACCCAGTGCCGCAGCACCGTCAGCCCGGTGGCGTCGCTGGTGACGACGGGGAAGTCGCCTGCCACGATCTCCATGTCGTGCAGCGCGTCCCGCAGCAGCGCCTTGAACAGGTCTTCCTTGTTCGCGAAGTACAGGTAGAACGTCCCGTGCGAGATCCCGGCCCGCTTAACCACGTCGTCGACCCGGACGCCGCCGAAGCCGCGCTCCTCGAACTCGATCATGCCGGCCTCGAGCAGCTTGCGGACCGTCTCCCGGCCCTGCGCCCGCAGTTCGCGATCCTGGGCGGGGGCGCCGCCGCCGGCCGACGGCCGGGCGGGCTTGCGCGGGGCGCGCCCGACACTGCGGCTCTTGGCGGACCCGCGGGCCGCCCCGGCGCCGTGCTGCCCGATACTTGGCTGCGCGGGACTCTGGTCTGCCTCCTGCGTCATACTCAGAGCGTAGTCGTAGCCACGACAGTTCCTGCGATTACCCGATAGATGCGGCCCATCCGCGCCGTCCGGGGACCGCACCGCGCGACCTTCAGCTAGATAACAGCAAGAAGCGCGCCGATGATCGGACCTTCCGCTGGCATTGTCGCGAAGGCTTTGTAGAGTTGTCCTCACTGTGAGGCTGCTGACCGTTAACCGCCGAGCGAGGCCGGCCGTCGTTGGAGGCGGGCTGGTGGCCGTCTGCGCGGCCATCGCCGCCCTTGTCGCCGCGCTCTCCGGCGGTCCGGCGCCGTCGGCCGGAGCGCTGCCCGCAGCCGCGACCGCGAGCGCGACCGCCAGCGCCAGCACCGGATCCGCCAGCACCGGAACCGCAGGCGAAGGCGCCGACGGCCCGACTTCGCACGCCACCCTCACCGGGGCCACCACCCCGCGGCTGATCGTGCCCGACGTGATCGCCTCGGCCCCCGGCGGCGTGACCGCGGCCGACCTGGCCCGGCTGCGCAAGCTCAGCGGCGTCCGGGCGGTGCTGGCCATCGACGGGGCGAAGATCTCCGTCAACGGCAAGCAGCTGACCGTGCTCGCCGCGGCCGAGTCGGCGTTGCGCCCGTGGACGCCGCCCGCGACCGCCAGCGACGCGCAGCTGTGGTCCAACTTCGCGGCCGGCGACCTGATCACCACCGCGTCGGCCGGCCAGGCCGCCGGACTCGTCAGCGGCAGCCGGTACCCGGTCACGGCGGGCACCAGCAGCCAGCTCACGGTCGGCCTGCAGGCTCCGGTCGGCATCTCAGGCGTGGACGGGATCGTCGACTCCGGCCGCGGCCGCCAGCTCGGCCTCGTCCGCAACATCGCGGTCCTCGTCAACGCCCCCGCCAGCAACCCGCTGACGCTGGTGAGCCAGGTCGAGACCGCCCTCGGCGGCAGCGCCACCGTCATCCGGCTGGTCCCGGCCGAGGTCAGCACCAGCCTTCCGGTCGACGCGACCCCGACCACCGGACGGCCGAGCAGCTACCTGCAGCTGTTCCAGGAGTCGGCCGCCAAGTACTGCCCGGGGCTGTCATGGACGGTGCTCGCCGCGATCGGCCAGATCGAGTCGGCCGACGGCCAGAACATGGGACCGTCCACGGCCGGCGCCCTCGGCCCGATGCAGTTCCTGCCGTCGACCTGGACGACCTGGGGCACCGACGGGTTCGGCGACACCGGCGCCCCGAACATCATGAACCCCTACGACGCGGTGCCGTCGGCGGCCCGACTGCTGTGCGCGGACGGCGCCGCCAGCGGCGGCCAGGGCCTGCGGGCCGCCATCTTCGACTACAACCACGCCAGCTGGTACGTCAACGAGGTGCTGACGTTGGCTGGAGAGTACGCCCAGGAAGGCTAGCGCCCGGCAAGGCCAGCGACGACCAGCGCCCGGGAAGGCCAGCGAAGGCCAGCAGGGCTCTGCCTGAAAACCCGCTCAGCCGGAAACCCGCTCGGCCCGAGCCAGCCGCCGCAGCCCCGACAGGTAGATAACGACCGTGGTGACCCCGGCGGCGGCCGCGAACGCGTACCCCCAGCGCGGCCCGAATGCGTCGAGGATGAACCCCACGGCGGTCGCGCCGAGCGCCACCCCGACCGAGATGCCGGTGCCGAGCCACGACATCGCCTCGGTCGCCCGGCCCGGCCGCGCGGTCGACTCGAGCAGGCTGTAGCCGGCGATCAGGGTGGGCGCGATGGTCAGCCCGCACAGGTAGATCACGATCGCCAGCACCAGCAGGTTCGGCATCGCCCAGAACGTGCAGACCCCGGCCACGGTCAGCGAGAGGGTGACCGCGAGCCGCTTCCAGGCCGGCGACCGCCAGCTCCGCGACCCGTACCAGAGGCCGCCGGTCGCGCTGCCGAGCGCGTAGCAGCCGAGGATCACCCCGGCCAGCGGCTTGTATCCGGCCCGGGCGGCGAAGTCGACCGTCGACAGGTCGACCGACACGAACATCGTGCCAAGGAACAGGTACGCGGGCACCAGCACGACCAGCCCCGGCGCCGCCAAACTGTATCTTCCCCGGGGGACGACCCCCCGGTGACCCCCCGAACGGAGGGCTCCCGCCCCCCGTTCCCCCCGGCGGATCCCGCCGCCAAAGCCGCGACGAGACCCGGGCTCGCTCGGGCGGTTCCCGAGCTCCTTGACCGGCGGCTCGGTCGCGCGCTGGGCCGCGAACCACAGCGTTCCGCCCAGGCAGCAGACCGCGGCGGTGGTGACCCCGGCCGCCGGGTGCACCTGGGTGGCGAGCAGGGTGACGGCGGCGGGCCCGACGACGAAGCAGAGCTCGTCCGCGATCGACTCGATCGAGAAGGCGGTGTGCAGCCGCGAGGTCCCGGCCAGCAGCACCGACCAGCGGGCCCGCGCCATCGGCCCCAGCTGCGGCATGGTCGCGCCGCCGACGATCCCGCAGGCGAACAGCGTCCAGTCCGGCAACCCGAGCTGGACCGAGGTCACCAGCCCAGCCACCGACAGCGCGAAGATCATGCAGATCGGCACCAGCACCCGGTGCTGCCCGAGCCGGTCGGTCAGCCGTCCCAGTTGCGGCGCGCAGAGCGCGTTGCCGAGCGCGCTGACCGCCGCGACCGTCCCCGCCAGCCCGTAGCGGCCGGTCCCGGCCGAGATGAGCAGCACCGTGCCGAGCCCGTACATGGACATCGGCAGCCGTCCGATAACCCCCGCGACGGAGAACCGCCAGGCCCGCGGTATCGAGAAAATCTCCGCGTACGGCCGCAGAAAGCCGCGCGCGTCCGCCTCGTCAACACCCGTCATTGGACGTCAAACCTCGCAGAAAACTCAAAAGTAGAAAATTACACCAAGGTCCCGGGTGCCAACAGGTTTTCCATCCCCGCTGTTCCCCTTGATCACCCGCCGGTCGGGTGCCGGAGTGCGGCGCGGTCCTGGTTGGATGGAGTCATGCCGTCTTATGACGCGTTCCTGCTGCTGTCCTTCGGCGGCCCCGAGGGGCCCGACGACGTGCTGCCGTTCCTCGAGAACGTCACCCGCGGCCGGGGGATCCCGAGGAAAAGGCTGGCCGAGGTGGCCGAGCACTACTACGCCGTCGGCGGGGTCAGCCCGATCAACGCCCAGTGCCGCGAGCTGCTCGCCAACGTCCGCGCGGCGGGCCTTGACCTGCCGATGTACTGGGGGAACAGGAACTGGCAGCCGTTCCTGGAAGACACCGTGCGGGAGATGGCCGAGGCCGGGGTAGGGCGCGCGATCGCGTTCGTCACCTCCGCCTACAGTTCCTACTCGGCCTGTCGGCAGTACTACGACGACATCGACCGGGCGGTCGCCGCGGTCGGCCCGCGAGCGCCGCGGATCGACAAGATCCGGCCGTACTTCAACCACCCGGGGTTCATCGAGCCGTGGGCGGCGGGCGTGACCGACGCGCTGGCCACGCTCGACCCGGACGCGCGGGCCGACGTCCGCCTGGTCTGCACCGCGCACAGCGTCCCGGACGGGATGGCCGCCGCCAGCGGCAGCCATACGGCCGGAACGTGGGTCGGTGGCGGCTCGGTCGGAGGATCCGGCGGGGCCGGTGGAAGATACGCGCAGGAGCTGAGGGAAGTCTCAAAACTTATCTCCGAACGGACCCTGGGCGGCTCTATCCCGTTCGACCTCGCCTATCAGAGTCGCAGTGGCCCGCCGAGCGTGCCCTGGCTCGAGCCGGACGTGAACGAGCACCTGGCGCGGCTGGCCAAGGACGGCGCGTCCGGCGTCGTGGTGGCGCCGGTCGGGTTCGTCAGCGACCACATGGAGGTCGTGCACGACCTCGACGTGGAGGCGGCCGCGACCGCGGCCTCGCTCGGCCTCCCGTTCGCCCGGGCGAAGGCCCCCGGATCAACCCCGCGGTTCGCCCAGATGGTGTGCGAGCTGGTGGCGGAGCGGACCGAGGGCACGCCCGCGCTCGCGCTGGGCGACCTCGGGCTCGGCGCGTTCGCCGGCGGGGCGCTCAACTGCCCGGCCGACTGCTGCCGGTACGCGCCGCAGCGGCCGGGGCGGCCGGCATGACCGGCGACACCCCCGTGACCGGGCCGCGCGAGCTGCTGGTGATCGCGGTCGGGGCGGCCCTCGAGGCCGGCCAGCTGCTCGCCTCCAAGGAGGGCCGGGTCGAGGTCGCGGCGACCAAGTCAAGCCCGACCGACGTGGTCACCGAGATGGACGGCCGGGCCGAGGAGCTGATTCGGGCGCGCATCCTGGTCGCCCGCCCCGATGACGCCATCCTGGGGGAAGAGGGCGGCCAGGTCGAGGGCGCGGCCGACGCGCCCGCCCGCTGGGTGGTCGACCCGCTCGACGGCACCGTCAACTACCTCTACGGGCTGCACGACTGGGCGGTGAGCATCGCCGTGGAGGTTGATCGCGGGGCGGCGGGCGGGGGTGTTGGCAGAGAGATAGTGGCCGGCGCCGTCTACGTGCCGATGCGGGGCGAGCTGTTCACCGCCGTCCGCGGCGAGGGCGCGTGGCTGGAGTCGACCCGGGCGTACGGAACCTCGGCCGGGGCGGGCGAATCGGTCATCCCCGACTCGACGTTCGAGCGGACCCGGCTCCGCTGCCGGCCGGGCGTGCCGCTCGACCAGGCGCTGGTCGCGACCGGCTTCGGCTACCGCGCCGAGCGACGCACCGTGCAGGGCGAGGTGGTGGCGGCGCTGCTGCCTCGGATCCGCGACATCAGGCGGAACGGGGTCGCCTCGGTCGATCTCTGCGCGGTCGCCGCCGGGCGGGTGGACGGCTACTACGAGCGCGGCCTGAACTACTGGGATTACGCGGCCGGGGCGCTGGTCGCGGCCGAAGCCGGGGCGGTCGTGGGCGACTCCAGGGGCGGCCCGCCTGGCACCTCGATGACCGTCGCGGCCGGCCCCGGACTGTTCGGCCCGCTGCGCGACGCGCTAGCCGAACTGGACGCGGAGCGCGATGGATGACGCAAGCCCCATGACTGTGTAGGGTGCTCGCGTCGGGCGGAGCAACGGTCCGTTCGATATGGCCTGATTTGAGCCGGACGCCCGGGGGCAGCTTCGCGCGGACCGAACCACTGACCGGCCTGCAGGCAATTTGGCAACAGCGCGGAATAGATGCGGGGTATGCGAGGTTTACCAGCGGCCGGAAACCGTCTCGGCGGGACACACGAGCGTCGGCGGCCGCGCTGCGTGCGCGGGGGTCGCGAACGTGACAGAATTCGCCGCCGGAATCGGGCACAACTGAGGCTTCAGGAGCGTTACACCCGCGCAGCAATAGCGCGCCACCTATGGAGGGGGATGGGTCACCACAATGGCTACCGACTACGACAGCCCGCGCAAGACCGATGACGACCTGAGCGAGGACAGCCTGCAGGAGCTGCAGGCTCGCCGGATGGACAAGTCGTCGTCGACGATCGATCTGGACCCGGATGACGTCGCGGAGGGTCTTGAGCTCCCCGGCGCCGACTTGTCCAGCGAGGAACTCTCAATTCGGGTGATACCGAGGCAGGCGGACGAGTTCACCTGCACGAGTTGCTTCCTTGTGCACCACCGGAGCCAGCTTGCCGAAGACAGAAACGGCCAGCTGATCTGCCGTGAGTGCGCCGCCTGACGGCCGGTACCCGCGGGCGCCAAGGCCCGCGGGTCCGGACCGACCGGTCCAACAAACAGGGTTAGCTAAGACTCTGCGGTCTCGTCCGTCGCCGGACGTCGCATTGTCGAGCGCACGATGAAGAACCGCGCCGTTTCCACGATGATCCCGGTCGCCACGCCCCAGGCCAGTGCCTCGGGCAGCGTGACCTTCGGGTCCGTGAGGTCTGTCGGCGGAACCCGCCCGGTGACCTTCTTCCACCCGGCGGCCAGTCCCTTGCGCAGCAGCAGCAGCCCGCCGGTGGTCGCCATCGTCGTGATCAGCGTGGTCGAGCCGCCCGCACCCTCGCTTTTCTTACTCATCCGTAGCCTCCTCGCCCCCTTGCGTAATTGCGCAATCATCCCACGGATTGCCGCTCGCCACCGCCCGGCCCGCCGGAGCGCGCCCCCGCATCCCCCAGTGCGGCCGCGAGGCGGTCCGGGTGCCTGGTCGAGATGAGCCAGTAGGGCACCCCGTCGGACGGATCGGCGACGCCGACGTAGACGGCGCGCTTGACGTAGGGCCGCAGGACCAGATGGGCGGCCGGGTCGGCCCGAGGGCCGCGCAGCAGCGTCGCCTGCTTCTCGTCGAGCGGCACGATCTCGCCCGCCTCGCTCAGCAGCAGCGTGTCCTTGCCCGCGCGCAGCACCCCGCCGGTCACCTCGATCGTCGCCGAGCCCCAGTTGATCAGGAAGACCGCGGCGATGACGGACAGGATCGCCAGCGTCAGCGGCGGGACGATGCCGCCGGCGATGAACCACGCCTCGGCGCCGAGGAACGCGATCGAGGGGACGGCCAGCAGCCAGTAGCTCACCGGCACGAGCAGCCGCTCGCGGTACGAACCCATTTCCCAGCCTCCGCGTCATGATCTTCAAGCCCGGCCGTTGAGCGCGCCGGGGGTGCACACCCCACGGTAGTTGGTTAGATGTACTCATGATGGGGCGGGCAGCCAAGCGGGCCGCGCGATGGGCGCCGGACCGGACCGCGCCGGCCGCTGTCGAGCCGTCCCCGCCGCCGGAACCAGCGGACGTCCCCCGCTGGCTGCGGGTCGGCGCGGCCTGGTCCTGGCGGCTGGTGCTGCTGGCGGCGCTCCTCTACGTGGCGGGCCGGGTCGCCTCCGACCTCTACCTGGTCATCGTCCCCTGCGCGGCCGCGCTGCTGCTGACCGCGCTGCTGCAGCCGCTGGCGAACCGGCTCAGGCGCCGCGGCTTCGGGCCGCTGGCCGCGACCTGGTGCACCCTGCTGCTGGCGTTCATTCTCATCGGCGGGGCGGTCTGGCTGGTCACCAGCCGGGTCGAGGCCGAGTACCCGGCGCTGGTCAGCCAGGTCAAGCACACCACCACCCAGATCCAGTCGTGGCTGTCAGGGCCGCCGTTTCACATCAAGACCGGCAACCTGGCCAAGCTCTCCGACAACATTGTCAGCTACCTAAGCAAGCACCAGTCGGTGCTCGCGGGGACCGTGCTGACCGGTGGCAGGATCCTGGTCGAGCTGCTGGCAGGCGTGGTGCTCTGCTTCTTCATCTCGTTCTTCCTGATCAAGGACGGCGGCCGGATCTGGGCGTGGCTCACCAGCGGCCTGGTGACCGAGCGCAGGCGGCGGGCGAACCTGGCCGGCCGGGCCGCCTGGCAGTCCGTCGTCTACTACGTGCGGGGCACCATCGCGGTGGCCGCGATCCAGGCCACGGTGATGGGCATCACCCTCGCGGTCATCAACGCCCCGCTGGTCGCCCCGCTCGCGCTGATCATGTTCCTGGCCGGGTTCATCCCGTTGATCGGGGTGCTGGTGGCCGGCACCCTGGCCATCCTCATCGTGCTGGCGGCCAAGGGGCTGATCGCGGCGGTGATCGTGCTCGGCATCCTGGTGCTGATGAACCAGCTTGAGGGGCACCTGCTGCAGCCGCAGGTGGTGGGCAAGATGGTGCGCCTCCACCCGCTGGCGGTGATCCTCGTGCTGGCGGTGGCGGGGGTGGTGGCCGGCATCGCCGGCGCGGTCGTCGCGGTCCCCATCACCGCCGCCATCACCAGCGCGGTGCGCGCCCTGCAGCACGACGATAACGAGGGCCGCGCGCGGACCGCCGGTGGCGTAATCTCTGGGTGAGCGCGAAGGAGACACGGCAGATGACCCACGGCGAGACGGCCGAAACCGTCGGCGAGGCCGCTGTGACCCACGGCCCTGCGGCCGGGGCCGGTGACATCGACGTGCTCTTGGTGCGCCTTGACCCCGGCGTGCCGCTGCCCGGCTACGCGCTGCCGGGCGACGCCGGCGCGGACCTGACCGCGGCCGTGGACGTCGAGCTGGCGCCGGGCGAGCGGGCGATCGTCGGCACCGGGATCGCGATCGCGCTCCCGGTCGGCTATGCCGCGTTCGTGCATCCCCGGTCCGGCCTGGCCGCCAAGCACGGCCTGACGCTGGTCAATGCGCCCGGCACGATCGATGCGGGGTACCGTGGCGAGATCAAGGTGATCCTGCTGAACACCGACGCGACCCGATCGGTTTCGCTGCACCGCGGCGACCGCATCGCGCAGCTGGTCGTGCAGCGGGTGGAACACGTGAGTTTCCGCGAGGTGACGACCCTGCCCGGGTCGGCCCGCGGCGAAGACGGCTTCGGCTCCACGGGCGGCCACGCCGCCGGACGGATGCGTCCGGCCAGCGCGGCGGCCGGGGCCTAACGGGAGGAGATCGCAGTGTTCGGTCGGCGACGGAACGCCGGTGACCGCGACCTGGTAAGCCAGGAGGCGGATCTGGCGGCGGAGGAAGCCGAGACCGCAGGCGGTGCGCCGACCGGCGCGGCCCCGGCCGGGGAGACCGGCCCCTGGGACGCGACCGAGCCGCACTCGGAGCTGCCGCGGGTGGACCTCGGCAGCATCCAGGTCCCGGTCCTTGAGGGAACGGACATCCAGCTGGTCTTCGCCGAGCAGCATGGTGCCTGGGTGACGGTGCGCTATCAGCTCAGTGAACTGCAGCTGCAGGCCTTCGCCGCGCCCAAGCGGGCCGGCATCTGGGACGAGGTCCGGGGCGAGATCGTCAACGAGATCAGCGGCGCTGGCGGCCGGTGCCAGGAGCGCCAGGGACCGTTCGGCACCGAGGTCGTGGCCGAGGTCCCGGCCGAGCCGAACCAGCCTGCCGGGGGCGTCCGGCCGATCAGGTTCGTCGGCGTCGACGGCCCGCGCTGGTTCCTGCGCGGCCTGCTGGCCGGCGCCGCCGCCGTCGACCCGGCCGCCGCCGCGCCGCTCGAGGCTGTGTTCCGCGAGACCGTGGTGGTCCGCGGCGACCACCCGGTGCCGCCCCGCGAGCTGCTCGAGCTCCGCCTTCCGGCCGAGGCCGCCGCCGCCCTCGAGGCCCAGGCGCAGGCCCAGCAGGAGCAGGAGGCCCAGGGCCAGGCCCAGGGACAGGCCCAGGGCGCAGCGCAGCCGGAGGAGGAGCGGAGCCGGTTCGCCGCCCCGCTGAACCCGTTCGAGCGCGGCCCGGAGTTCACGGAAACCCGATGACCCCTTACCCTGGGTAATGATGTCGTTACCCAGGGGGTGCAGCTTGAGCGCGTCGTTCACCCGCGCCGCAGCAGCGGCGAAGGAGGCCGTCGACGACGTTCTGTCCGGCTATCCGGGTCTGCAGGCGGCCCAGGAGGCCCGCTACAAGGATCTGCACGCCCACCCGGAGCTCTCTCATCAAGAGCACCGGACCGCCCGCGTCGTCGCCGGGGAGCTTGAGCAGCACGGCTGCACGGTGCAGACCGGCATCGGCGGCACCGGGGTGGTCGGGCTGCTGGCCAACGGCGACGGCCCGACCGTGCTGCTGCGGGCCGAACTGGACGCGCTGCCGATCGCCGAGGACACCGGGGTGGACTACGCCAGCACGGTGACCACGACCGGGGCGGACGGGCAGCAGGTGCCGGTCGCTCACGCCTGCGGCCATGACCTGCACATGGCCTGCCTGCTCGGCGCGGCCAGGCTGCTGGCGGACCGCCGTGACCGCTGGAGCGGCACCCTGCTGGCGCTCTTCCAGCCCGCCGAGGAGACCGGCGACGGCGCCCAGGGGATGGTCGCGGACGGCTTGTTCACCCGCATTCCGGTGCCGGACGTGGCGCTGTCGCAGCACCTGCTGCCCGGCATCGCCGGGACCGTCGGCACCTGCCCGGGGCCGTTCATGTCGGCCGAGGACGGCATCGCGATCACCGTCTACGGGCGGGGCGGGCACGGCGCCCTGCCGCAGAACACCGTCGACCCGGTGGTGCTGGCCGCGATGATCATCGTCCGGCTCCAGACCGTGGTCTCCCGCGAGGTCACGCCGGGCGACACCGCGATCGTGACGGTCGGCGCGGTCCAGGCCGGCGCCCGCGGGAACGTCATTCCCGACCACGCGGTCCTGCAGCTGAACATGCGCAGCTACTCGGAGCCGACCCGGCAGCGCATGCTCGACGCGATCAAGCGGATCGTCCGCGGCGAGTGCCAGGCCTCCGGGTCGCCGCGGGAGCCCGAGTTCGAGACGGTGGCCAGCTTCCCGCTGCTCGACAACGACACCGCCACCACCGACCAGGTGGCGGCCGCGTTCACCGCCCACTTCGGCCGCGGCGCGCTCGACATCCCCAAGCAGACGGTGAGCGAGGACTTCGGGCTCATCCCCGCCGCCGTGGGCGCCCCCTACACCTACTGGGGCATCGGGCGAACCGAGCGGCAGGCCTACCAAACCGCCGAGAAGGCGGGGCGGCTGCAGGACCTGCCGTCCAATCACTCGCCCAAGTTCCTGCCGCCGCTCCAGCCCACGCTCCGCACCGGCACCGAGGCAATGGCGGTGGCGGCGATGTCCTGGCTCGCACCGCACTGAAGAAGTCGATCGGAGACGGCATGGGCACCAGAGAACGTCCGCTGACACCGCTCGCCGCCGTCACCGGGGGCCTGCTGGCGGGCGTGGCGGGGACCGCCGTCATGGACGCGGTGCTGTACGCCCGCTATCGCCGCTCGGGCGGCAAGCAAGCCCCGATGGCGTGGGAATTCCCGCCGACGGAAAACTGGGCCCAGGCGTCCGCCCCCGGGCAGGTCGCCCGGCGGGTCATCGAGGGCTTCACCCAGCGTCCGATCCCGGACCGCTGGGCCCGGCTGACCACCATCGCCGCCCACTGGGCGTTCGGGTCGGCCTCGGCCGCCGCCTACGGCGTGGTGGCCGGGTCGCTGCGCCGCCCGCGGCCGCTGGACGGACTGCCGTTCGGCGCGGCGGTGTGGGCGCTCGGCTACCTCGTCCTGCCGCAGGCCGGCCTGTACAAGCCGATCTGGGAGTACGACATCGAGACGCTGGCCAAGGACCTGAGCGCCCACCTCGCCTACGGGGTGACCACCGCGACCGCGTTCTGGCTGCTGGGGGCCTAGTCAGCCGAGAAAAGGTTCTCCAGTTCGTCCTCGACGTCCTCGGTGGTGACGAAGAACAGCTCGTCGCCGGCCTGCAGCGGGTCCTCGGACTGGGGGACCA
>Ga0302324_100019379_pt1 | contig 13363 bp, 11 predicted proteins | sample Palsa_T0_1_FD_201949 | JGI IMG/M metagenome (GOLD analysis project Ga0302324, IMG submission 201949) | Peat permafrost microbial communities from Stordalen Mire near Abisko, Sweden - Palsa_T0_1 | ecosystem: Environmental > Terrestrial > Soil > Palsa > Peat permafrost | place: Sweden: Abisko...
CCGGCGGGATCATGTGCTGGATCGGATGGTGGCGTGCGGCATGCTCACCGTCGCGCAGCGTAACGATGCGGCGAATGAGCCGATCGATGCGCAGTGGCGGGCGCTGCCGCAGGAGGCGGATGCCGGCGACGGGTTGCTTCCGACGTTGACGCTGCTGGCCCAGAGCCATCCGGGCCAGAGGCTGCGGGTCAACATCGACCCGCGCGTGCAGCGGGTCTGTGCCCTGGCGGCTGGGAGTAGACTCGGGGAGTTGGCACCTTCGCATATCGGGGCGGCGGCAGTCGTGGTGCTGGACACACCCACGGGAAAATGCCTGGCGTCGGTCAGCCTGGTGAGTGCGCAGGACCAGCAGGCGTCGGCGGTGGACCTGACGCAATGCCCGCGGTCGTCCGGCTCGACGCTCAAGCCGTTTATTTACGCGGCGGCGTTTGAAATGGGAATTTGCACGCCGCGGACCATGCTCGACGATGCGCCGGGGGACTGGTCGGGTTACGAGCCGGCGAATTACGATCACGGTTTCCGCGGCACGATGCCGGCGAGCGAGGCGCTGGCCCAGAGCCGGAATCTGCCGGCCATCGGGTTGCTGTGGAAAGTGGGAGTGGATCGAGCAGTGGAGCTGATGGCGGCGGCGGGATGCTCGACACTGTCGCGGACGCCCGATCGTTACGGCCTGCCGCTGGCGATCGGCGGGGCGGAAGTCACGCCGATGGAACTGGCCGAGGCGTATGCGTCGCTTGCGCGCGGCGGGCAGCATCGGCCGGCGACGCTGCTTTGCGACGATGATTCGCCAACCGCGACGCCGGCAGATCGGCCATTGGAGAAGCTTTTGCCAGGTTCGGCGATGTGGCCGACGACGTGCCTGGCGACGCTGAATTGTCTGGCCGACCCGGATCGCACGGCCCGGGTCTGCCCCGCGGCCGCGGCGATAGGTCCGGCGTGGAAAACCGGCACCAGCGGCGGACACCGCGACGCATGGTGTGCGGCGGTCACGCCGAGATTGACGGTCGTTGTCTGGCTGGGGAATCCCGACGGCTGCGGTGCCGATCGGTTGGTCGGACAGGAGGCGGCGGCGCCGCTGGCTTTGCAGATCATTGCCGCGTGCGATCCGACGCCGGGCGCGGGATTTGCGCCCGCGACGCCGCGGATCGGCCTCACCCAGGCAGCCCCGATCGCGGTGCCGGCGCGCTCGCTTTCGATTCAGCTCATCTCGCCGGCGGACGGTCAGCAGATCATCCGCGACTCGTCGATCCCGGCCGATGCGCAGCGCTGCCCGCTGCGGGCACGGGCCGGGGAATCGTCGGTGAATCCAACGCTCTGGTGGTTTGTCGATGGGCGGTACGTGGGACGGAGCGGGGGCGATTCGCCGCTGTGGTGGCCGCCTGCGCCGGGGCGGCACGAGGTGCGTGTGGTGGATGCCGACGGACACGCGGCATCGGCGAATGTGCAGGTGCAGTAGAGCGAGAGCAAAGCCGACTGGAGAAGAAACCGGCGTCCGAGATCTATTGAACTTTTCTAATCTTCCAGATCATGCCGGTAAAACTTGCGCCAGCTGAATCCGTAAAATGCGATGAAGGCAAAGCAACCCAGCGGCATCAGGAAGCCGGCGCGCATGGAGTATTTGTCCGCCACCAGGCCCATGAAATACGGCAGAATCGCGCCGCCGACCACCGCCGTCACCATCCACGATGCGGCGAGTTTGGTCCTTTCCCCCAGCCCGCGAATGCCCAGCGCGAAATGCGTCGGATACATGATGGACATGAAAAAGAAACTTGAAAACAGCGCCCCCACCGACAGCCAGCCCAGCGGCAAAATGACCAGCGTCATCATCAGGACGTTGATCAACGCATAAACGCCGAGCGTAATGTGCGGCGCGCAATAGCGCGTGATGGCGCTGCCGGAAAAACGCCCGACAGTGAAAAAGCCAAACGCGACGGACAGGAAAACGCCCGCGCCGTACTCCGTGATGCGCCAGACATCCGCCGCCTGGGAAAATTTCATCGTCGCCGGCAAAAGGTTTGCCGCCCACAACGGCAGTGCCGGAACATAACGATCATCCTTCATGTAGTTCACAAAAAAGCTGAAGATGCCGATCTGCCCGGCGCAGTAAAGAAACTGCGAAACGATCGCCAGGACAAAGTGCATTTCCGTGTACAGCGGACGTTCATGCTGCGCACCGCTGTTGACGGGTTTGTTTTCCGCCGGCGCATGGATTTCCGGTATCGGGCCGACGCTGAAAAGCAGCACCAGCACGGCGACGATGCTGGCGATGACGAGATAGGGCATGAACAGCGCCGCGTTGCTGGTGTTCGCCACGCCGGTTTTCGACAACAAAAAACTGCTGGCCAGCAGCGGCCCGAGAATCCACCCCACGGCGTTGCAGCTCTGGCCGAGGTTGATGCGCGCGACGCCCGATTCCGGCGGCCCGAGCACGGTGGAATAGGGATTGGCAATCGCCTCCAAAAAAGTCAGCCCCGCGCCGACCACGAACAGCGCGCCGAGAAACGCCGCAAAGACGACGGCTTGCGACGCGTGAAGATTCGTCACGGGGATAAACAGCAGCGAGCCGGCAATGACCGTCACCAAACCGGTGAGAATGCCGGCGCGATAGCCGAAACGCCGCGCGAACAAGCCGGAGGGAAGCGCCATGAAAAAATACGCTCCATACCACACCGCCTGCACGAATGTGGAGTGCGCCTTGGACACGCCCAGCGAGTTTTGAAAATGCTTGTTCAGCACGTCAATCATGCTGTTACACAGGGCCGAGAGCAGGAACAGCGTGCAGACCAGCGAGAAAGTGACCGCACGGTTCTTGCCGTCGGGGGTGATGAAGAGTTTGTTGGCCATATTTTTTAGCGAAGGTTGACGTGGATCTTCGTGGTGGTGGCTGGATTGAGCGACCACTCCTGGAGCGCCTCGCCAGCTTGCGCGAACGGGACGACGCGGGTGACGGTTTGGGCAACAGGATACAGTCCCGATTCGAGAACCTGGATCACACTCGCGAAATCTTCCGGCAGCGCGTTGCGTGAGCCGAGAATGTCCAGTTCCTTCATCACGAAATACTTCGTCTCATAGGCGACCGGCTTTTTCGCGTAGCCGATGTAAACGACCCGGCCGGTGAAGCAGACTTCGTTTACCGCCGCCACAAAGGTTTCCGCCGAGCCCACGGCCTCGATGGCGACATGGGGTCCTTCACCATTGGTTAACTGTTGCAACCGCTCGTGAAGATTTTCGGTCCTGGAATTGATGACTTCCGCCGCTCCCGCGTTTGTGGCCAGCGCAAGTTTCTGGTCGTCGAGATCAATCGCAATGACACGCGCCTTTTTTCGCAAAGCCGCGCCGGCAATCGCGCCCAGGCCGATCATGCCCGCGCCAAACACCGCCACGGTGTCGGCGGCGGTCGCGCGCCCGCGTTCGACCGCGTGAAAACCGACGGATAACGGCTCAACCAGCGCATAGTCTTGCGCGGTCAGTTTTGGCGAGTGCAGTACTGCCTCCCATGGCACGGTCACAAATTCCGTGAGCGCACCGTCGCGTTGGACGCCGAGGGTTTGATTAAACTTGCATGCGTTCGGACGCTGCGCGCGGCACGAGGGACACTGTCCGCAAGTCGTGTAGGGCACGACCGTCACAAGCAACCCCGGCCGCAAATGTGCCGGCACACCCGCGCCCACTTCCGCAATGGTCGCCGCGATTTCATGGCCGGGAATTCGCGGATAGGTCACCATCGGATTCAAGCCGCGAAATGTGGTCAAATCGCTGCCGCATAAACCGACGCGTTCGATTTTCAGCAGTAGTTGACCGGTCTTGGGTTCGGGCACTTTCATTTGGCCGAAACTGAACGCTTCCGGTTTATCAATCAGAAAAGTTTTCATGCGGAAATATTGGTTTTCAAAAGCCGATGCTCGCGCCGCCGTCAATCGGCAGCACCACACCCGTGACAAATTGCGCCGCCGGTGAACACAGATATACCGCCGCCCAGCCGATGTCGTGCGGTTCGCCCATGCGGCCCATCGGGGTGCGGCTGATGATCTTGGCGCGGCGCGCGGTATCGCCGGCGAGCGCCTTTTCAAGCATCTCCGATTGAATCCAGCCCGGCGCGATGGCGTTCACGCGGACGCCCTTGCCCGACCACTCGGCCGCCAGGGCGCGCACCACGCCGAGGTAGGCGGACTTCGCGGCGGAATAGGCGACCACTTGCGTCATGCCAATGAACGAAGTCATCGAGGCCGTGAAAAGAATGCTGCCGTGGCCGCGTTCCAGCATTCCTTTGGAGGCCTCACGGCTCAACGAAAACGCGGCGAACAAATGCGTTTGAATGACGGATTGAAATTCCGCATCCGTCGTCGCCGCCGCCGGTTTTTTCAAATGCACGCCGGCGTTGTTGACCAAAATGGTCAGCGGGCCGTTCTTATTTTCCGCTTCGGAAATGCAAGTGGCGACGCGTACCGGATCGGTGATGTCCGCGGCGAGACAAGCGGCGTTCGCGCCGAGTTCCCTGCACGCGGCTTGCAGCGGTTGGGGCCGACGGCCCACCATCGTCACGCGCGCCCCCGCCGCGACAAAACATTGCGCCATCGCCAATCCAAGTCCCGTCCCGCCCCCAGTGATCAAGGCGTGTTCACCGGCAAGGGAAAATATGTTGCCAAATTCGGAGGACGCGTTGCTCATGGTTTATCAATTACAAAATGCCGTATTTCTTGAACGCGGCGGAGCTGGACATGCCGGCTTCGATTTCCTTGCGCACCAGTTTTTCGCCGCGCGCTTTTTCGAGCGCCTTGGAGATGACTTCCTTTTCGTGTTTGCGCGGCACGATGACCACGCCGTCGAGGTCACCAAACACCAGATCGCCCGGCTCGATCCACACGCCGCCAACTTCGAGCGGGCATCGAAAATCCACGACCTTTGTCCGCACACTTGAATCCTGCGCATAACGACCCCGACTGAACACCGGCCAGTTCTGCGACAACATTTGCGGTGTGTCGCGATGAAATCCGTTGATCACCGCTCCGACCGCGCCTCGCGTGCGGGCGGTGGCGGTGAGAATTTCGCCCCAGTACGCGCACCGCATGTCGCCGCCGGAGGCCACATAAATTTCACCCGGTTCGAGCTGGTCGAGCGCTTCGGTCAGCAGGCCGAACGGTTTTTCCTGCGGCCCATGCACGTCAATCATCACCACCGGCATCGCGCGGCCGGCGACTTTCATCGTGTCCAGCGCGGGTTGTACCGGCTGGGGCAAAAATTGGTGGCAGCACCCGAGCCCGTCGAGGATGTCGCCGACGACCGGCGTGTAGAGAACTTCCTTCATCAGCCGAAACAGCTCGGCGTCATTTTTCCATTCAATGAGGTTGTCGGGCATAAAGAAATCTCGGTGGAGATTGGTTTCAGAGTTTCTCGTTCTCAACGAAGTTTATCATTTCGTCACTTTATTTTCCCGCACTCCAACCGCCGTCGATCATCAACGCGCTGCCCGTGACCATCGCGCTGGCATCTGCTGCGAGGTACAGGGCGGCGGCGGCGACCTCCTGGGGTTTGGCCATCCGGCCGTTCAATTGTGTCGAGGCCATTTCGCGATAGGCTTTTTCGGCATCGGGATATTCCTTCAGTCGCGCCAGAACGAACGGCGTTTCGACGCGGCCGGGACAAATGCAATTGAAGCGCACGCCCGTGTGCGAATGATCCAGCGCCAGCGCCTTGGTCAGGCCGACGACGGCAAATTTCGTCGTCGTGTAAGCCAGCCTCTCGCGCACCGCGATGACGCCGGCGATGGACGCCATATTGATCACGCTGCCGGATTTGCGTTCGAGCATCGCGGGCACAAACGCTTTGCAGCAATTGAAAATGCCGCGCACGTTCACGGCAAACAGTTTATCCAGGTCCGCCGCCGTCGTGTTGAGCAGCGTGCCGACGTGGCCGATGCCCGCAATGTTTGCGAGCACATCGAGAGCCCCAACCGTTTGCGCCGCGCGCAGACAATCGGCTTCGCTCGCGACGTCCAGCAATAGAAAATTGCCCCCGGCCTTTTCCGCCAGCAATTTGCCATTCGCTTCGTCGCGGTCGGCAATCCACACTTTCGCGCCGGCCTCGGAACAAATGGTGGCGATGGCTGCCCCGATGCCCGACGCGCCGCCGGTGACGAGCACAGTTTTAGTTTTCAGCTCAAACATCATAAACGGCCTGGGCTCTGGTTTTCGCCTACAAGGTTGGCAAACAGGACGGGCCAATCGGCTCAAACGATTTGTAGGTCAGGACAAATTCCTGATGGCCGAGTTCTTCGGATTTGGTCTGCGCACCGCGCGCGACGGACAGCGACAGTTCGAGAATTTCCCGGCCCACTTCGTCCAGCGACGCGCGGCCTTCGAGGATTCTTCCCGCGTCCACGTCCATGTCCTCGCTCATGCGACGATACGTTTCGGGATTGGCGCAGACTTTGATGACGGGCGAAATCGCCGAGCCAACAACCGAGCCGCGTCCCGTCGAAAACAAAATGACGTGCGAGCCGCAGGCGATGAGTTCGGCGATCTCGGCGTTGTCGTTGATATTTGGAAAGCCGAAGCGCACTTCGCCGTCGGGCACCACATCGAGCAGATACAACCCACCGCGCGGCGGAATGTCGCCGGGTTTGAGCAGGCCGGAAATGCGCGAGGCGCCGCTCTTGGCATAAGCGCCCATGCTTTTTTCCTCAATTGTGGAGAGCCCGCCTTCAGCGTTGCCGGGTGCGAAGCTGCCGTGGCCGAGCACGGCATAATATCTGGCGGCCTTGGTGACGGAATCGAGCAGAACGCCCGCCAGCGCCGGCGTGGCGGCGCGGGCGGTCATGATGTCCTCGCAGCCGATGAGTTCGCCGGTCTCCTCGAAAATGCAGCCGGCCTTCTGCTCGACCAGAAGGTCGAACGCGCGACCGATGCTCGGATTGGCGGTGATGCCGCTGGTGGCGTCGCTCCCGCCGCAGACTGTGCCGACGATGAATTCATCGATGTGCAGCGGCGCGCGGGTCACTTGCGCGACCTTCGCGAGCATGTCGTCCATCAGCTTCCGGCCTTGCTCGATGGTTTTGCGCGTGCCGCCGCTCTGCTGGATCACCAGGGTTTCGACGGGCCGGCCGGAGGCGACGATGGCTTCACGCAGCGCGTTGCGGTTGAAACTTTCGCAGCCGAGCGAAAGCAGAATCACACCGCCGACGTTTGGGTGCGTGCAAAGCGTGCGCATCATGCGCGCCGCGTAATCGTTGGGATAACAGCCGCCGAAGCCGATGAGATGCGCGCCGCGCTCGCGATACGGATACACGATCTCGCGCGCGACGTGGTGCGCGCACTCGACGAGATACGCGACGACGACGTGGTTGCGGATGCCTTTACGCCCGTCGGCGCGCAGGTAGGCTTGGTCAGTGATGATCATGTTTGGTGGAAAAAGTTTGTCCGCCCTCAAGCGTGAAGGTCTGGATGTAATCGCTCTTCATATTGTGCAGGTGAACGTGTTCGCCGGCGGCGATGTCCCGCGTCGCCGAGCCGATGGGCACGCGATACTTCAGTATTTTTTCGCCGGTGCGGATGGCGCGGGCGGCGAGCTTGTGGCCGAGGGTAAGCCGGGCCGGCATGTTCACGCGCTGGCCAGCCACGGTCAAGGTGTCGCCAGCTTCCAGCGTTTGAATCGCAACGAGCACGTTGTCGCCGGGATCAAGGAGCAATAGTTTTGGATCGTGCATGGCTTTCAAAACTTACGGTATTGCAGATAGGCGCCAACCGGATCCACACCCTTGAGAATCGCGGTGCGGACCGTAGTTATCGTGGTAATTGATATCCGCGTTCATTGGATTGATTCAAGATCGATGCCGCCGCGCTCGTCAGAAACGTAGCACGCCTCGACCAGCTTCATGGTTTGCAGCGCGTCAGTGACGGGCGAAACGAGCGCCGCATCTTCGCCGGCGGCGAAGCGTTGCAAGTTCGACATCGTGCCGATGAACGCGTCGGGAAACCAGCGTCCAATCAGCGGAACTTCGGTCCAGTTTTGTTGCGAGCGCGTAAAGATTTCCAACCGGTCGGGCTGGCCGCGCGGATAATCAATCAACGCGCCAATCGTCGCAATGGCGCAACCCTCCGTGCCCTCAACTCGAATCGTCGCGGCCTCATGGCGCTGGCCGAACGGATGACAATGATTGATCGAAAGGCAACAGCGGATCATGTCGCCGTAATCGAGAATGATACTCGAACGGGTGCTGGCGAGTTTTGGGAAATGCGGGTGCATCACCGTGCGGGCGAACACGCGCGACGGCTCGCCGAGGAACATCCGGATCGTGTCGAGATAATGCACCGTGTGGATTTGAATCTCGACGCGCGACTCCGAAAGCAGAAACGGAAACGTTTCCCACGGCGTCGCGACGTTCAGCCGGACTTCGATTTCAACCAGTTCACCGAGTTCGCCGCGTTTCACCAGATCATGAATGGCGAGCATCGAAGGACAGAAACGAAATTGAAAATTCACCGCCGCGCGCAAGTGTTTCCGCTCGCAGATCGCCGCGATGCGTTTGGCCATCTCCAGCGAATTGCCCATCGGTTTTTGCGACAACACTGCCGCGCCGTCGGGAAGGTTTTCGAGCGCGGCCTCCTGCGATTTGGGCGGAACACCGAGGTCGAAGATGGCGTTGGGGACGGCAGTGGCTTGGGCGACGGAAGCGAAGACGCGCGGGAGATTGAATTCCTTCGCCCGCGCCTCGGCCACTTCGCGCCGCAGATCAAAAACGCCCGCGACAGGTAAACCGGCCTTGCGGTACGCCGGCAGATGCGCGTCCCGCACGATGTCGCCCGCGCCGATGATGACGATGGGCCGTGGCCGCGACGGACCCGGCCAGCACTGGACCAGTTGGGCGGCATTCAATTTCATTGCAGGAGCGCCGATCATAAAAATCGCTGCGAACATTTAGAAAAGGCATCGGAGAATCAGTTGCCTGCAGAAGGTGAAATTTTAAGGCTCATCGCCGCGGTGGAAAGATCACCCGTCGGCAATTTAATCGTCAGCGCGTCAGCGTTTTGCGTCCACTGCAACACCTGGTCGCTGCCAAGAAGCTCGACCTTGCCCACCGCGCCGAACAGGTTCGCCGCTGTCCCCAGCGATTTGATGGTGATGTCCTTGTCGGGCTTCCCCAGCAAAATCGCATACACCACATCACCCCTGGCGGTGAAACGGATGTCATTGGCGGTAAACGGCTTGGCCTTGCGCTCGTTGAAATTCCCCACCGACTTGAGCTGGGTTTGGGCGGTTGGGCCTTCTCCAAGCACCTTCCACGGCCGGGTCCCGAAGATGCACTCCTTGTTCGGCTCCATCCACCTGGCGAGTTCCTCGAGTATGGCTTCCTCTTTTTCGTCGATGGTGCCGTCGCCGCGGACGGGGATATTGAGCATCAGATTGCCGTTTTTGCTCACGATGTCAGCCAGCGTGCGAATGATGCCATCGGCCTTTTTGTAACCGTTGCGTTCGTAGAGGGGCCGGCTGTAATGCCAATCGCCGATGCAGGTGTCGGTCTGCCACGCCAGCGGCTCGATCCGGTTGCTGGTGCCGCGCTCGATGTCCCAGACAAGACACTTGCGCTGATCCTCATCCAGCGTCTTGCCGAGCATGACGGCCTCGAGCTTCCCGTCGTGCCAGTTCATGTTGCTGTTGTAAAAATCGGCGGCGATCTTCAGCCCCGCGTCGCTGATGGGCCACAGCGGAATCACGTCATCGTCGAAGTAGACCACATCGGGCTTGTATTTGTGAACCAGGTCGAGTGTGCGGTTGTAAAACTTTTCCACATAAGCGGCATCGGGAGGCACCACGCCGTTGTTCCAATCCCAGGTGTTGTGCACGGTGCCGGCGCCGCTGGACTTGTGATTCTGCGCGTAGAGATCCTGTGGATCGAGCCCTTGCCACCATTTGCCGACGCCGTCGGCGAGCGTCAGTTTCCCGTCATACGGAACGCCGGCGAACGGGCCGGTCTTGTCCGCTTCCTGCGCCGCCTCGTAAAACGTCCAGGCGTGAGCCGCGTGCACGGTGACGCCCAATCGCAGACCGTGCGCGTGCGCCGCCTTGGCGACGTCGCCGACGATGTCTTTCATCGGGCCGATCTTCACCGAATTCCACGGCTGATATTTGCTGTCGTACAGATCGAAATTGTCGTGATGCTGGGCCATCACAAAGATGTATTGCGCCCCGGCTTTCTGATACAGCGAAACCAGCTTGTCGGCGTCCCACTTCTCCGCTTTCCAGAGATGGATCAGGTCCTTGAAGCCGAACTGCGAGGGATGCCCATAATGAGCGACCTGATACTTGTAATCCGCGCTCCCCTCGACATACATGCTGCGGGCGTACCAGTCGCCCATCTCGGCCTGGCACTGCGGGCCGTAGCAGAACCAGATTCCGAACTTGGCGTCGCGGAACCAGTCAGGTGTTTGATACTGCCGCAATGACTCCCACGTCGGCTGAAATTTGCCGGGAGTAACCGGCTCCTTATCCGTCGGCACAATGATGTCCGGCGTCAAGTTTTCGGGAATGGCGCCCCCGCGCGCCAGCGACCCAACAGCCAGAACCACCGCGGCAATCCTCCACCAAGGCCATTGCATATTCTTGTCTCTCTGTTTAGCCGCGACTCGGAGGCATGTACTCATGCCGTAGAGGATCGCGGGCAGTAGATGAATCGTCATTTTCCGCGGCACGCGACGCGCTCCTCTGCGGGAGTACCCTCCGAGTCGCGGCTAAACGGCGATGGGGTCGAACATACGATTGCCCTGCGCAGCCGGTCCGCCGTGTCCGGGCGACTTGGTTTCGGGGGCGCTATTTCCAAGGCACCTGTGGATGGTCGTTGTCGGCGGGGTACGTGCCGTCTCCCGCATATGAACCGTTAACGTACAGACGCTGGACGAATGGATTGGCCGACGAGCTGCCCATGGAATACCCGAAGAACTTGTCGTTGGGGTCGGCCACCTCGACGTTGGGGTTTCGGCCGGCAGCCTCGGTCTCGAGTGTGTCCAAATCGTCATCGAAGATGTTGATTCCCCCGCCGCCGACAGCCGTGGGCGATCCCGAGCCGGTGTAGGTATAGGGAAATCTCACGCCGGGGTAGGTCAACAAGTTCGTGTCGTGGACGGTATCCACATGCCCATCAGCATAGGCCAGGTTCCAGTTCGCGGCTGTACCACTGGATGATCGATGAGGGATGACGCCGATGGTATAGATCAATTCGCAGACCAGGCAGCGGTAGTTGGAGTATTGACTGATGCGATTGTACTGGCTGACCTGATCGGTCTTGGCGATCGTAGCGTTGTTTCCCGGCCACTTGCCGGTCGCAGTCGTGTACGCCCAATGTGGATTGAGGTAGTAGTTGCCGTTAAATGCCCAGGGGGACTGCAACTCAACATCCAGAGGGTCGACGCCGGGGTCAAAGCGGATGGGCACCAGCTTGTTGTCGTAACAGTATGCGACGCCTGTAGCGGGATTGGTTGCAAAGAAATTAGCCGGATTGAAATTGGCGAGATATCCGGTCACGCAAAGCTGACCGATGTTGGTTCCGTAGTAGGGCGGAACGGTGCCACTGTTCCACATGTAGAGGTAATTGTTTTCGTCACCGGGGCTATTGGCGGTGGCATAATTGATCGGCTCCTGGCCGGCTTCGTAGCGCTCCGGGAGATAGCCCTTGTTGTCTCCGCAGTACATGAGGCATGCGGTGGCGATCTGGCGCATGTTCGAGGCGCAGGCGATCAGTCTGCTTTGCCTGCGGGCGGCGTTGAGAGCGGGGAGGAGAATGGCGATCAGCACCGCGATGATGCCGATGACAACCAGTAACTCCACGAGTGTGAACGCCGGGCGCATTGGCCTGGGCCCGGCGGGGAATTGATCGAGGGGACGAACGGGTGTTTGGGAGGAAGGCTTGTTGAGAGTGTTCATATTCTTTCTCGCTTTCGGTTTCCCTCCACCAATTTCATTTCGCCGGGTAAGCCATCTCTCGAAATTGGCTTATGACCCCTTTTGCTCTCCTCGGATGAGCGCGGTGGTTCATTAGTTGGTTGCACCTGCGTCTGGGTCGAAGGGGCTGATCACCGTGGCGGTCTGATTGCTTCCATCGGGACAGGGAACGGCGGGATACCCGCTGATCGATGGCGACGAGTTATCAATCCACTTTGTCTCACCGGGCTTCCTGAGAGATCCCAGCGGCGCCATTTGTGCTTCCGAGGGCTGGCCGGGATTCACGGCGTGGTCCTTATCAATTTGGGCCTGTTGCTCATCAGAATACTTCGCCAGAAATGCGACGAACGGCTTGCCGTCGCCGCAGCGGCAGACAAGGGCCCGGTAGGCCTGACTTCCGTTGTGATTGAACGGAGAACCCTTGACGGCATCGTCTAGAAACCATGTCTTTCCATCATCGTCGGAATAGAATTCCTTGCCGGTCGCGGTAAGCACAAATCCCGGGGTGCCGGCACTTCTGAGTTCAAGGAGAACCACCGCGCCGCAGATTACAATAACCGTCGCGGCGACGATCTTGCTTGCCATGGCATTTTGGAGGATCTTTTCACGCACGCCCATTATGATCAGCCACTTCAAAATAGAAGGTCGCGTCGTTCGAACCGCGGATGACGTCCCGCTTCTCCCCGCCCAGCTTTACTACGATCCCGCGCCAGCTTTAGGGAAGCCTTTGTTCAACGAGATGCCGCCGAACGAGCCGCCGCCCGAAACCGGTTGGCCAGGAGGGGTAATGCCTCCGCCGGATGGCGGAATCCATCCACTGGGGATATTTGCCCCGGTTCCGATGGCGTTACCATTTGTTGTGGTTCCGTCATTGGCGAGAATGGGATCGGTCTCGACATGTCCATCAGCACAAAGGATGTTGGCCGCGCCGCGATGGCGGAGCAGATCGAAAATGTTGCAGTTCACTGCGGTCCCCTGCGGAGATATGCCACCGTCCATATAGACATCCGCCAGGGACGAGTTCGGGATGGTTGTCCAGATCTCCAGCGCCCCTTGGTTCTGCTGCTTGTTCGCGACAGCTGCAACCAGCGACATGTCCATCAAAAGCATGGTTTCTGAGGGATTGGGAATGGCGGCAAGCCGTCCGTGCAGGCGATTCCAAGGGTAACCCGGGTACCATCCGAACACGTCAGTATTGTAACCGTAACTCGACCATCCGACGAAGGTATTGCCGTTCTGGTTGTTGATCCACAGGGGGGCGGCTCCATAACTCGTTTGCAGGTAGTTGTAGTCATCCGCCGGGCACTGAAAGGCGGACCGGTAAACGCCCGAAAGCATCGTCGTCTCCATGCCAGCCCAGCCGCTAACCGAGCTGGCGCCGACCACAGGTGCACCGAGATATTGAGCCAAGGCGAATGGCATAGGCATCAGC
>Ga0302324_100019380_pt1 | contig 13363 bp, 10 predicted proteins | sample Palsa_T0_1_FD_201949 | JGI IMG/M metagenome (GOLD analysis project Ga0302324, IMG submission 201949) | Peat permafrost microbial communities from Stordalen Mire near Abisko, Sweden - Palsa_T0_1 | ecosystem: Environmental > Terrestrial > Soil > Palsa > Peat permafrost | place: Sweden: Abisko...
TCCGTTCGGAACAAGCCCGGATCCGCGGTTTCTCTACATGATGCCGCATACTCGCGAGGCCCTGGCGTGCCTGGAGTACGGGATCTCGGCGCGAAAGGGATTTACCGTCCTCACAGGAGAAGTAGGCACGGGAAAAACAACGCTTCTGCGGCGGGCGTTGAGCTCGTTCAGCAACCGTCGGGTGTCGACAGCTTTTGTCTTCAACCCTCGGCTGGATGTGCTGGACTTTCTCGAATTCGTTTTGACCGATTTTGGTTTGGTGCCTGCGACGCGGACCAAGTCAGGCATGCTGCTACAGTTGAACCGCTGGCTGATTGAGCGGTTCCGTATGGAGGAGACGTGCGTGGTGGTGGTCGACGAGGCGCAGAACCTTTCTTGGGAGCTTCTGGAAGAGATACGTCTGTTAACCAACCTGGAAACCTCGTCGGAGAAGCTGTTGCAGATTGTGCTTTCGGGGCAACCTGAACTTGAAGAAAAGCTGCGTCACCCGAGCGTACGGCAACTACGGCAAAGAGTTTCTTTGTGGTGCCGGACCCAAGCTCTTACGGACAGCCAGACTCACGCCTATGTCGCCGAGCGTCTGCGCATTGCGGGAGCGACGTGGCAGCTTTTTTCTCTTGAGGCGTTGGATCTTGTGCATCGCTACAGCCGGGGTATTCCCCGTATCATCAACCTTCTTTGCGAACACTCCCTAATCGTTGGATATGTGGAACAGGTTCAGCAGATCACTCCGAAGATTGTTGAGGGCGTGGCGATGGAGCTTGAGTTGGAGACTCAACCATTTATGGTTTCCTCTGTGGCGCTAGGTAGCGATAATTCACCCACGCGGCGCAGCGCGAGCCCTGACTATATGACAGCTTTTAGGGGAGAGACTCCGGGAAGGCAAGACCGATGAGCCGCATTTACGAAGCACTTCAGAAGGCAGAGTCCGAACGGAAATCGGAACGGCGTGAAGATGAGTCTCGCATACCGGAGCGGCCGGCTGGTGTCGAGATGCGCTCGCAGACCGCCATTGCGGAGGTTGAGTACTCAACTGCGACTGAGACCGTCTACACGGAGCCCACTTTGCATGAGCGAGATGGAGATGCTCTTGACCTGAGCGGGATTCTGCGACGTCCGTGGACTCCGTCGCTGGATCGGCTTCCCTCTCTTCTGGAGCGTGGACCTGCGGTAGAACAGTTTCGCAGTCTTCGTTCGCGAATCTATGAGCTCCGTGACATCAACCCGCTAAAGTCGATTCTGGTAAGCAGCGGAATGCCACAGGAGGGCAAAAGCTTTGTCTCGACGAACCTGGCCGTGAGCCTGGCGCGGCATAAGAACAGCAAAGTGCTTCTGATTGATGGCGACATGCGGCGGTACACCTTGCATCAGCTGCTGGGCTGCGAGTCACATCCTGGGCTCGCGGATTATCTTGCAGGTAAGGCGACTCTGGTGGAGGTGATGCAGCGAGCAGAGCAGTCGGTGGAGAAGGAGGGTATGGGCAAACCGCTGCTGCCGAACCTCACCTTCATTGCAGGTGGAAACGGCGGCGATAAGGCGGCGGACCTGTCTGGTAGTCAACGGTTCGGTGAATTGATCAAGCTGGCGTCGCCACACTTTGACTGGATTATTGTGGATTCTTCGCCGGTGCTGCCAGTTTCGGATGCAGTGAATCTGGCAAGGTCTTGCGATGGAGTTCTGCTGGTTGCCCGGGGAGGGGTAACCAAGTTTCCGATTGCGCAACGTGCACTAAGCGAGCTGAAGGCCTCTCATATTCTAGGTTTCGTATTGAACGCAGTGCAGGATGCACCCCAGGTTGGCGGTTACTACGGATACGACGCCAGCAAGCAATAGAAGGGGCCACTGAAAAACGATGATCCGGCTTTTCAACGTCTACTATCCAACCCGCACCATCGTTCTTCTGCTGTGTGAAGCGCTGATCGTAAGCGCCTCCTTTCTGGCAGCAACGGCGTTGATGCTGGGGCCGGACACCTATCTCGTGCTGAATTACGAATATGGTGGGGTGAAGATTGCCTGTCTCACCATTGTGACGCTTCTGTTTTCGTACTACTTCGATTTGTACGAGCCCCAACGTATCTCTGCGCGGTGGGAGATCTACTTTCGCCTGCTGTTGGTTCTTGGATTTTTATCTTTTCTGCTCTCTGCGGTTGTCTATTTTTTTCCTGACGCCGATATTGCCCACTACGTTCTGCTGCTTGGCCTAAGCTTTCTTACGGTGGCGCTTGTGTTGTGGCGCAGCGTGTATGGATGGCTTCTCGGGAAAAAGGTGTTTCAAGAGCGGGTTTATGTTCTCGGTGCGGGAGAACGGGCGCAGACGATTGTAGAGTTGCTTCGTGCGCGCAAGGATGCAGGAATGGAGGTTGTGGGCTGGGATGGCGTTTTGGCCGACAAGACTGAGCGCAAAGAGTCCTTTGCTGTCGCTCTCGAATCTTTTCAAGGAGCGACCCCTCAGGTGGATCGGGTAATCGTTGCACTAGAGGACCGTCGCGGAGAGCTGCCACTCCGTGAGTTGCTCAAGCTGCGGTTCGATGGCGTTGTGATTGAAGAGGCGGGAACACTATTGGAACGTCTCACCGGGAAGCTGCATCTGGATGGTCTTCGTCCTAGCAACTTCATCTATAGCGAAGGCTTCCGTGTGAAGCCGTCGCAACAGATTGCCAGGCGCATCGTCTCGACGCTGACTGCAGCTGCTGGGCTCCTTCTATTCCTTCCCTTCTTTCCGATCGTGGTGGTGCTGGTTCGGCTTTCTTCCCCAGGGCCTATCTTCTTTCGTCAGACGCGGGTCGGACTCGCTGGCCGCAACTTCAGCGTTTACAAATTTAGAACGATGCGGACCGATGCAGAGGCTGCCGGTGCCAAATGGGCTACCAAGAATGACCCTCGAGTAACGAAGATCGGCATGTTCATGCGCAAGACCCGACTGGACGAGGTGCCGCAGCTTTGGAACGTGCTGCGCGGTGATATGGGGTTTGTCGGTCCGCGACCGGAGCGGCCAGAGTTCGTTCCGTGGTTGTCTGAGCAGATTCCGTACTTCGATCTGCGACACATGATTCGTCCAGGTCTCACAGGATGGGCCCAGGTGCGCTACGGGTACGGGGCGACCCTGGCCGAGACCCGCGAGAAACTTGAATTCGATCTGTATTACATCAAGCACATGTCGCTTGGACTCGATCTGTTGATCATGTTCGAGACCGTGAAGACGATCATACGGCGTCAAGGAGCGCAGTAAAGGCTAGTCAAGCGGACCTGCCGCGATTGATCTCACGCCTTCGCTTTGAAGGTCGTGTTTTTCTGAAGGTTGCAGTGGGGTGGATATTAGCGGCCGCGACTGCTTATTTATGGGGTTGCTCTGTCCGGAGAGATCAGTAGATGCGTGTGCGGGAAGAAAGAGCGGGCTTGAGAGTTCGCTCATCCCCTTTCTTGACCAGATGGGGAATCCGGAGAGGGCGAGGGGGAAGCTCAGGCATGCCAACCTCGCTCAATTTGTAGAGCAGCGAACGGTAGCTGATTTGAAGCCACTTCGCCGTTTTCTGCCGGTTCCAGCTGTTTTCCTGAAGGACCTTGAGAATGATCTGGCGTTCGAGGTCCTGCGTGGCCTTCTTGGTAATGTTTTTTAGCGAGATGGGTTCGCTGAGATCGATCTCTGTGGTGATACCGCTGCGGGGGGTCTCCGGCATGAGTTCTGCAACGAGCGCCTCCTCGCTGCCGATGAGCACATAGCTGCGAATGAGATTTTCAAGTTGGCGGATATTGCCTGGCCAATGGTAGTTCTGCATCAATCGGACAGCGCTTTTAGAGAGCAAGTCGGGTGTATGGTGGAAAACTTTTGCATAATGCTCGATGAAGTAGTCGATGAGAATGGGCAGGTCGGCGATACGCTGACGCAGGGGCGGGAGGTTGATGGTCACTGCGTTGATGCGGAAGAGGAAGTCCAGGCGGAAGGAGCCGTCTTCCACTTGGGTTCGGAGATCGGTATTGGAGGCCGAGACTAACCGCGTGGCGATGGTGCGGGGTTCATGACCGCCTACACGGACGAAGGTCCCGTCCTGCAAAACTTGCAGCAGCTTGGATTGGACTCCCAGATCGAGGCTGCCAACCTCATCGAGAAACAGCGTGCCCATGTGTGATTGCTCAACGCGACCCAATTTAGTGGACATCGCGCCGGTAAAGGCGCCTTTTTCGTAGCCAAAGAGTTCGGTTTCGAGGAGCGAGTGCGGGATAGCCGGACAACTTACCTTGACGAGAGCGCCTTGGGCACGCATAGAGAAGGCATGCAGGAGGTGGACGCAGAGCTCTTTGCCGGTCCCGCTCTCACCCTGGATCAGGACGGGAACATCGGTCTCTGCTACCCGCTCCAGCTTGTTCCGGACCGACTGCATTGCTGCAGTCTTGCCGAAGATGATATCCAGCGGCGGCAGATTGAGAGTGGCGGCGGATTCGGCACTGTGAACCAAGGTCATTTTGTTCCTTCTGGCGGCGTCGAGCAAGACCACAACTCTGCAATACCCTTCAGACAGCACGTGGACTGCCAATCGCAATAAAATTTTGAGAAAAATGTCTCTTTATTCAAAGGAGATGGATAGAATTGAGAGCAAGTCAAGTATTTCGGCAGAATTTTGCGGTTATCCAACATCCATGGACGAAAGTAACCCGTAGGAGAATTAGGGCTTTTTTCGCTTACGTGGTGGGTGTAGCGTAGATATTAAGCCCTCATCGAGGAGTGAAGTGGAAAAGGTTTATCTCTTTGGCCGCAAAGTTATTAACATTTTTATGTCAAAGTTTTCTTAAAACCGTCTAGAATTCGCTCAGTATAGTTGTGGAGTCTCCCCCTTCATAACTGAATGAGATCAGAGGTTGGTTTTGGGACTCGGGAAAAGGGTCTATCAACAATTGCCGGTTTGGATGAGCTATCCGAACCGACAAAAATAGGGGTACTGTATGACAGCTGCGCTTTCTTATCCGGTGTCTGCCTTGAAGTCTGTAGCAAAATCTCGAGCTCAGGTTCTTATCCTTGAACCGGATCTCGCCGTACTTGATTATCTTCGATTGACTCTGTCGACTCGCTTTTCCCTGAGTCTGTTTTCAGAGGAGCAGACATTGCTGGATCGTTTGGATCAGGTGGATCAGCCAGATCTACTACTGCTCGCACTGCACACCAACCGGGATCCACTGCCTCTGCTGACCCATATCCGTTGCACGAAGCCACATCTTCCAGTGATTGTTCTTTCGTGCTCCGCTGATCTACGTGACATCGAGATGGTGATTCGCCTGGGGGTGCGGGCGATCGTAATGAAACCTTTTATTGGCAGCGATGTGGAACAGGCCATTGATGAGCATCTGGCGTCTGTAGAGAAGAAGGTGGCAGCTGCGGATGCTCTGCGGGAGGTTCCGCTGAACGAGACGCACTCTTTTGTGCGCTCGAGCAAGCGAATGCGCGACCTGGAGGCTCAGGCTGCGTTGGTAGCGCGTGCGGATATTCCTCTGCTCATACTAGGGGAGAGTGGCACTGGGAAGGAGATTCTGGCTCTTTATACGCATAAGATGTCGGCGCGTAGCCAGAATATCTTTCTGAAGGTCAACTGTGCTGCCGTTCCGGCAGATTTGTTGGAGAGCGAATTGTTTGGGTATGAACAGGGCGCATTTACCGGGGCGGTCAAGACGAAGCCGGGCAAGTTTGAAGTTTGCTCAGGTGGGACTATTTTTCTAGACGAGATTGGCGAGATGCCGGCCATTCTGCAGGCCAAGCTGCTGCAGGTTTTGCAGGATGGGACATTTTCACGTCTGGGCAGCCGTTCACCGATGAAGGTTGATGTGCGGGTCATTGCGGCGACGAACATTAACATGAAAGAGGCGATGGCGAACAAGACCTTTCGCGAGGACCTGTACTATCGTCTCAATGGGTTTACGCTGAGTATTCCGCCGCTCCGGGAGCGTAAGGAAGAGATTCCTGTTTTTGCTGAATATTTCATGCGGAAGGGCGCAAAACGATATGGCCGCGAGGCGCTTTCTTTCTCCACAACTTTGTTGAATACGCTGTCGGAGCATTCGTGGCCTGGAAATCTGCGTGAGATGGAAAATGTAATCAATCGATACCTGGTGCTGGGGGATGAGAATGCGATTCTCGAAGAGCTAAGCCCTAACAATGCTTATCAGGGCGGTGCAGCGTCGACACAGGAGGCACCGAACGGAGCGGGGCTGAAGGCGATGGTGCGTAGTCTGAAGGGCGATGCGGAGTCAACGGCAATTGCACAGGTACTGGAGGGGACTGGATGGAACAGGAAGGCCGCAGCAAACGATCTGCAAATAAGTTACAAGGCACTCCTGTACAAGATCAAGCAGTACGATCTGTCCCCGCGGGATCACGCGTAGGGACAAAGGTGGCCGATGGGAAGTTGGGGGACACCCATCGGGTTGTAATCCGGTATGAAGATCATGCGATCCGGGGCTTTGCAGAGGCTAGTGAACTGGGATCAGTGGAACAGCTTTTGCGGAACGACCCTCAGTATCCTCTTGAATCGATTAGGCTTAGGCTTTTAGATTCCGAGACAATCGAAGAGATTTCCACCAAGGATGCGAAGGCCGTCTTTTTCGTAAAGACGTTCGATGGGGATTTACGTCACAGGGCCCTTCATTTTCATGAACATGCACCGATTGTTCCGGGGCTCTGGGTGCGCGTCTACTTCTACGACAGCGAGATGATTGAAGGAATTATTAGCAATACCAAGGATTTTGTGCTCGAGGCCGGGTTTTTCCTGATGCCAACGGATCCGAATGGTAACAATAAGCTTGTTTATGTTTTGAAGGGTGGGCTTAAAGACTTCCATATTCTCGGGATGCGGAATTACTCCAAGAGTGGTTAGTTTTGAAAAAAATTATGGATGCTCTTGGGGGAGTGAAGCGGAGCGGATTCGGTGTTTTTGAATGGGGTTTTGGGGATAACGGAGTTTTGCACGTGGCTTTTTATGGTGCAATTCGTGGTGAATTGCGTGGTAAAGCTGGTCAACTGACTCTCATTCCACATGGCCGCAAAAATAGGACAGCAATCTCGATTTAAAGGGATTTTTTTTGAGGCTCAGGCTTGCGTACCTTGTGTCCCTCACGTGGAGTGAAAAGGGCGTACGGATTGAGGGACAACTTTGGAAATAAGGCACGGATGGTTGGCTTTGTAGCGCGGGCACGCCTTGCGCAAGAGGACGGGTGCGGGAAGTTTTACGTCGGTTTCGGAGAACATCCCTGAGAGAGACAACCAAGGGGGCCTCCGATCGCGTATTTGTTCGATAAGGCTGCGAGAGAGGCCCAGGATAACTCTGTTGTTGTGGTTCAATCAATTCTGGCAATTCTGGACCCATTCGGCAGTTCACAGTCGAGCAAGTGGCGTCACGATTTGAGGCGTAATCGCCTTCTCACTCTATTTGCCGCATTCACCTCTAGATGAATAACGTCGCGGCTCGGTGGGTAGCTGCTAAGTCGATAGTGGCGGAGTTTGTTTCAACCTTTTGGTCGGTTGACTATGGTTAGATTGTCCGGGTATTCTCGATATTCTGTGTTACTGCAGAGTTTGCAGATCATTAAATATTCAAGAAAATGGTAGATAGGCAAATGGCAAGAAAGTATTTGGGGCAGCGCTCCAGAGCAGTGGCCATGGGCGCAAGTCGAAAGTTAAGTTACTGCATAGGGTTGGTTGCGGGGTTGATGCTGTCCCAGGGGGCTTGGGCGCAGGAATCGGCAGTGCATTACATCGAATACCCTCATCTTCAGGGCAAGGTGCAGCCTTTGCAGTTGAGCGGGGTGCCGAAGTGGGCAACCATCGATTTTCAGCTTCGAGAACGCCTGGAGGAGCAGACGTCGGACAACTACATCTCCGGCAACCAGGCGGTCTATGTGCTGTCCCGAGTCTACGGAGGGTTGGAGGTCAGGCCGACCAAATGGCTTACGGGGTATATCCAGTTTATCGATACGCATGCGCTGGGGTTGCCGGTCAAGCAGGTTGCGGCGAATCAGCGGGACTCCTTCGATGACCGGCAGGCATATCTCGAGTTTCATGCAAAGGATCTCAAGGTGTTTGCCGGACGTCAGGAGCTGAAGTACGGTAGCGAGCGGCTGGTGGGTATCAGCGACTGGACCAACAACAGCCGGAGCTGGGACGGCTTTCTGGGCCGGTACGGGGATAAGAATCGGATCGATGTGTTCAGCACATCGGTGGTGGCAGTCCATGCCACTTCGCTTGATAAGCACGGGGCAGGCCTGACGTTCCATGGTGCGGTCGGAACCATCGGCACCTGGGTTCCCAATGTGGCCATTCAGCCGTTTCTCTTCGTCAAGGCCTTCCCGCGGGTGGAGGGAGCGAATGGAGTCTTCGGGACTCAGACGACGGTCACGCCCGGTGCGGAGGTCGCTGGCCATGTTCTCGGCGGACTCGACTTCGACGTTCTTGGAGCGCTTCAGCGCGGCAGCTATGCGAATAAGTCGGTTGAAGCAGCAGCCGGGTATTTCAAAGCCGGCTACGGCTTGTCGCATGTACGGTGGCAGCCTCGCCTACAGGCCGAGTACGACTACGCCTCGGGCAATCCTCATGGCGATCCCCTTCGGATGGGAACCTTCGACCAGCAGTACCCCAGCAACCACAACGCCTTTGGCCTGACCGACTTGTTCGGCTATCAGAACATCAAGCAGGAGCGGCTTAATCTGGATCTGACTCCGCTGAAGCATTTGGCGCTGCTGCTTCAGGAGGAGTCGCTGCAGGTCGCCTCGAGGTTCGATAACGTGTATAGCGGTAGCGCGGGCACGACGGTCAAGGCACCCACTGCCGGATTTGCCAGCGGAGATATTGGCCACGAATTCGATGCGTCAGGCAAGTACGTCTTTTATGACTCCCTGGTGCTGAACGTGGGTGTCGGGCATCTGTCTTCGGGTACGCTACTGCGGGAGAATGCGCATGGAGCTCCGCTGACGCTTGCCTATTTTGGATTGACGTATCGATTCAAGGTAGACGCCAAGGCCCCGGCTACTGCTACAGCGCCGTAAAATGTATGGTCATTAACTGGATGATGTACATCTAAGAACTGAGATTCGTTTTTAGAGAAGAGAGGTCGTGGAACGTGGCAGAAGAAAAAGATCAATCGATGGAGCAAGCAAAGGTAAGCCGGCGCAAGTTTCTTGAGGCCGGCTCGGCGGTGTTTGTCGCCGCGGCGGGCATGCAGATGGCGCAGGGGCAGCAGCAGAGCGGCAAGATCTATCCGACCGATACGCATACCGGAATTAACGAAAGTCAGCCGGGTCCTCCGCCAAATACTTTGTTGGATGATCAGAATCCCGATTCGGCGTGGCCGCCGACGACGGATGCGGGTGGTCAACAGCCGTTCAAGTATCCGTTCTCGCTGGCACACAAGCGGATTGAGGCAGGTGGATGGACGCGTCAGGTGACGGTGCGTGATCTGCCGATCTCGAAGACGATGGCTGGGGTGGAGATGCGGCTGATCTCGGGCGGCATTCGGGAGCTGCACTGGCATGTGGCCTCGGAGTGGGCGTTGATGTTGTATGGTTCGGCTCGGATTACGGCGGTCGATCAGCAGGGGCACGGCTTTGTGAGCGATGTGCACGAAGGCGACCTATGGCTGTTTCCGGGTGGAATTCCGCATTCGATCCAAGGTCTGGGGCCGGATGGATGCAAGTTTTTGCTGGTGTTCAAGGATGGCAACTTCAATGAGTTCGGAACGTTTCTGCTGACCGAGTGGATGCACCATACACCGAAGGAGGTTCTGGCGAAGAACTTCAATGTACCGGAGTCGACCTTTGATAAGGTGCCGAAGAAGGAGTTGTTCATCTTTCCGCGAGAGCTGCCACGTCCGCTGGCCGAGGAGAAGGCTCAGGTTGAGGCGGGAACGGGTGCGGTGCCGAATGCATTTGACTTCCGTCCGAGCGAGATGCAGCCGACCAAGGTTTCTAAGGGCGGCGAAGTGAAGATCATCGACCGGAAGAATTTTCCGGCGACTGATATCGCGGCTGCAATCGTAACGCTGAAGCCGGGCGGCCTACGTGAACTGCACTGGCACCCGAACGCAGATGAATGGCAGTACTACGTGAAGGGTAAAGGCCGGATGACGGTCTTTGCAGCAGGCGGTCTTGCACGTACGATGGACTTCCAAGGCGGCGATGTGGGGTACATCGACATATCGATGCCGCACTATATCGAGAACACGGGAGATGAAGACCTAGTGTTTATCGAGGTCTTCCCGACGCCATTCTATGAGGATATTTCGCTCGCGGAGTGGCTGGCGCATACGCCTTCGCGTCTGGTAGACGAGCACATCGCGACGGGTGAGGATTTCCTTTCGAAGATTGCAAAGAAAGAGATGGTCATTACACCGGAGTAGATGCGCGGTCGTCGCACTCAATAGAAGAGGCAGCCTTTGCGGCTGCCTCTTCTATTGTTTGTAACTGTTTTAGTGGCTTATGCGCCGACGGGTTCTGCGACCTTGACGTTGACTGGGGTGAGCCAGTTGTGGCGGTCGGGCTTGAGGCCGTTGACGATGGCGAAGAACTCGTCGTGCAGGGTCTTGCTGATGGGGCCCATGGTGCCGTCGCCAATGAGGATACGATCGACGGAGCGGAGATGGGTGACCTCGACGGCGGTGCCGGTGAAGAAGGCTTCGTCGCAGATGTAGAGCATCTCGCGTGGCAGGGCCTGCTCGACGACCTCGATGCCTAGTTGCTTGGCGAGGGTGATGACGGAGCTGCGGGTGATGCCGTTGAGCACGGAGTTGGCCAGAGGCGTGGTGTAGAGGATGCCGCCGCGGACCAAGAAGAGATTCTCGCCGGAGCCCTCGGAGAGGTAGCCGTTGGTGTCGAGGCCGATGCCTTCGGAGTAGCCATTGATCTCTGCTTCCATGCGGATGAGCTGCGAGTTCATGTAGTTGGCGCCAGCCTTGGCGAGGGTGGGCATGGTGTTGGGTGCGAGACGGCTCCAGCTGGAGACGCAGACGTCGGCGCCCGCGTTGCCGGGGACGTATTTGCCCCACGGATAGTTGGCGATGTAGATCTCGACGGGCGAGGTGAGGGGATTGACGCCGAGTTCGCCGTAGCCGCGGAAGGCGATGGGGCGGATGTAGCAGGGGGCGACACCGTTGGCTTCGACGACATCGATGACGGCGGCGGAGAGCTGCTCTGCGGTGTAGGGCAGAGGCATGCGGTAGATCTTGGCGGAGTCGATGAGACGGGCCATGTGCTCGGGCAGGCGGAAGATGCCGGCGGCGCCGGGCTGGGCGTAGCAGCGGATGCCTTCGAAGACGGAGGATCCGTAGTGAACGACGTGGGACATGACGTGGATCTGGGCTTTGTCCCACGGGATGAGATTTCCGTTGTGCCAGATGTGGTCGGTTGTGTGTATAGGCATTCGTGGCTCCTGAGTCTAAAGGACAATTATAGCGGGACTGCATAAGAGGAGTGGGGAGGGATGTAATTTGCGAGATCGTTTTCGAGTCGACGACTATCCGGACCAGGCTTGCAGACGTGAAGCAGGCGATGGATTGGTGATAATCCACACCGCTATGAGGAGATGATGGAAGCTTTCTCGCCCATAAGCGCGGCGAGGCTGGAATTGTGCTGTCCTCTTGTATCGTCTAAGCACTTCGGACTGGGCTGGTTATCGATCGGTGGATTCAGTCGGCGATGCCTACGTTGGGGACGTCGATGCCGAGTGCGGTGGCGAGGGCGATCTGGTGATCCTGCTCCTGGAGGAGGATCTGACGGATCTGCTCGGCGGTGGCGAACTCGCCTAGTTCGTCGCATTGCTTGATGCGGCGGCGGTAGTTGCGGATGGTCTCGTTCTCGTTGTCGAGGTCGAAGCGGAGCATGTCCGTGGCCTTGTCTGAGGTCTTGACGGGCTTGGGGACGGTGGTGGGCATGCCGCCGAGGTAGTCGATCTGGTTGGAGAGGATGAGGGCGTGGGAGAGCTCTTCGGCGGCGTGGACGGCGAGTTCGTCGGCGATGTTCATGTAGGCCGCTCCCTTGAGGACCTGGGAGTAGTTGACGTAGGCGATGATGGCCTGGAATTCGCGGGAGAGATCTTCGTTGAGAAGATCGATGAGCTTTTCGCGGGTGATAGGGGTGTTCGGTGTTTTGGCTTTCTTGTCGGGCATGTCTTCTCCAGGGTTTGCTGTAAATGATGTTGTCAGTGGTTGAGATGCGGGAAGTAGCACTGGAGTTAGTGACGTGCTGCTGCGGATGGAGTGAAATTTTCGCCTGATGTCTCAGGACCAGGCAATGGATCTCCTCAAGTATGTTGAGGGCAAAATATGCCCCTGTTTCTTCAACGTGGGAGAATGAGGAGTGATGTTCGATCCCCATTCCGTAAGTTTTTCAAGTCTGGAGCATTCGGCGTATTTTCATTTTTCGCTGCTGGCTTTAAGCTCCATCTTCTTTCTGGTCGATCCGTTTGCCGCGCTCCCAACGTTTCTTGCCGTGACGGCTGGCGCTGACGCGCCCCGGCGGCGAAAGATGGCGTTTAAGGCATCGGTGACGGCGCTAGTGGTGTTGAGCGCATTTGCGATAGCAGGGAAGTACATCTTCGGCATGTTCGGCATTTCGCTGCAGGCGTTTGAGATCGCCGGCGGTATTATTCTTCTGCTGATCGGACTAGATATGCTGGAGGCGAAGCGATCTCCGACGCAGGAGTCGACTGAGGAGGCCACGGAGGCGGCGCAGAAGGAAGATGCAGGCATCGTGCCGCTTGGCATTCCGATGTTGGCTGGGCCGGGGTCGATTACCAGCGTGATGGTGCTGGTGGGGCAGGTGCGGACGCCGTGGCAGATGGTAGCGATTCTGAGCTCGATCGCGGTGACAGCGGGTATATGCTACCTGGTGCTGGGTAACTCCGACCGCGTGGCGCGTGCGCTGGGAGAGACTGGGGTGAGGATTCTGGTGCGCATTATGGGACTTCTGCTGGTGGCGCTGGCTGTGCAGTATTTTGTGAATGGCCTGGTGGATCTGGGAGTGATTGCGAAGCCGTAGCGCTTGAGCTGGAGTTTGATGGATATGGCGATTGATCGCCGAGTGAAGGTAGCTTATCGCTCGTTCCCACATTGCGGATTTATGGAATTGGATACTGATTAGCGGACCAGGAGTGCGGCGACGGCGACAACGATGCCGGCGGCTCCCATAGTGAGGCCGAGAAGGAAGTAGGCGCGCTTGCGAGTGAAGAGCGTGATGGAGCAGAGGACGACCGCAATCTGAAGGAGAGCTTCGCCGAGATCATAACGGGCGGCCTGGGCTTCAGCGTGGGTGACCTCTTTTTCGTAGTCGCGAGCCTTTTCCTCCTCTTCGGTGAGGTCGGTCTTCCACTTTTCGATGTGTGCCTTGTACTCCG
>Ga0302324_100019383_pt1 | contig 13362 bp, 10 predicted proteins | sample Palsa_T0_1_FD_201949 | JGI IMG/M metagenome (GOLD analysis project Ga0302324, IMG submission 201949) | Peat permafrost microbial communities from Stordalen Mire near Abisko, Sweden - Palsa_T0_1 | ecosystem: Environmental > Terrestrial > Soil > Palsa > Peat permafrost | place: Sweden: Abisko...
ACACCGCAGCGAGGCCGGTGCAACTTTTCGAAATGGTTTACGCATCCACGTTGGCTCGCGAATTCAACATGATGGAACCGGAAGACACGATGAAGTGGGAGGTGGTGCATCCGGAGCCAAGACCGTGGTCCGACCTTATAAGGAAAAGACATTCGCTTGGGATGTGGTCAATGAGGCCTTCGACGAATTGCGTCCGGGAACGTTGCGCAGCACGATATGGCAGAGGCCCGTGGTGAATCGCAAGTAGCCGTATTCATAGCCGCAACCACGCATGGTTACGAGGAGTAATCGCCGGGCAGCGCGCCATCCCTGCTTTTCTTCCCAGGAGCCCGTTTGAAGAGCAGTGGCTCAGTCTTTCGGAGGGAGCAAAGGAAATCAGGCTGCTTAACTGTGGCCTCGAAGTGTCTCAATCGTGAGCGTTGGCACGCAACCACACGCCTTCGAGCATAGCTGGAACCCATTGCTCCGCGGGACAACTGCTCCAACTATCTCTCATGAAAACAAGGGCTATCCCTCCCTCAAGTTTGGCAGCCTCTCCAATGTTGAGAATAAATAGTGAGTGATTTGAGAACTGGTTGCCATTTAGCTCGCCATCGACCGTTGCTTGCCGAAAGACGCTTGCCGGAGCGACGAGACATTGAATTGCTGCGTCGGCCGGAGATAACGTTCGACGACGGTCCGCGTCCGAATATAGAGCCCTCATCCGGTGCAGGCTGTTCACAAGATTGTGCACCGCGATACCTATCGCATTTACCGCAGACAGGTCGTCATTGACCATGCTCGCGAGTCTTCGCTTTGCGCGCCCAACCTTGCCACTTATCCACCACCAGACCAGCTTGGGAATGTTGGACGAACGGGGAGCTCTCACCAGAGTAGTCGCCGCGTCCCAACTCTCGGGAGTCGCAATGAACGCATCAGAAAACAAGCGGCCCAAAATCTGCTGTGTCTGCAGACCCAAAGATTGTTCGGCGTCGTAACCCCTAACCCATTGCGCCAGGGGCTCAAGCTCTTTGGGTCCCAGTTTCACCTCGGGCACCTTAAGATGCAGGCGATTCCATAACGCCTGCTGAGCCGACTGGCGTGCCTCGGAACGCCGAGGCTTCATCGTCGGAAACCGATTTCCCGCGTACGACAGAACACTCAAGGAGCGTTTGACAAAAAGCCAGTTGAGCGGGCAAGTTCGTGAATCAAATTGGCGATCGACACGAGAATCCGTGTTTACGGCTTCGATGTCCTTGGGGGTGGAAACCTCATAAACATCGAGAACACCAGGAATGTGGTATCGCTTCAACCAATCCTCCTGACTGCTTCGTCCTGGGGGTTCGGAATGCTGTGGACCGCTGGCTCGGTGGAAAAAGCGGATTAAAATTCGGATGCCACCGTTGGCGATACCGACACAATTTTACCCCGGTGAAAACTATTCCGGGCCAGAAGTCCTGCGGAAACTACGCCTCTGGACCGTGGACGTCTCACGCTACTCGGAAGCGACCCTCTCGGTTGATATGGCCAATCGACACTGACGCGCCGCTGCGGCTCTATAATAAAGGCGATTCCGTCGCCGGCTGTGTGTTCCTGCCGGGACGCTTAGCGTTGGCCGCCCCCAATCCAATTCGTGATGAAACCAGGACGTCCAGCCGCCGGAAGGCTGTAATCGCGCTGGCGATCGGGGCCTTTCTGCTGCTTGCGATTCTGGTCGCGCAAGCATCTTTCAATTTGAAGTTCATCAGCCCGGACAGCAATGAACAGCTTTTGTTCTTCGCCGGACTGACCGGCCTGATTTTCTTTGCCTTCGTGGCGCTGACGCTCGTTCTTGGACGCAACCTGGTGAAGCTTTATGCCGAGCGGCGGCAAGGCGTGGCCGGTTCAAAATTCCGCACGCGCCTGGTGGTGGTGAGCCTGCTGCTTTCGTTCCTGCCCGTGATTGCCATGTTCTGGTTCTCTTACGGACTGATGAACCGGTCGATCGATAAGTGGTTCTCACAGCCGGTCGAGGAAGTGCGTGCCGACACGGCAGCGATGTCGGCTCTGCTGTACGACTACGCGGGCCAGAATGCGTCCTCGGAAGCGCAATCCATCGCGCAGACGGAAGAATTTCAAAGAGCCCTGGCAAACAGGAATTTCTTTACGGCCAACGAAGAACTCCGGGAACACATTCCGACCCTGCAGGGCGGATTTGTTGTGGCTCTCGCGAAGGGCACCGCGGAAGCCAGTCTCAACACTCCGGCGCCGTGGCCGGCCATGCAAGGTCTCTTCCCGTTAGCATCAGCCCTGCGCGGGGAGCATCCTCATTTTCAGTGGGGAGAGACGGATTATATTGTCGCAGCCTCTCCTCTTCCGGGCGGCTCTCTGCTGGTCGCCATGCCTCTGCCGCCGAAGTTTGCCGAGACGGCCAGGCAGATTCAGGAGAGCCAGCAGCGCTACATAGAACTGGCGGCGCAGAGGAAGCTCTTCCGCCGGACTTATATAGGGTTTCTGCTGCTGTTGACGGTGGTCGTGCTATTCGCCTCGACGTGGCTTGCCCTGCTGCTTTCGAAGTTGGTTAATCGGCCGGTGGCGGCGCTGGCAGCAGGGACGGAGGCCATCTCGAAAGGGCAACTGGACTATCGGGTTGATATTCGCGCCACTGACGAACTGGCCGAACTGGTGCAGTCGTTCAATAGCATGGCGGAGCAACTGGAATCCAGCCGGCGGCAGATCGAAGCCTCAAGTCGCGATGTGGGCGCCGCGAACGAAGCGCTCGAAGGCCGGCGCCGGTACATTGAAACCGTCCTCGAAAGTATTCCGACAGGAGTAATTTCCATTGACGCCGCGCGCCGTGTGACGCTGGCGAATGCCGCCTTCTCGCGCATGTTCTACCTGGAGCGGAGCGAATATGTGAGTCCGGCCTCGCTGATGAACCTGCCGCTGCGCGAGGTCCTACCCGGCGATGTGCTGGAGGACCTGGAACCGCTGCTGCGCCGGGCCGATCGCATGGGTATCACGGCGGCCAACATCGAGCTCGACTTACCCAGGACACAGTTGAACGTTGCAGTGACGGTATCGGCGTTGCGACAGGACGCGGAGGGATTGGGGTACGTGCTCGTGTTCGAAGACTTGTCGGATCTGCTGCGCGCGCAAAAGCAGGCTGCCTGGCGCGAGGTGGCGCGACGCGTGGCCCATGAGATCAAGAACCCGCTGACTCCGATCGCACTTTCCGCGGAACGCATTCATCGCCATCTGATGCGTGGCAGCGCTCCCGACGCGGCTTCGCTTGAGGTCATACGGACTTGCGCCGAAACCATACGGAATGCTGTCGAAACGGTACGCGCCTTGGTGGACGAATTTTCTGTGCTGGCGCGTTTCCCTGCCTCCCGCCCTCAACCGGCCAGTTTGAATACCCTGGTGGAATCTGCGTTGGTTATGTTTAACGGGAGACTTGATGGAATTCGAGTGCGCACGGAACTGGCGCACGATCTGCCGGAAGTGATGGCCGATCCGGAAGCGATCAAGCGGGCAGTGGCAAACCTGGTGGATAACGCCGCGGAGGCGATGCAGGACGCCATTCTGAAAGAGATCACGATTTCGACTTCGCTCGTGGCCAGCCGCGATGCCGTCGAACTAGCGGTCTCCGATACCGGGCAGGGAGTTTCACGCGACGTTAAGGAAAGATTATTCCTGCCCTATTTTTCTACCAAGCAGCGCGGAACGGGTTTGGGTCTTGCCATTGTTAGCAGAATTGTAGAAGACCATCGTGGATCGCTCCGCGTAGAAGAGAACAAGCCGTTCGGCAGTCGTTTCGTAATCGAATTGCCGGTAGCGGCCGAGACTGTCGGCGCTCCCGCGGCGAGCTAGACGTCCGCCCGCGTGGCGAGGGGGCTGGGCTCGGGCACTCGATTTGGATTATCTATGGCACACATCCTCATCGTTGACGACGAATCCAGTATCCGCGAATCGTTGCGCGGCATTCTCGAGGACGAAGGATACAAAACCAGCGTCAGCCCGAGCGGCGAAGACTGCCTGGAAATGTTGCGCAAGACGGGCTTCGACCTGGTTCTGCTGGATGTATGGCTGACCGGGATCGACGGCCTTGAAGTGCTGGAGAAGATCCGCGAGATGGAAGATCCGCCGGAGGTCATCATGATCTCGGGGCACGGGACCATCGAGACGGCGGTGCGGGCTACGAAACTGGGCGCCTATGACTTCGCGGAAAAGCCACTATCCCTCGAAAAGACGCTCATCCTAGTCAAGAATGCGATCGACGCGCGGCGGCTACGGCATGAAAACCTCGACCTGCGAAAGCAACTTCATGCGAAGAGTGTGATCGTCGGGGACAGCGTACCCATGAAAGCGCTGCGCCAGCAGATAGGACTGATGGCGCCGACAAATGGCCGCGTCCTGATCTATGGCGAGTCGGGCACGGGCAAGGAGCTGGTGGCGCATGCGATCCACACTCAGAGCCTGCGCAAAGACGAAACTTTTGTGGAGATGAATTGTGCCGCGATTCCCGAGGATTTGATCGACAGCGAATTGTTTGGGCATCGCAAGTCGTCGTTTGCGGGAGCCAGGGCCGACAAGGAAGGCAAGTTCCAGAAGGCCGATCGCGGAACCTTATTTTTGGATGAAGTCGGCGACATGAGTCTGAAGACGCAGTCCAAGGTTCTGCGGACGCTCGAGCAGCAACGCTTCAGCCCGGTGGGGAGTGACGACGCCGTTACCGTGGACGTGCGCGTGATTGCTTCAACTAACAAAGACCTGGAAGAAGAAATCGCCAAAGGGAATTTTCGCGAGGATCTTTTCTATCGCTTGAACGTCGTTCCGTTCGTGGTGCCACCGCTGCGCGAGCGCAAGGAAGACATTCCGCTGTTTGCGCGGCACTTTCTGAAGGAATTTGCATCGGCGTATGGGCGCCGTCCGAGAGAGATCACCGATGATGCCATCGATTCGTTGATGCGCTATTCGTGGCCGGGGAACGTTCGAGAGCTGCGCAATGTAATCGAGCGCATAGTGATCATGAATCCGACGACCACGCGATTTGAGAGGAAGCATCTTCCACCCCTAGTTCATCGGGACGGCGGACGCCGGGTAGCGGGTAGCGAGAGTTCCACCCTGCACCAGGCGCGAGCGGCTTATGAGCGCGACTACATTCTGAAGAAGCTCGACGAAAATCACGGCAACGTCAGCCGCACGGCCGAGGTGCTAGGGCTGGAACGAAGCCACTTGTACCGCAAAATGAAGAGCTTAGCGATTGCGGCGAAAGAGTAGGGCAGGTCTCAGCTGGCAGGTCTCAGGGCAAACCGCGGCGGAGGTAGCGGCGATTTACGACGTTTTTCCCGCGACCCGAGACCTAAGACGCGAGACCTTTTTCTTTGTAACTCTGCTCTTGACTGTCGCTTGCTTCGAGTTATACTCAACCGTCTTGCAGTTACCGGATTCTATCCTGAGGGGGCGACGAATCCGGAGGGGGCGAAATTTGTTCTTCGCGGAAAGTCCTCCTTATTCCCCCGGACTCCGCGGTTCCCGCCTGCAGCGTGTCTTGCTTCTTGATTACTCTATTGCACCTGTATCTATCTATGGAGAAATGACTATGTTCCGGTCAGGGAAGTGGGTGGTGGCAGGACTTTCAGCGTTCCTTTTCGCGGCGCACTATGCCCAGGCCATAGGATTCCAGCCAGTCTCGCCCGATGAGTTGAAGATGACAAGCGAGCCGCTGGCGCCGGGCGCCCCGGCGATCATTTTGTACCGGCAGGTGGACCGCGATGACAACGGACAAACTGGCCACGAGGACAATTACATACGCATCAAGATCCTGACCGAAGAGGGACGGAAGCATGCCGACGTCGAGATCCCCTTCTTCAAGGCAACCGAGAAGGTAGCAAATGTGAGAGCTCGAACTATCCGGCCGGACGGCTCGATAGTGAACTTCGAAGGGAAGGTCTTTGAAAAGGAACTGGTCAAGGGGAGAAACTTCAAGTATCTGGCGAAGACCTTTACGCTGCCCGACGTTCAGGTCGGCGGCATCATCGAGTACTTCTATACGATGAATTTTGAGGAGCATTACATTTTTGATTCCCACTGGATCCTGAGCGATGAACTGTTCACCAAGAGAGCGCAATTTTCGTTGATACCCTACAACGGCCCCGGAAACTACTTCCTCCGCTGGACTTGGAGCACCCTGCCGGTTGGCGCCGATACTCCCAAAGCAGGGGGTAACCACGTCGTCCGAATGGAAGCGAGCAACATTCCGGCATTTCAGACGGAAGACTACATGCCTCCGCCGAACGAACTAAAGTCGCGGGTGGATTTTATCTACGAATCTGAATTCACGGAGAAGGACCAAGCCGGTTTCTGGAAACACTTCGGGAAAACGCGGAATGAGCAGTTGGAAAGCTTCATCGGCAAGCACAAGGCCATGGAACAGGCGGTGGCGCAAATCGTTTCACCAAGCGACTCGCAGGAAGTGAAACTGCGCAAAATCTACGACCGCGTGCAGCAGATTCGGAATACTTCGTACGAGTTGGAAAAAACCGAGCAGGAGCAAAAGCGTGAGAAAGAAAAGCTAGCAGAAAACGTAGAGGGTGTTTGGAGGCGAGGCTACGGCAACAGCCAGCAACTGACTTGGTTGTTCCTGGGCCTGGCTCGAGCTGCCGGCTTTGAAGCCTATGGATGCTGGGTTTCTGGTCGCAACGAATACTTTTTCGCTCCTTCGACGATGCAAAGCGCGAAATTGAATGCCAACGTCGTGCTGGTCAAGCTGAACGGGAAGGATTCCTATTTCGATCCAGGAGGAAGGTTTACGCCGTTCGGGTTGCTGGATTGGTCAGAGACAGGCGTGCCGGGGTTGCGGTTGGACAAGGATGGCGGAACCTGGATCCTGACCACACTCCCGCAAGCTTCGGAGTCGCGGATTGAACACGTGGGAAAAATGAAGCTCTCCGATGGCGGTGAACTGGAGGGGAAGGTAACCGTCACCTACACTGGGCTGGTGGCTGCCTTCCAGCGGGTAGAGGAACGCCACGCGGACGATGTGGAGCGCAAGAAGTACCTGGAAGAAGGCCTCAAGTCGCAAGTGGAAGCTGGGACCGAGTTGGAACTCACTAACAAGCCGGATTGGACCAGTTCCGAAACACCGCTGGTAGCGGAATTCGACCTGAAAATTCCGGGTTGGGCAGCCGGTGCAGGCAGCCGCGCTATGGTTCCCGCCGCGATCTTTACCGCCAATGAGAAAGGAATCTTTGAACACTCCAATCGGGTACATGCCATTTATTTTGAGTATCCGTACCAGAAGGTGGATGATGTGACCGTCGAGCTTCCGCAGGGGTGGCGAGTAAGCAGCGTACCTGCGCCGCAGGAAAAGGATGCAAAGATAGTGGCTTATAACTTGAAAGTCGACCAGACTCCGGGAACACTACGGCTAACGAGGAAGCTAAGCGTCGACGTTTTGATCTTGGAACAAAAGTACTACGCGGCCTTGCGAAATTTCTTTCAGGTGGTGAGGACCGGAGATGGGGAACAGGTTGTTTTGCAACCGGGGGAAATCCATGCGAGTAACTGACTGCCGTGCGCTGCTGATTTGGCTTTGGGTTGCCGCGGGTACCGTGGCCATTGTGCCCCGGGCTGCGGCTAGCGGTGACGCTCCGCAGTGGATGCACGCGCTGGTCGGCGCACCTTTGTCCGCATACGACGAAAAAACCAACGCGGTGCTCTTGTATTCCGACACGAACGTCACGGTTCTGTCGCAGGACAGGATTAAGAAGCATGTACGCAGCGCTTATAAGATCTTGCGGCCCGAGGGACGAGACCTCGGCACAGTAGCGATCGATTTTAGTCCCACCAAAAAAATCACAAGTCTTCATGGATGGTGCATCCCGGCGCAGGGCAAGGACTTCGAGATAAAAGAGAAAGACGCAATCGATATGGCTGCACCGGCCGAAGGCGGTTATCTGTTCGAAGATACTAAGTACAGGTTCCTGCGTATTCCAGCGCCAGATCCGGGAAACATCATTGGTTACGAGTACGAAGTGGAAGAGCAGCCCTTTTTCTTGCAGGACACTTGGAGCTTCCAGGGAACCGACCCGGTGCAGGAGAGCCATTATTCGCTGCAACTGCCTCCCGGCTGGGTCTTTAAGGCCTCTTGGCTTGCGCACGAAGAAGTGAAGCCGAACGAGACCGGTGGCAATGTTTTGCAATGGGCAGTCAGCGAAGTGAAGGGTATCAGGCGTGAGCCGGACATGCCTCCTCTGGATGGTGTGGCAGGGCAGATGATCGTATCGTTCTTCCCGTCGGGGGGAACATCACTAAAGAATGAGTTCGTGAGCTGGGAAGGCATGGGGAGTTGGTACGGAAAGCTGATTAGCACTCGGATGAACGCGTCCGAACCGATCAAGCAAGAGGTTAACTCTCTGGTTGCGGGGAAGACTACGACCCTGGCAAAAATGCAAGCTATCGCCGGATTTCTGCAGCACGACATTCGTTACGTCGAAATCCAACTGGGGATCGGTGGCTGGCAACCCCATGCCGCGCCCGATGTTTTTTCGCATCGTTATGGGGATTGCAAAGACAAAGCCACGCTCATGCGCACCATGCTGCGCGAAATTGGCGTGGACTCCTACCAGGTGATCATCAACCATGAACGGGGAGCGGTAACCGGTCAGATGCCGGCTCACAACGGGTTTGACCACGTGATTCTAGCGATCATGCTGCCCGATGACGTGAACGGTCCGTCGCTGGTTGCGGTGATGCAGCATCCCAAGATGGGAAGGATTCTGTTCTTCGATCCGACCAACGAGATAACACCCTTTGGCCAAATTGGCGGATACCTGCAAGCAAATTACGGCTTGCTGGTGACGCCTGACGGTGGCGAGCTTGTAGAATTACCGCAACAACCGTCGGCGATGAACAGTATCGAGCGGGTGGGCAAACTGACGCTCGATGCGAACGGAGTACTAAAGGGTGATGTAAGGGAAACGCGGCTGGGAGATCGAGCCGCGTCCGAACGTTCGCGCTTACGCAATGTGACCGACAACAAGGATCGGATCAAACCGATTGAAAGCCTTTTGGCGGGATCGCTTCCCAATTTTCAAATTATGAAGGCGAGCCTGGTCAACCTCGACCGCCCAGACCAGCCCTTCGGTTTCAACTACTCTTTCCAGGCGGACAATTATGCGAAGAATGCGGGCAATCTCCTACTGGTGCGACCGCGGGTGCTGGGAAACAACTCGTCAGGCGTGCTGGAAACGAAGGAGCCGCGCAAGTTTCCTTTCGAATTCCGCGGGCCGCTGCGGGATACGGACAGTTTCGAGATTGCGCTGCCGCCGGGCTATCAAGTGGACGATTTACCTCCGCCTATGGATGTGGACTACAGTTTTGCTAGCTATCACAGCAAGACCGAAGCGAGCGGGCAAACGTTGCATTACTCGCGTAGTTTGGAAATCAAGGAACTGAGCGTTCCGGTGACCAAGATTGACGAACTGAAAAAGTTCTATCGCATGATCGCCACCGACGAGCGGAGTACGGCGGTTCTCAAACCGGTTGAGACCGCCAAGTAACGAGAGCTCGCGAACCATGGCGCCCAAGGCGGTTCGCATGGAAATGGCTCCGTTTTGCAAAAGGCCGCCCACGGCGGCCTTTTGCTTCATCCGAGACTGCTCGGCTACTTGAAGCCGATCACACCAAAGGTGCCCGCCAGGTTGTTGTACGGACCGGCGGCGAAGAACAGTTGGTTGGTCTTGCCGTTGTTTGCCGTGCCTCCGCCAAACTCAATTCCCCAAAGCTGGTCGATGGCGATGTCCTTGCCGCTCATGTCTTTGAGGGTGCCCACGAACTGGCCGGTTTCGAGATTAAAGCCGCTGATAGTGGCCGGATAGTTCAGGTTGTTGCCGACCAAAAGAGTGTTGCTCAGAGGTCCAAAATTACTCGGCGCCACGGCGAGGCTATAAGGCTGGTTCAAGGGCGGGCCGTGCGCCAGCACTTTTACGAATGTTCCGTCCTCCTGGAAAACATCGATTTGGCCACTTGGGGCACCCGATGCGAGTGCGAATGCTACATAGACCAATCCGTTGATATCGGCAACGTTGAAGGGCCCGTAACTCGCGGGCAGCGAGGGGTCGGTAAACGTATTGACGAGGCTGAAGTTTCCGTCGTATACCTCGACCACGTTGTTGGGAAGGTTGGCAGCATACAAAAGATTCCCGGAAGCGCGGTTGGTAATGGCGAGGCCCGTGTAGCTTGCGCCGGCCGCCGAGTTATTCACCGCGATGATCGAAGCGTTGGGATTGGACGACGGAGCCCATCCGCTGAGGGTCCCATCCAATGTCGCGAAAATGAAGAACGCGGAGTTCCCTCCAACCGGAAATTCTCCCGTTCCGTTGAAGACAATTCCCGTCGGCTGACCCGGGCCTGCGCTGTTGAATGAGGGAACCGAGACGATCAAACCCTGCTTGACTCCCGCACCATTGTAGAGTGTCGACCAGCCTGAGCCTTGATCGCTGACCCACCACGGTCCGCCTCCGCTGCGAGCAATTCCCCAACCGTTCACTTGTAACGGATCCATGAACTTGGCGGTCTTTGCCTGATTTGAATCCAGATTCGTGAGAGTATACTGCGCGACGGCTGCGCTTGAAATCAACATTACTGCGAGGCCGAGGCAAATCGTGAAAGCAATCTTGTTATGCTGCATAGAGAATCCTCCTTGGATGGTGCGGGCCGGAGCTGGGAGTGAGTCGCGAGTAACAGATGCTCAAACCATGATTTCCCGGTCCAGTTGCCCACCGAATGCTAGTTCGGGCTGGCTACGAGATTGTCAACACGGTGTCACATGTTTGTACAATTCTTGTCGGCCGTGTTCTGCGTGGGAGAATCGGGGCTGTTTGCAGTGTTGCAATGGGGAAAAATTCGGGCGGCCTTGCGGCCGCCCCATGCAGCAGTTTTAACTTGTCGCTCTAGTTGGCTTGCGCCGAGGGACTGATTGAAGAACAGAGTATCGTTGCTCGTGTATACGGTCACCGGACCGCAGGCAGCGTAGCCTATCAAGCCGCCGTTCGAAAGTTGGAAGCTCCCCTCGTTGCCGCTGACAATGGTGACAGTTCCCTGCGGCGGCACGACCAGCATGCCATAGACGCCCTGATGCCGCAGCGAGATCATCTGCGGGGTAAAAGTGGAGCTCACATAGCTGCCGCCGATAACGTGTTGTTCAACAGTGCGTTGGTGATCGGACCATTGATCCGCGCCGCCACGTCCGAAAGTTATAGGTAGTGGGCTACTTTTAATTTACGAGTCGTCTCCCTAAATCGCTGAGCGTATAGGACGCACCTCTACCGTAGCGCCCGGCGTCTCGCTGGCCATGCACAACTGAAAAGTAGCCCACTCTAGCTAGGTTTTCGAGATAGCGGCCGATTAGGATAGACATGGATTCGACTTACTCTATGGTTACGAAAATCCATGAGTGCCGCCTTAACGTGTTGGGCTTACTTATTAGTATTGGGCTTACTTGTAAGACCAACTCGTAACCAGGAATGCAGGGAGGATAGGCGCATGTTTCGAAGGCGACCTATCGCCGCTCGTCCATGAACCGGCCTGTTTCAACGTCCAAATCTAGGCCGGCTACAACGAAGCTACCAGTTCGGAAATCTCTGATCGGCAGAGCTCGGCAATCTCTAAGCGATCGTTCGCACCAACCTTTCGCAGAATGCGATGGATATGGTTCTTGACGGTTTGCTCGGATAGATTTAAGCGGCTTCCGATCTCTTTGTTGGAGAGCCCGAGGCGAATCAAGCCCACTAGTTGCTGTTCTCTTCGGGTCAAGCCGAATTTCGTGTCTTGAGGCGGTTTAAAGGAAAAGGTCACGTCCCGGGCGGCGCATTGGAATAAAGATAGCGAAAATCGAGGTGGGCAGATCGCTTCCCCGGCCGCAACAGCGCGGATAACCCTAACAATCTCAACAGCCGGCGCGTCCTTGAGAACGTAACCGACGACTCCTTCGCCAACGGCCCGCAAAAAAGTCGCTTCATCGTCTTCCATGCCAACCATAACCGCTCTACGATTGGTGCCCGCTTGACGCATGCGGGAAACCATGCGCGGACCGGTGAGCGCAATATTTGGTGAGTCGAACAGGACCACATCAGGATTGGCGGCCGACACCTTCTCCAGGGCAGAGGACGAGAAGGCAATGGCACCCGCGACAACGATATCATCTCTTTTTCGGAGGACGCGGACAAGCGCTTCGCGGAGCAGACAATTTTCCGCAAGAAGAAAAGTAACAATACGCTCGAGAGTCACGAATTACCCTCCTGCCGGCAGCTCCAAATACGTGTCAAGGAGCCCCCTCGAGCCAGCTGCAAAATCGTACCACAATACTCTGTCAGACTTTTCCACATCTTTATTATCATGCGATTTCCGCCAAATCCTTACTCTACAACCGGGTGCTCGGCCGGTACCAGAACGGGTACCCAGCTGATAGTACATATGGGTACCGTTCCACCCATCGATAGGAGTGGAGCTTGGGTACGCAATTGAATCTTGCACGAACTTGCGCAACGCGGTAGAAGTGCCAAACAACCATAATACTTTTGAGGGTACTACCCTGAAACGAGTGCGAGTTTTGGTGGCAAACCGGCCGCGATTGATGCGCGAACTCGTGCTCGCCCTCATCGCCGACCAACCTGACATAGAAATCATCGGTGAAATCGAGGATGCGCACGGACTAGCAGAGGCAGTCGAGGACGCGGAGCCCGACGTCTTGATCATTGCCCTCGATGACGCCGACAAACGAATCGCCCAATGCGGCTTTCTACTCGGCAGATATCCACAAATGAAGATCCTTGCGCTGGCGCCGGAAGAAAATCGCGGTGTGTTCTATTGGGCGACTGTCGACGTCCGGACGAAGCCACTGGAGAGTTCCGAAGCGGGAATTTTACGCGCTTTGCGCGAGCGACCGTCGCTGGTTGGAACAGTGCATACATAGTTACTAGATTTGCCCATAAGTTGCTGATAGTTATATAACTTACGGTCGTCCGCCGGATGTAGTTGAGAGGGCGGAGCTGTATTCAGGAGCTAAACAGACGTGCTTGAGAGCTCTAACTTAAATTTCGAAGGACCAGAGGCTGGGGTCCCGGGCAGGACATTTGGCTGCCGAGAAAAGCCTTTGCCCGCTGAACCTTCATCTGCCGAACACTCGTCTGTGGAACATTGGTACGCGGTTACGGTTCGTCCGAGGCACGAGAAGTCGGTTACTCGGCATTTCGAACACAGGGGATTGAACTATTTTCTTCCGGTCTATCGCAGCACGCGCCGATGGAAGGATCGCCGTAAGGAATTGGACATGGCGCTTTTCCCGGGTTATGTCTTTGTGAACCTCAATCTGCGAGATCGATTGGGCGTTCTTCAGTC
>Ga0302324_100019384_pt1 | contig 13361 bp, 9 predicted proteins | sample Palsa_T0_1_FD_201949 | JGI IMG/M metagenome (GOLD analysis project Ga0302324, IMG submission 201949) | Peat permafrost microbial communities from Stordalen Mire near Abisko, Sweden - Palsa_T0_1 | ecosystem: Environmental > Terrestrial > Soil > Palsa > Peat permafrost | place: Sweden: Abisko...
ACGATGCGCATGTGCTGCTTTTCGCGCTGCATCTCGCGCAGCAGCTCGTTGACCTTCTTCGTCTCCGGTACGAAGACGGCCGGGCGCTGAATGTCGGCAACGATTCTCGAGCGCGTTTCGGCGTCGGAGATCTGTAGCAGGTCATGCGCGAAAGCGATGCCGGTCACGTTGTCGAGCGTCTCTTTGTACACAGGGACGCGAGAAAACGCCTGTGCGCGGATGAGATCGAGGAACTGTTCCAGACTGATAGCGCCGGGAACCGCAAACATGGCCGGGCGAGGCGTCATCACTTCGCGCACAATCTTGTCGCCGAATTCAACAGCGGATCGCACCAGGTCCCGGTCGCTTTCTTCGAGGATGCCTTCCTCTTCGCCGGCTTCAATCAGTGCCTCAACCGCCTCCGACGCAGTGGTGTCTCCGTTGGCGTTGGGCTGCGATTCGGCCAAAGCGGCGATTGAAAGCACGAACTGCATAAACAGCGTAATGGGCAGCACCAGCCACATCATCAACTGCAGGAACCAGCGCCAGCGCACGATCCACGCGCCGCGCGTCCGGGTGAAGAAGGCATAGGGTAGCAGCCGGTTGAAAATGATGATCACCAGCACGATGCCCAGCACTACTTGTGCGATTTCAGGCAGCGTAGCCCGATCGCCAATCCGCTCCCTATCGAAGAGCAGCATGCCGAAAACCAGGGTCAGGAAGGCGAGCGATAGATGCATCAGCAGAGCCGCCGAAAGACTGATGCGGTCGCGATTCATGCCCAGACGCGGTTCCACCCGCTGCTCCCACAGGTCGATGTTCTCCTGGAACTCGCGCGCCAGGAATTTGCCCATCTCCGAGTACAGCCGGTCGATGTACGAGGACAGCGTCAATACGACGAGGAGCAACACAATCAGCAGGGCAGCGGTGATGCTCATGGCTTGCCCCGCCTGCGAGTCCCGGCCTGTTTCGGCCTGGCCGGTTCATGCCCGCTGCGCTCGATCAATCCCCATTCCAGGCCAAACTGCTTGCGCAGAACCGCCTCTTTGCGCGCCATCTGTCCCGTGTCTGTTTCGTGATCGTAGCCGCTAAGGTGCAGCAAGCCATGCAGGAGAAGGATTTGCAGCTCCGTGGCCAGCGGGTGTCCGAATTCCGCCGCCTGGCGCGCAGCGCTTTCCACCGAAATGGCGACATCGCCAGCAATCGGTCTGTGTCCTTTGAGTGGATCGGGAGCCGGAAACGACAACACATCCGTCGGCCGGTTTTTCCCGCGAAATTCCCGGTTGAGCCTGCGCAGCTCCTCGTCGCCGGTGAGCATGACGGAGACTTCGCCCTTGAGCCCAGCGGCTTCCGACGCATTCTTCAGGAATGCGGTGAGGGCCCGCTGCCGCACCGCTCGGCCGAATCTGGCTTGTATCGTGGGTTCGATCAGGATCATGGTCCAGTGCACTCGGTCCCCGTGGAGCGGCCCGTGCACAAAACAACAGTGGGAGGGTCAGCTTCGCCCTCCCACTTCGATGGTAACTCTTAATTCACCCTGGCTGCGGCCGGTTGGCTACTGGGGCTGTGAAAACCGCACTTCTTCGTCGCCGTTGATTGCCAGTGGCAGCTGCTGCTGGCGCCCAAAGCCCTCGTAGGCGCGAATAATGCGCTGTACCAGGTGGTGGCGAACCACATCCCCATCCTCAAAGCGTACGAAGCGGATGCCATCGACACCGTTGAGGATGTTGATGGCCTCCACCAGCCCGGATTTCCGCGGGTTGGGCAGGTCGATCTGGGTGATGTCGCCCGTGATGACAGCCTTTGCATTGTTGCCCATGCGGGTTAGGAACATCTTCATCTGTTCGCTGGTGGTGTTCTGCGCCTCGTCCATGATGATGAACGCATCGTTGAGCGTCCGCCCGCGCATAAACGCCAGCGGAGCCACTTCGATAACATTGCGCTCCAGCATCTTGTCCACACGCTCCTGCTCCAGCAGGTCATATAGGGCGTCGTAGAGTGGCCGCAGATACGGATCGACTTTCTCCTGCAGCGTTCCTGGCAAAAAACCCAGGCGCTCACCGGCTTCGACCGCCGGACGCACCAGCACGATGCGGCTGATCTTCTTGGCCAGCAACGCTGCCGCAGCCATCGCGACAGCAAGGTACGTCTTGCCCGTGCCCGCCGGACCGATACCGAAGACCATATCCGCCTGCTCAATGGCCTCGACGTACAACCGTTGATTGATGGAACGCGGCTGCACCATCCGCTTGATGCCGGCAGAGCGCTGTTTGCCGCTCTCCGCCAGACTGCGCAGCGAAACGGTCGGATCCGCCGTCACCAGGCGCAGCATGCCGTTCAGTTCGCCATTTTGCAGCTGGATTCCCTGGCGGCGAAGCGCCTCGTAATCCTGGAAGATCTTCTCGACGCGCGCAACGGCGTCCTCGGGACCCTCCACCATCACGGCATCGGATACCAGATCGATGCGCGCATGGAGGGTGTCCTCCATCAGTCTGAGATTTTCGTCGCGGGTCCCGAACAGGGGCTCAAGATTGGGAGTGATCTCGAGATGTTTTCTCATCGGGCGGGGAAATGACCTCCGAACGCGACCAGGCGCTGGTCACGGGGTTGGAATTGGGTTGTGAGATGGATTGCCGACTTCAACGGCCACTTTCGCTGCACACTGATTGGATGCTTCAGGCAGGGAGATGGGACCGGGATGGCAGTCGGCAACAAATGAGTCGAAGTTGCCGTCAGAGTAGCCCGGGGGAATTCCGCAGTCAATGCCTAATCAGTGAATATTTTCAGAATCTGAGCCGAACTGGTACCCGGACCACTTCGGCCTATCTCCCCGTTTAGCGAGCCGCGGCATCGCGAGGGATTCAGATTGGTCGACCGGAACCCCGTTCGTGCGATTCGCGTATTGTTGCTGCAAGTTCGAAGGGGGATGAATGCGCCTGTCGATACTATGGGTCTGTCTGGTGTACGGATGGGCCGCCGGAGAGATCTTTCTCGCTCTGTTCGTCCGGGCTCGGCGCCGCGAGCACGCCATTCAGGATCGCGGAACCCAGTTCATCCTGTGGGTAGTCATTTTCGGCTGTATGTTTGCGCTGGGCTGGGTGAACGACACCTTCCCCTGGACAATGCACGCCCCGTGGTTAAGGCCGGTCGCCGTCGGCCTCATGATCTTCGGCCTCGCGCTGCGCATCACCGCCATCGTCACACTGGGCCGCTCCTTCACCGTCAACGTCGCGATCCACGCCTCGCAAAGCATCCAGCGGACCGGGCTATACGGCATCGTCCGCCACCCGTCCTACCTCGGCATCGAAATTATTTTCCTCGCTGTCGGCTTGTATTCCAGAAACTGGGCCTGCCTGGCGCTGATCCTGATTGCCCCCACAGCGGCTGTCCTCTATCGCATTCACGTGGAAGAGCAGGCGCTGGTAGGTGCTTTCGGCGATGAATACGTCGAATACAGCCGCACCACAAAGCGCCTGATCCCTGGCGTGTATTAATTCCGCTCGCTCTATCCGAGATTACTTGACATCGTCAACTAAATCGATGCATCCTCTTGTCCATGGCACCCCAGCCGCAGGACGCTGCCCTCACCGCCGATGCCGCCGCCTTCCGCCAGTTCAACCGCGTCTACACGCGTTTCCTCGGCACCCTCAGCGAAGGGTTCCTGCGCACCCAATTTTCGCTCGCTGAAGGCCGCGTGATTTACGAGCTCGCCACCCGCCCAAAAGCTCAGGCGAAAGAGATTGGCGAAACCCTTGGCCTCGATGCCGGTTATCTCAGCCGCATCCTGACGAAATTCGAGAAAGCCGGTCTTCTCAACCGTAAAACATCGAAGCGCGACAGCCGCGCCGCCGATCTCCAGCTCACCGCCCGAGGCCGCGCCATCTTCCGAACCCTCAACACGCGTGCCGAAAAGCAAGCTCGTGATTTCCTCAAGGCTTTGCCGTCGCCGGCGCGCGCTGACTTCACCGGCGCGGTCCGCACCATGGAACGTTTCGTTACCGGCCGGGACGCCCCGCCATCCTGGACTCTACGCACCCACCGCCCCGGCGACATGGGAACGATCGTCGCCCTCGAAGGCGCCGGCTACGTCGATCAGTTCGGCTGGGACGGCTCCTTTGAAGCCCTCGTCGCGCGCATCGTCGCCGACTTCATCGCCAACTTCAATCCTGGGCGCGAGCGCTGCTGGATCGCTGAAATCCCCGGCCCCTGTACCGCGCGCCCCTGTACCGCACGCCACGTGGGCCACATCTTCCTGGTCCAGCACCCGGAGCAACCTGGCACCGCCAAACTGCGCCTCCTCTACGTCGATCCAGCAGCGCGTGGGCTCGGCCTCGGCAAGGTCCTCGTCGACGAGTGCGTCCGCTTCGCCCGCCAGGCCGGCTACCGCAAGGTGGTGCTTTGGACGCAAAGCATCCTCACTTCCGCCCATCGCTTGTATCAGAACGCCGGCTTCCGCCTCGTCGAAGAGCAGCCTCACCACAGCTTCGGCAAAGACCTCGTCGGTCAGACCTGGGAACTCATATTCCCATAGCCACCTCGGCCTTCCCAGGAGCCTGTTCGTCACATCTCTTGATCACTTCCGGCTCGCGGGAACTATAATCTGCGTTCCCCCCGTTTTTGCTATTCCCATTTTCTCAGGAGCCATGATGCCCAAGTCGATTCGCGTGCTGGCGCTACTCGTCGCAGCCGCCGTTACATTCTCCCCTGCTTTCGCGCGCGCCGCCGGCGACGATAAGCCCGCCGACAAGACCGCAGAAAAGCCGGCCGAGAAGCCCGCCGAGAAGCCCGCGCAGGAAGTGACGACCCAGGGTTCACTCGAAGTAGGAGGTCAGCACGTTCTCTATAACGCCGTCGCCGGAACCATCACCGTCGGCTCATCCAACGGTGAAGACTCGCAACTCGGCCCTGACGGCAAGCCGACGCCCGATACCGATCTCGCCGCCGCCTTCGCCGCTGCCAAGGACGCCAGCCAGGCGCCGCCCCTCGCGCGCATCTTCTACGTCGCCTACTTCAAGCGCGACGCCACCGAGCCCCGCCCCATCACCTTCCTCTACAACGGGGGCCCCGGCAGCTCCACCGTCTGGCTGCACATGGGATCCCTGGGCCCCAAGCACGTCGTCACCGAAATGGATACGCACCTGCCCGGCGCGCCCTACAAGCTGACGGATAATGCGTACTCGCTGCTCGACGTTAGTGACCTGGTCTTCATCGATATGCCAGGTACCGGCTTCGGCCGCCTCACTGGCAAAGATGCGGGCAAAGCTTTCTGGGGCATCGACGAAGACGGCCACGCCTTTGGCCGTTTCATCAAGCGCTTCCTCTCCAAATACAACCGCTGGAATTCACCCAAGTACATCTTCGGCGAAAGCTACGGCACCACCCGCTCGGCGGTCCTCTCCAACATTCTCGAGAACGAGGAAGACATCGACCTGAATGGGGTCATCCTGCTGTCGCAGATCTTTAACTTCGCCACCGATATCGATAGCGCCCATCAGAGCCCGGGCATCGATCTCGCTTACGAACTGGCCCTGCCGACTTACGCCGCTACCGCCCGGTACCACCACAAATTGCCCCAGGAGCATCCCGATCTCCCCGCCTTCATGACAGAGGTCGAGGACTTTGCCATGGGTCCTTACGCCCAGGCCCTGGCCAAAGGTACCGACCTCAGCCAGAGCGACAAGCAAACCATCGCGCAGAAGCTCCACGAGTACACGGGCCTGCCCGTCGACTATCTCGTGAGAGGCGACCTGCGCATTGCCGGCGGACAATTTGAAAAGACTCTTCAGGACGATACCGGCGACACCACCGGCCGTCTCGACACGCGCTTCACCGGTCCGTCCATCAATCCGCTCAGCGAAACCTCCGATTACGATCCGCAAAGCTCGGCTATCTCCTCGGCCTATGTCGCGCTCTTCAATCAGTACGTCCGCAACACACTGAAATACGGGGAAGGCCAGACCTATCTGCCCGAGGCGGACTTCGGCGGCGGATTCATGTGGGACTTCAAGCGCCAGGGCTTCCCACTGTTAAACGTCAGCAACGACCTGGCGAACGCTATGAAGACCAATCCGAAGTTGAAGGTCCTCGTCAACGGCGGATACTACGACCTGGCCACGCCCTTCTACGCTGCGCAGTATGAAGACAAGCACCTGCCCATCTCAGAGAAGATCGCCGCCAACATCGAATATTCCTGGTATGAGTCCGGACACATGGTCTACGTCAAAAACGATTGCCTGAAACAGCTCCACGACCGCGTCGCCACCTTCATCAAGAGCACGGAGGCGGGCAACCAGTAAGTCACAATCGGCGGCGACGACGTTAGACTGAGAGGCAATGTCGGAGTTCCTCCTCTTTCACGGCGTCGCCATCGTCATCCTGATTCTGGCGAACGGCTTCTTTGTTGCCGCGGAGTTTGCCCTGGTCAGCGTCCGTGAGACGCGGATCGAGCAGCTCATCGCGGAACGCAAGCCCGGAGCCCGCATTGTCCGCCGTCTCCAGGAGAACCTCGGCGACTTTCTTCCCGCCGTCCAGCTTGGTGTCACGCTCTGCAGTCTGGCGCTGGGCTGGATTGGCGAGCCCGCCTTTGCGGGCGTCTTCGAGCAGGCCATGGGTCCGCTGCCTCATGCGCGCGTCTACGCGCACCTCGCGGCGGTGCCGTTGGCCTTCGCCCTTATCACCTACCTGCATGTGCTGCTGGGCGAGTTAGTCCCGAAAGCGCTGGCCCTGCGCCGTGCGGATCAAATTGCCGTCGCCATTGCCGGGCCGATGGAAGTCTTCATCCACCTTGCCCGGCCGATCGTTCGGCTGATGAACCGTTCCGCGGCGCTGGTGCTGCGTCTGTTTCGGGCGCCGCTCACGAATGAGGGCGCGGTCCACTCGCCGGAGGAGCTGAAACTGATGGCCACAGCCGCGCGGCGCATGGGCATGCTGCCCGTGTATCAGGAATCGCTCATCCATCGCGCCGTCGAGATCAATGAAGTCGTCACACGCGAAATCATGACCCCGCGCCAAAGAATTTTCTCGTTGCCGTCAGATATGCTCATCGAGGACGCAAGCGCACGCATTGTCGAGGAGCAGCACTCCCGCGTGCCTGTCTACGATCCTGCGCGCGGCTCGGAATACATCGTCGGCGTCGTCTACTCAAAGGACGTCAGCCGCCTCATGCATTTTCGGGCTACGGCCTCCACGCGTTTTTCCACCGCGCCGCTGAGCGATATGCGCCTGAAGCAGGTGATGCGGGAGGTGTTGGTGGTTCCGGAGACCAAGCCCGTCCTCGATCTGCTGCATGAATTTCAGGAGCGCAGGCGACACATCGCCATCGTGGTCGACGAGTTCGGGTCCACAGTCGGTCTGGCTACGGTGGAAGATGCTATCGAACAGCTAATCGGAGAAGTGGAAGACGAATTCGACGTCGGGCCGCGCGCAACGCTGGCGAACACGACGGGCTCCATGATCCTCGACGGCAGCGTCAGCCTCCGTGACCTCGAAACACAAATGAATTGGCATTTGCCGCGCGAAGGCGGCGTCGAAACTTTGGCGGGATTTATTCTGACCCGGCTGGGAAGAGTTCCTCAGGGTGGCGAGTGCATTGAATACGAGGGCCGCCGTCTCACCGTGCTCGAGATGAGCGGGCGCCGCATCAGCAAGGTGCGTATCGAGCAATTACAGCCAGTAGTCGCAGAGAAAGCAAAAGGATGAGACGGCTCCTGCGATCGCTGCTCATGCGCCTCACCTACACGTTGCCTGTGTTGTGGCTGGTCGTATCCGTCGTCTTCCTGCTCATCCACATCGTGCCCGGCGATCCCGTCGAGCAGATGTTGGGGGAGGGCGCGCGGCCGGCCGACATTGTTGCGCTGCGCCACACGTACGCCCTCGATCTACCGTTGGGAACGCAGTACGCGCACTACTGGCGAGGAGTGTTGCATGGCGACCTGGGCCGATCCATCCGGCTCAATGACTCCGTAACGCATCTGGTCCTGACCCGATATCCATTTACTGCCGAACTCACCGCGGCGGCATTATTCCTGGCGTTGTTACTCGCCATCCCAGCCGGTATTGGTGCGGCATTGCATCGAGGTCAGCCGCGAGACCACATTCTGAGCGTCGTAAGCTTGTTCGGATTGTCGTTTCCCGCATTTGCCCTCGGACCGCTCCTGATGCTGCTCATCTCGATCAAGCTGGGATGGCTGCCCGTCTCGGGCGCCGGCGATCTCGCCCACCTCGTTCTGCCGGCCGTCACCATGGGAGCCGCGTTGGCTGCGATCCTCACACGCATGGTACGCACGTCGATGCTCGAGGAACTCGGCCAGGATTATATCCGCACCGCGCGCGCCAAAGGACTGTCGGAGCGAGCCGTTGTCTACAAACACGCGCTGCGCAACGCCATGATTCCAGTGCTTACGCTCATAGGCCTGCAATTCGGCGCCCTGTTGGCCGGCGCCATCGTGACCGAGACAATTTTTAGCTGGCCCGGAATCGGCCGCCTGACGGTCTCAGCAATCTCGAATCGCGATTACCCGCTGCTCCAGGGTTGCATCTTAGCCGTGGGACTCACATACGTCCTGGTGAATCTAGCCACCGATGTCCTGTACATGGTCGTCAATCCCAGAATCAGGTCGTAGTTATCGTGAGATGCACAAAGTTAATTGCCGGGCTCTTGCTAACTTCAACTACCGCGCTCACGCAATCGACTTATATCGGTTTCGATAAGAACGCCTACCCGGGCGACGATCTCCTGCCAGCGTTGCATCGAACCTTCGCCTACACCGGTTACTGGCTCAACATTCCGCCGGGGATGACGGCCGATCCATGGGTGGGGAAGCGCACCGTGGTCCGCGCGGTGGGCTTCGGTTTCCTTGTCCTGTTCAACGGAAAGCTCGACGTTCAACTCAAAAACCGGAACGCAGCCGAACTAGGCCGCGAAGATGCTGCGAGCGCGATCAAAGCCGCAAAGCAAGAAGGTTTCCCGATTGGCGCGATCATCTTTCTCGATCAAGAAGAAGGCGGCAGCCTCTTACCTGAGCAGGCCGACTACATTGGTGCATGGATCGCCGCAGTGGCTCACTCCGCTTACAAGCCCGGTATCTATTGTTCAGGCATTGCTGTGCGTTCGGGAACAACAATGGTGTCGACAGCGCAGGGCATCGCGAAGCGCTTTCCCCGCGCGAAGCTCTGGATATGGAACGATCAGTGCCCGCCCGCTCCGGGATGTCTCGCCCCCTCCCACGGATTAGACCCCGCAAAGATCGGGTTTCCCGAGGCCCTGGTGTGGCAATATGCCCAGTCGCCGCGCCGGCCAGAAAACACCGCTGCCTGCCAACAAACGTATGCGGCCGACGGCCGCTGCTATGCGCCAGGCCTGCCGCATTCCGAGCAAACCCAAATCGACCTGAATGTCAGTCGATCTCCAGACCCTTCGCATGGTCGCTGACCGGCGACCGGAGCTATTCGCTAGTGACTTGATGATGTTACCTGACGATAACTCTCCGGGGGGCCAAGATAGCTGTCAGGTATCAGGTTCTGATTCGTATTGGAAATTCCAGAAAATCTAGCCGTGGGATCCGCAAAACCAACCACCAGTTTTTCCAGGACAACGCCCGGATCAATCATCCGAATCTTCAGCGTGTGGTAACCGGGAGCATCGACGGTCAAAGTCGAAGTAACTTTGCGCACTCCATTGCTGACAGCTTCCTCCCAGGCCTTCTGCGAGTTATCCGCCAAAGCATCGACGACCAGTGGCGGCTGATCGTCGAAGGAAATAGCGTAACGAAGTCCGCGCCCCGGAACAAAATTGTTGGTAGGCGCCAGAATCGCCTCTACATCGCACTTCCCGCTGTCGAACAGATACATCCGGTATTCGAGCGTGGGCGCAGGCTGCGGTGGCTCAAGACTCGCAGCCGTAACTGGAAAGATGGTCACGCCGCTGAGAGTCTCGCCAAAGCCGGGAATCTTATCCCAGTGCACGGAATCCACTGACGATTGACGGGTGAAATGCTCGGCCTCCACCGAAACGAGGTGGTTCGCCTCCACAAATCCCTCGAGCGAATCACGCGCAGGAGTTGCCGGATTGAGCGCCTGAACGCGAACGGAAACGGCCGGCCCATCTTTCTGCTGAATCGCAATTGTGCCGGAGTCCTCACCCCGCGGGACGGCGGCCCAGTCGATGTTGATGAGCAGTCGCTGATCCGGACCGACCTCGCCAGAAGACTGGCTGAGTTGAATCCAGGGCTGATCCGTTGTCGCCGTGTACGAGAATGGCTGGTTGCCTCGGTTAAAGACGTCCACGGTGCGAGTCTGCCGGTTGAAGTTATCGAAGGCAGGCAGCGCCAGCGGCGGAAACGGGCCCGATGCGGCGAATGCCGATCCCTCGACGGCGACGGCCATATGCGGCCCGGTTAATGGCTGGACCTGAGTGACCGCCGGCATCGCATTTACCGGCGGCTCGTTCCAGAACGTGTAGCCGATATGCGTCTGGTCCATCATGTGGTCCCACTTACCGTTCAGCAGTGTGTGGTTGTACTCATCGGAAAGTTGCGCGTCCTCAGCGAACAGGGCCCGCGCCTGCTCCGCTATATCGTTCGTGCTCGCCCTGCCCTGCTCCGCATAAAAATGGTTCTTCCCCGCAGTGATGTACAGTTCATTCACAACGGCGGAAGCCTTCAGCGGATACATCACTAACTCGAAAAACGCCGCGCGCCGGTCTTCAGGCAGCTCCTGGTAAATCCGCTCGGCCTGCTCGGTCAGCGCTTTCCACTGATCAAAGACGCGGTCAGCCTCGTCAAAATGAACAAGGCTGAAAGTATCCGGTTCGAGCTGTTCCGGCTTGCGGCGGCCGTTGAACCTCGTATATTGCGACATCAAGTCGGCGATCTCGGAGGCATGTTTAGGACCAAATTCCCGCGCCGCCCACAGTTGCGTGAAACCCTGGAGGCTGTCCTTGCCCCAACGCTCGGGATTGCGTGCCATCGACAGGAAAAACTCGATGGGAAACTCCATCGGCTTTAGGTCGCCAACATTCACAACCCAGATCCGATTCGCACCATAGTTTAGAGCCAGATTCATCTGTTCCCATATCTTTGGCAGATAATTCGTGTTCAGCCACTTATACGATCGCGGACCGCCAACATAGTCGAAGTGATAATAAATACCCGCTCCTCCGCTGCGCTTTCGCTCCTCGGCAGTCGGCACCCGTCGCAGATTTCCCCAGTTATCGTCGCTCCACAGCAGCGTTACATCGTCGGGAACGCGCATGCCTTTTTCGTAGTAGCCCTGAACCTCTTTGTAAAGCGCCAACACCTGCGGCACCTTTGTGAGATCCGGATTCACCGTCTCCTTCAGAATTTGTCGCTGGTTCGCGACGATCTTCTCCAGCAGATCGGTATTAGCGGAGGCCGACATCGGCGTATCGTCGACGCCGCGCATGCCCAGCGTGACAATCTGCTCGTAATTCTTGTCGCGCTCCATGCAGCCGCGCCAGTGGTCGTCAATCTTCTGCTGATTGGTGACATAATTCCACGGCCCGTCGCTGTGCTTCCATTCCTTCTCCGCGCACATCATCGGCTCCTCATGCGAGGTGCTCATGACGATGCCGTATTCGTCGGCGAGTTTCGCGTTCAGCGGATCGTCAGCGGCAAAGGAGCTGTTCCACATTGCGGGCCACAGGAAGTTGGCACGTAGCCTCAGCAGTAACTCGAACACCTTCACATAGAATTGGTGGTTGTACCCGCCGTACTTCTCATTGACCCAGCCAGTGAGTGCCGGCGCCTCGTCATTCAGGAAAATACCGCGGTACTTGACTGCCGGTTCACCCTGAACCCGGCGGCCCGGCTCGACATAAAGCGCATCCTTGTACTCAACCGGCACATCGGCCCACCAATACCATGGTGAGACACCGATCTGTTCCGACAGATCGTAGATGCCATAGATAGTTCCGCGCTTGTCACTGCCCGCGATGACCAGCGCGCGTGCAATTCCCGGCAGTGGATGCTCGACTACCTGGATTAGCGTCGATTCCCACTTACCCCGTATCTCGCTGACGTCGATTTTGTGTTCACGAATGAGCCGGTCGATCGCCTGGCTCTTACCTATGGTCCCGATCAGAAGCACATCGCCAGAGGGCGGCCTCGCACCGTCGCCGAACGGCGCAGCGATCCCGGTCACGCGCTGCAAGTCCATCTGGAGATCGTGCGCAGCGCGGATCACGCCAGGCCAGTCGTTGGGATCCACCCACAGCTTCGCAGTCGCCTTGTCGCGAGCAAGAGGGAAGCTCCCGGAAGAGGGGGTCGTCTTCACATAGACCCGCTCTCCCAGTCCAAAGCAGTTTAAAGAAACGCCGACAAGAGCTGCGGCGAGCACCCCACGCGTGATCCACCTTCGAGCCCGGCGAGTGAAAGCGGCGCGCAACGAAAAATCCAAACTCAGCTTCGAGCGAATCGACGAAAGGAACATCGGCACCACGTCCGTTCAAATTCGGGTCCCGAACAATATAGCGCAACCGCGCAGCCGTGGACGTGCTCTTCAGCGGGCCGTCAGGATTTCGGCTTGCTTTGCCCCGAGCAGAACCGTCAGCTCCGATCCACTTGAGTGCAGCACCGCAGACGATCCTACCTCCCCAGTGAAATCCCTACAGCCTTCCAGAGCAGTGCGCTTGAGGTCAAGCTTCATCTCGCGAGGCTGCTCGGAGGAGTTGACGGCAATCACATAATGTTCGCCGCTGTCTGCACCGCATCCCTTCCGCAAATCGGCAGTGCGCACAAAGATCAGCGCCGATTCGTCGTAGAAAATTTCCTGCTGCTCGCCCGTAGCCAAAATCGGGTGATGCCCGCGAAACCCGAACAGTGATGCAACCCAGTCATGAACTCCGGCCTGTTCCGGCGTTCTCCCGGAAGCGGTGAAAGCATTCTGCGCATCGCCGGGAAATCCGCCAGGAAAATCGTGCCGGTTGTCAGGGTCCGCGCCGCCGCTCATTGCAAGCTCATCGCCGGAGTAAATCTGCGGCACGCCGCGCAAAGTAGCCAGCAGCGCAAACGCAAGCTTAAGGTCCGCCACCGTGACCCCCGGCTGGCTCATGAAGCGGCCCGTATCGTGATTTCCGATGAAAGTCACAAGCCGATCCGGATGCGGATAAAGCCAATCCTGACCAAGGATCCCCACAATGGCGAACATGCCGTCTCCGCGAGCCTGGCCGGCAGAATCAGGATGAGAGAGCGCATTGCGCAGCGCGAAGTAGATGGGAAAGTCGAACGGAGTCGAAAGTCCAGTGTCGATGCCCTCATGGCTGATTCCGCCGGCGAAATACGAAGTGACGACCGGACTGCCGTTGAAGACCTCGCCGACCGTCGTCAAGTGCGGATACAGCCCATGCAGCTCCTGATCCAAAGCTT
>Ga0302324_100019387_pt1 | contig 13361 bp, 13 predicted proteins | sample Palsa_T0_1_FD_201949 | JGI IMG/M metagenome (GOLD analysis project Ga0302324, IMG submission 201949) | Peat permafrost microbial communities from Stordalen Mire near Abisko, Sweden - Palsa_T0_1 | ecosystem: Environmental > Terrestrial > Soil > Palsa > Peat permafrost | place: Sweden: Abisko...
CCCCCTTCTGCTCGAAAGCTCCCATTTTTTGGCGTCAACTCGGAGTCGTTTTCTCCTGCAAGGCAATGAATATAAAATACTTGCCGGACATGATCGGACGTCAACCTACGATCCGAAGGTCAGGAAAAACCCCCACAAAACGCCACTTTTTGAGCACAAAACGGCGCATTTCGATCCAATTTGAGCGGAAAAGGGCCCTCACTCACCACTCGGTCTTGAGGAGATTTGCCGCTCGAGCTCCAACTCAACTTACTTGGCAGACAGATCGTCAAGCCACCGTGACCATGCATTCGCGCGCTGTCTCTGAAGGTCAGAACCGTCCGGAAGCCAAACGAGCATCTTAGAAGACGTAATGCGGTCATAGCCGGCAGGGCCGTTGATCTTGCCGTCGCCGCTGCTTTGAGCGGGCCGCGCCACCAGCCATAACGATGGAATGCGCAGCGTCGTTGCTGGCGAGATTGCATCGAAGCGGTCCCGCACCAGCAAGCGCGCTGGAACGAGACGCGCCCGCGGGTCGCTGAAGATTGCGTCGGCGGGGGAATCGAGCGGCGACTCAAGCACCACTCCAGCCAGCTCAGGATGTTCCCCGGCGACTTCCAGCGCGAGATTTGCACCGAGGTCCCTGCCATCCAGAATGATCGAGTTTGCGGCAACGTGGCGCGTTGCGGTCAGGTAGTTGAGCGCCCACTCCGCGTCCTCGCGCCAGCGCGCCTCGCTGGGGTGGGCAAACTGGCTCTGCCCGTAGCCGCGATAGTCGAAGGCCAGGACATTTACGCCCAAGCCACGCAATGCGGCGAGGTCGTCCACCGTGTTGCTCAGGTTGCCGTTTTGGCCGTGCAGGTAGAGAACGGTATAGCGGCCGTAAGGGGTGTCGCGCGCCGCAGTGATCCACCAGCCCTTAAGCCGTGTCATGCCTGCTTCGGTTGTGGCGAAGCCAACCGGATCAAAGTCCAGGCCCACGCTGGCCGGCGTCCGCGAAACGGCGGACGCGGGGTGGTAGAGCAATTGCCAGCCCCCTTGCCAGAACAGGAGACACAGCGTGATCCAGGCACATGCCGCCGCAGCCACAATCGCCAGGCCCGCAGCAGCCAGCAGCCATCGACCCGAGACTGTTGGCGGCGCGGCGGTCAAGTTCGGTCCGGCGCGTTTGGTTTGGGCTGTTCTGCGCGGCATTTGAGGAGCCTCTTAGTTTTCGCCCGCAAAGGCGGTCACGCTTTATGCTAATTGCGCAGGCCCGTCAGCCGAATTTCCGACCTTCAACTGCAAGGAGCATCGACCATGTCTGAGTTTGTTCGCATCTGTTCGGCTTCAGAAGTACCCGCCGAGGGCGAGGTTGCCGAGTTCACCGTCCAGGGCCGTACCTTGTGCGTGGCTCACGTAAATGGGGCCGTCGCGGTGCTCGACGGCGTCTGCCCTCACGAAGGAGGACCGTTAGGTGAGGGAATCGTTGAAAATGGCCGCGTCGTGTGCCCTTGGCACGCGTACGCATTCGACCCGCGCTCCGGCGTGGCAGATCAGGACGCCGAAGTGAAGGCCGAGGTGTTCGAAGCGAAGATTGAGGCGGGCGAATTGCGAGTGAAGCTGTAGAGGCCTCGTAGCCAGCGCAGTAAGGCCCGCGGGAGCCGAGTCGCGGACTATACAACGCTCCGCAATCCCGGCAGACGAACAAGCGGGTCGGACAAGAGCCACGTCGCGATGCAGGCCAACGAGCCGACAACGCCGAATTTGATCAGCGCCGACGCCGCCCAGCCATGCATCAGCAGAGCAATCCCCACCAGCACCGGCGGATGAATAATGTAGACAGCGTAGGCGCGACGGTTGAGCCACGCCCAAAATGCTGAGGGTTGGTTCATGTGCGTGCGAAATACCAGCAGCCATGCGGCGATCAGGCCCCAGGCGACGAATGGCTCCCAAAGGGCATAAAGAATAGCAGTCCACGACAGGCCGCCGGAAAAATTGGACTTTCCAGCACCGTGCAGCGCGCTGGCAATCGCGCCGCCGACCGGAATGAGCGGCCACACGATGAGCAAGGCAACTCTGGCTGTCCGCGTATTCTTCCAGCTGAGCTGTCGCAGCCAGTCGTAACGCCAGGCGGCGATCCCTAGAGCGAAGAGAAAGATGTAAGTGGCGAAGTAGCCGAGTTGCAGGCCGAACACATTCACGCCAGTGGGAACAAACTGGCGGATGGCGAGTGCGGCTACGCCAGTGGCGAGAGCGCTCAGCAGCCACCAGCGGCTAGCCGGGACTGGCCTGGGCGTGCGTTGAGACTGTGCAAGCGGAGAGCCTGCAACTGCTCGCCAGGCGCAATAGGCGAGCGAGAAGATCAGCAGCGCCTGCGCAAACCACAGCGGACCGTTAATGAACTCCCTGTGCCGCCAGAGCCACGGAAACACGATCCAGAATCCGTCGCCCTGCGCGTAATTCACGATGGCTGCGGTGAGCGGCCCGAGAATCAGGCCGAACGCCAGCAGCGGCAGGCCGAGGCGCAGGAAACGGTCTCCGATGAAGCGGGCGTAGCCTTTGCGTTCCAGCGACGCGGGCGTGAAATAGCCGCCCAGCAAGAAGAAGAATCCCATGAAGTACGCCTGATTGGTAGAAACAAAGAGCGTGAGCAGCAAGCTTGAGGGTGCACCAGAGGGTTTGAGCTCGGTCCAGAACCAGCCGCCGGGAGCGCCATAGGTGATTGCCGTGTGGTGCAGGACCACCATCACGGTCATCACGGAGCGTAGGCGGTCAATGTAGAGGTCACGCTGGGCCATGCGTTATGATACGCGCCCGCGCCCGCCTCGATAGAAAAGCCCAAGCTGTCTTCATCGCGGGAGGCGGCGCGGGGCGATCTCGTATTTTTCCGGCTGGTTTGCTGAGCCCTGCCATGGATTAGGCATCCAGAGAAAGACGGCAATCGCCAAGAACATTATTTTGCAAAGTATTTCAAAGTGAACTTGGGTGCTTACGATTGCGACGCAAACCGCGATAAAGATCAAGTTGGGTGGCGACCAAAGGCGCGACCTGGAATTTCGCGGGGGAACTTCTTCAAAAGAAGCCGTCTCATCGTTGCCCAGACCCGGATCAGAATCTGGGATGGCTCGATCAATCAGTTGATAGCTCTCTGCTGTTCCGGCTTTGAGGATATGGGAAAGGAGGAAGGAGATGGCAGTAAAGCCGATTGCGACCAGAAGACGCACGAACCAATTGAGGATTAGACTGGGAACCGAAACTGGCGTCGAAAAGTCTGGCCGGAGGAAGATTGCGCCGAGGATAAAAAAGTTGAGGATAGTAAAGAGCAGGCGCTGCCAAAGCTTCATTTGACATTCCTCACATTGCTTCCGCTCTAGCTGAATGATGGACTCAATCGCTAGGGAAGTCAATCAGGTGACCGGGATCTCGATTCTTCACAGAGGCAAGAGTGTCGTGAGTGAGCGATCCCCGGCGAAAACTGGGGCTGACGAGCGGCTCCCGCGATTTCAGCGATCAATAGTTCACGATGGCGGCGAACGAATCCGGTTTGAGGCTGGCGCCGCCGACGAGGGCGCCGTCGATCTCTTCCTCGCCGATGAGGCTTGTCGCATTATCGGGCTTCACGCTGCCGCCGTAGAGGATGCGCATGGCCGTTGCGACTTCAGCGCCAAGAAGCTTGGCCACTTCTGCGCGAATGATTTTGTGCGCGTCGACGGCAATCTCCGGCGTGGCCGTCCTGCCCGTGCCGATGGCCCAAACGGGCTCATAGGCAATCACGATGGGCCAGGCAGCCTCGGCAGTGATGCCGGCAAATGCGCCGGCGATCTGGGTCTTGAGCACTTGCTCGGTAAGGCCGGCCTCGCGCTCGGCGAGCACCTCACCAATGCAGACTATTGGAATCACGCCGTGTTTTAGCGCAGTATTTAGCTTCTTGTTCACAATTTCGTCGGTCTCGGCAAAGTATTGGCGACGCTCGGAGTGGCCAATGAGTGTGTGCGTTCCGCCAACGGCCAACACTTGGCCGACAGACGTTTCGCCGGTATATGCGCCCTCTTCGGCGAAGTGGATGTTCTGCGCGCCGACAAAAACACTGGAGGCGTTGCATGCGGCGGTTACCGTGGGCAGCAGCACCGGGGATGGGAACAGCGCAATCTCGTCACGGGTATGGACGGCAACAAGCGGTAAAAACGCATCGACAAAAGCCTTGGCTTCGGCGGGTGTCTTGTACATTTTCCAATTCGCTGCAATGAGAGCTTTACGAGACATTTTCTTGGGGTTCCTCGATTTGATTCTAGTTGATGGGATTGTGACGCAGGGTGATGGCGGGTACAGCGGGCATTATCGGAGATGGTGCATCTATCCGCGCGAGCCTGAAACCTGCACACCTAGCGCATCATCCGGTACCTCGCCCGCAAGGAAGGCAGCGCGATGATCGGGGTCGCCCAGGTCCATTTTGAAGTGATGCCAGAGGTCGTCCTTGTAGATTCCCATATTCCATGGGCCGGAGACGGAGTCGGAAAACTGCCAGACAATGTGGAAGCCCTCTTCGTTTGTGAAACCCTCGCCGTCTGCCTGAATGATGGCGTCTCCGCGTTCCCATAAAGCCGCGCGCAGGGCATGGAGTGCGTTGCCGCCGTCCTCCGTGTCCGCGCCTTGTAAATGCTGCAATGCATAGACGGTCTTGACTTCGGCCAGGTACTCCGCAAGCCACGCGGCGCCGCTCTCCGGTTTGCAGTCCTGAATGTCTTCCAGGAAATCGGCGATCTCGTCCTGGCCAGTCGAGCCGTCGTAGACGGGGTTGCGTTCGAGAACCGCGACCTCAACTTCGTCATTGCCGGAAAGCAGCAGCGTCTCCCATTCGTCATCCTCGCCGCTTTCAATGGTCAGCTTGAATTCGGGGTGTGCCGCGCGAATCAACTGCGCGAGCTCATCGAAGGAAGGGAACTCTTCCTGCTTTGACAAGACTCGCGTGTAGTAGCTCATTTCCTTGCCCCAATCCCGAGAGAATGAAGCTGGCCACGATCAGACCGCCCTGACCAGCGACATCCACTTTCAAATAGTTATTTACTTGTCAGTGCTTCCACGCCAGGGAGCTTCTTACCTTCCAGGAACTCAAGCGAAGCGCCGCCGCCAGTGCTGATATGCGTGATCTGGTCGGCTACACCGGCTTGATTGATAGCGCTAACTGAGTCGCCGCCGCCAATGATGGAGATGGCTGCTTTGTTGGCCGCAACGGCGTGGGCGATGGCGTTGGTGCCTACGGCGAATTTGGGAAACTCGAAGACGCCGGCAGGGCCATTCCAGACGATGGTGCGTGCGGTCGAGACCACTTCTTCAATCGCCGCGATGGACTTGGGCCCAATGTCAAGGCCTTGCCAGTCGGCGGGGAAGTTGACCGATGTGTCCCAGGGCTGGGTGTTGGCGTGGGGATCGAACTTATCAGCCAGAATGTTATCGACAGGCAGCAGTAACTCTACGCCTTTAGCTTTGGCCTTTTCGAGCGCCGCTCTGGCCATGTCGATCTTATCTTCTTCGACAAGTGACTTACCCGTGGTTACGCCGAGCGCGCGCTGAAAGGTGTAAGCCATGCCGCCCACGATAACCAGCGTGTCAACTTTGTCCAAAAGATTGTCGATAACGTCGATCTTTCCGGAGATTTTGGAGCCTCCAATGATGGCCACGAAAGGTTTCTCTGGATTTTCAAGAGCCTTGCCGAGATAGGTGATTTCCTTTTCCATCAGCAGGCCGGCGACGGCGGGCTTGAGAAAGTGCGTGATGCCTTCAGTCGAAGCATGAGCGCGATGAGCCGAACCAAATGCGTCGTTGACGTAGACCTCGGCAAGCAAAGCAAGGGACTTGGAGAAGACTGGATCGTTGGCTTCTTCCTCCGCATGGAAGCGCAGATTCTCCAGTAGCAGCACCTGGCCGGATTCAAGCTGGCGCGCCAATTCGCTGGCGATTTCACCGACGCAGTCTGGTGCGAAGGCCACGTTGATGGAATAGTCGTCTTCCTTTTTGTCGAGAAGCTCGCGCAGCCGGTCGACGACGGGGCGGAGCGAATATTTGGGGTTGGGTTTGCCCTTGGGCCGGCCAAGATGCGAGGCGAGAATCACCTTGGCTCGATGCTTGAGCGCGTATTCGATGGTGGGCAGCGTGGCAACGATGCGCGTGTCGTCGGTGATCTCTTTGCCATCTTCAGTGAGCGGCACGTTGAAGTCGACGCGGATGAAGACGTGCTTGTTGGTCAGTTCTATGTCGCGAATGGAGAGCTTGGGCATGGGACGAAGACCTTTCTTAGGAACTAGGAACTAGGAACTAGGGACTAGGGACTAGGGACTAGGGACCGCGGATTCGATCACTGCGTCCATTTCGATCTCGACGCGCCAGGATGGATTGAGTAGCGCCGCGACCACGACCATTGTGGCCGCGGGACGAATGGAGGAGAAGAACTCGCCGTGAACGCGGCCAACGGCTTCCCAATCGTCAACGTGAGTGAGGTACATGCGCGTGCGGACGACATCGTTGAACGTCGCGCCCGCTTTCGAGAGCGCTTCGGCGGCGATCGAGAAGATGCGGCGGGTTTGTCCGGCGGCGTCTTCTGCTTCTGCGCCCACTGGGCCTGTTCCGGCCAAATGGACAAAGTTGCCGACGCGCACCGCGCGGGAGAAGCCGATGATGGGCTCGAAAGGAGAACCGCCGCTAATGTTCTGGCGCATGGGAGTCTTCAGAGTTCAAAAATCCGCGGTCAGAGATCAGAAAGCCGGACATCGAAAAAACTGACGCCTGATCTCTGACCCCTGACCCCTGTGTTTACAGTCCCTTCTCGACCAGGAAGCCGATCAGGTCGACGACGCGGTTGGAGTAGCCCCATTCGTTGTCGTACCAACTGAGGACCTTGACGCTCTGGCCGACCACCTTGGTCAGCGGCGCGTCGACAATCGAACTGCGCTTGTCGCCCTTGAAGTCGGAACTGACCAGTTCGTTCGAGTCAACGCCCAGGATGCCCTTCAGTTCACCTTCCGAGGCGGTCTTGAAGGCGGCATTCAGTTCCGCCACAGTGGTGGGCTTCTCGGCGATGTAGGTGAGGTCGACGATGGACACATTGGGGGTGGGGACGCGGATTGCAAAGCCGTCCAGCTTCCCTGCGGTCTCGGGGATGACCAGCTTCAGAGCTTTGGCGGCGCCGGTGGAGCTGGGAATCATATTGAGCGCGGCGGCGCGGGCGCGGCGCAAGTCCTTGTGCGGGAAGTCGAGGATCACCTGGTCGTTGGTGTAGCTGTGGATGGTAGTCATGATGCCGCTGACCAGCCCTGTGGTCTCGAGAATCACTTTGACTACTGGAGCCAGGCAGTTGGTGGTGCAGCTGGCGTTGGAGATGATGTTGTGTTTGGCTGGGTCATATTTGTTCTGATTGACGCCCAGCACGATTGTAATGTCCTCGTTCGTGGCCGGAGCGGAGATGATGACTTTCTTCACGGTCGCGCCCAGGTGCGCCTTGGCCTTGGCGCCGTCGGTGAAGAAGCCGGTGGATTCAACCACGATTTGCGCGCCGACTGAAGCCCAATCCAGCTTGGCGGGATCGCGCTCCGACGTGACTTTGATCTTCTTGCCATCGACGGTGATAAAGTCGTCGCCGTGTCCGATCTCGTTTTTCAGGTTGCCCAGGATCGAGTCGTACTTGAGCAGGTGCGCCAGCGTGGCCGGGCTGGTCAAGTCGTTGACGGCGACAAAATCAATCTCTGGATTGCCAAGCGAGGCGCGCAAAACGTTGCGGCCAATACGGCCGAAGCCGTTGATTCCAACCTTAACTGCCATGTGTCTATTCTCCTTGGAACTCAGTAGAGCGGTGTGGTTTCAACATCGGAAGTTCGGCGTCTGAAATGCATCCAGAGGACAATTCCACCAAACCCTTGATGGTAACATCCCGGTCAGAGTGAAGCGGATGAAAAGTCATCGATCCCCGTCGCGGGAACGGAAACTTCCTCGTCAATAGTGTGCCTTTCCGGGTACGCGACAGTATGTGATCGGCTGCACACCATTTGCAGGTGGTTCGGCAAGTATGGTATTCGGGTAAAGATACAGAAGGTGTCCAAAGCTGCATGAGAAGACGTTCGAGACGCGCCCCCAATACGTCGGAATCCACAGGCAAGATTGGCCAGGAACTTCCATCGAATCAACTAGCTCCGCTGGTCCCGTTTTATCCGGACGACGCTCCGGCGGCCAAGCCGTCAGTGCAGCAGCCAGCCCAGCCGCCCGCTCATCGCACGCAGGAGCCAAAGCCGTCGGTACCCCGGCCGGCTGTGCCGGAACGAGCTGCGCCCCCGGCTCGCCTGCCCCGGCCCGAGCGTCCGCCAAGACAGCAATGGAGTGAGCCAGTGGGCCTCGGCCGCTATGAGCTTGAGACGCAGCCGGAGATCCCCAGTGTGCCTCCGCCCGAGGTCGAAGCCGCCGAACGGTCGCCTCAGGCCCCCAAGGGATACGTGGTGCTGGCCATAGGAATGCCCGGCTCGGGAAAGACAACCTGGTTCAGGCGTCGCGGTGTTACGCCGCTGTCGAGCGACCTGCTGCGCAACATTCTCTTTGACGATGTTGAGGAGCAACGCTACCAGGGCCTGGTTTTTTCCACTTTGCGGTCGCTGCTGCGGGCACGCTTGATCGCGCGCATGCCGTGGAACTATGTGGACGCGACGAATCTTTCCATCCACGAGCGCCGCCAGTGGATCAAGATGGCCAAGAGCTTTGGCTACGAGGTGCAGGCGGTATTTTTCGATGTACCGCTTGAGGTTTGCCTTGAGCGCAACAGCAAGCGCGACCGCTCTGTGAGCGAAGACGTGATGCGCAAGATGGCCGAGAAACTCAAGCCGCCGGTATTTGAAGAGGGCTTCGAGAAGATCACCGTGGTGCGAGTGAAGAGCGCGGGTTGACCAGCCCGTAAGCGGGGGTTGACCCTATTCAACGTGGCGGCCCTCAAGCCGCATTCTCTCGAGTACAGGAGCTTTGCAATGTCGACTTCCCCGCAGTCCGGTCCCTATGTCGAGCCTTGGCTGCGTGGAACCTATGCCGATGTTCCGGCGGTGGGCCGCGCTGTGCTGCACGCGTTCGACCTGGCTCTGGATGACCTGACGAAATGGACAGAAGGGCTGACTGACGCTGAGGTTCACGAGCGGCCGCTGGGGCTGCCTTCAGTGTCATTCCATGTGCGTCACATTGCGCGCTCGACAGACCGGCTACTGAGCTACGCGGAGGGCAACCAGCTCTCCGTCGAACAATTGACGGCTCTCAAAGCCGAACAGAGCGGGGAAGAGACTCTGGCCGTTCTGCTGGCGGAGGTCGAGGCGTCTTTCAGCAATGGAGCGGATCGGGTGCGCGTGCTGGCCACGGCCAACTTCGACACATTTCGTGGCGTAGGCCGCAAGCAGTTGCCGACCAGCATCGGCGGAGCACTGATCCACGTTGCCGACCACACGCAGCGGCATGTAGGGCAGGTGGTCACTACGGCCAAGGTTTTGAAGGCGCTGCGCGGATAGCTTGCCGGACCATCGAGGACATGCGAATCTCTTCAGCAATTATTCAATAATTTATTCCGGCCCAGGTGCTCTGCCGCATCACGCTGTGCTGACAGCCATTTGCTTTCGGAATCTAATTCATAAGACCTGCCTCATTAATCTGGCTTGTTTCATAACACGCCTTAATCATTGCCTAAATAGGACCGGAGAATCCTGGATTAAAGAAAAAGTCTGAACTTAACTTAAGAAGCACCCTCGACAATCCTCACATTCCTGATATCTTCAGGCACTCTCTGCCACTCTCGATTTGGATGGATGACGGCCCACTGTCAATAGGTCAGCAATCTTTAAATAGCTAAATAGGGGCACCGATATAACCACAAAGTGTAATTTTGCCCATCTTTAGTTACGGATACATTTGAGTCTAAAGGCACCGAGACCAATTGCCGATACTCACCTTGGCGGGACCTTGGGACTTAAGGTACCGCGTATCGAGCGCCAACTGGCGATGCTGTACCGCTTCAAGTTACTCCATGACTATGTCCACCGGCAGATTAGATTCAATCCATAAGGATGAACGCCGGAATGGTAGTAAAAAGTACGCGGCGAAAGATACTGACCTTTGCTGATGCGGCTTCAAAGATGGCCGATAAGCTTTCTGCACTGGTAGCCCAATCCTTGGTCATGGCTAGCTAACAACACGAGCTCTGACATCTTGATTCGAGGGAAATCTATGAAAACTTTCGCTTTCTCAATTATCGCGCTTCTGGCAAGCACTCTTCCAGCGGCAGCCATTACTGTCACGGCCCCAGTAGATGGAGCCCAACTAACCTCGCCATTTACTGTAACTGCGAGCACAACTTCTTGTGACTCAGAGGCAGCGGGTTCAATGGGCTACTCGCTGGACGGTGGTCCGACGACCATTGTTCATAACTTACAACTCAGCGCCGTGGTTATTGCCGGCGACGGACCGCACGTCCTGCATGTGAAATGCTGGGGTCCGCACGGTGCACATGCCCATACGCCGGTGAATATCACAGTCGTCTCCTCCGTCACGACTCCGCCAACCAATATCACTGCTGTCAGCAATATTCAAAGCTTGCCGAAGTGGGAGTGGGATCACGACCCCGGAACGAGTGGCGGTTCTTCCGGAACCAGCGATGTAACCTCTACGCCCTCTCTTAGCGGGAATGCCAGGCAATTTTCCGTTAACTTTTCCGACTCGGGGGGTGAAATATTCCACGCCTCATTCGGGAAGGACCCCGCGGCCACGCATTTCATCTATGACGCCTATCTGTGGCTCAGCGATGCTTCGTCTCTGGCAAACATCGAAATGGATATGAACCAGGTAATAGCCAACGGCGACACCGTGATTTATGGTTTCCAATGCAACGGGTATGCCGGCACATGGGATTACGCGCTGAATCCGGGCCATCCTGCCGGCAGGTGGCACCACTCGAATGTTGCCTGCCCCGACCCCAAGACCTGGGCGCCCAACACGTGGCACCATGTGCAGATCTCGTACTCTCGCGATGGCGACATCGTAACCTATGAAACCGTGGCCCTGGATGGCCAACAGTCGGACCTTGTGGGCGCAACTGGCAACTCAGCGGAACCCTTAGGCTGGGGAGAGACCCTGCTCACAAACTTCCAGCTTGACGGCCATGGTTCCGAAGGTTCCATCACCGCTTATCTCGATAACGTGACTATCTCGAGGTGGTAACACTCTGAGGGAGTAAAAAGGTGAGGCACTGCTGACGGCGCCGGTGAAAGATATCGGCGTATCGATAGCAGTGCCTCATTCCGTTTGTACTCCCAGATTATTTTTGCGCACCTAATTGCGTGTAGCTCGGCAGTAACTTGGCAATCTTGATGGATCATGCCGAGTGTTAGTCAGCGGCTGAGTTAGCCGGCGGCCAAATCGACTGCTGTAATTGGCTCGCCAACCAGAGTCAGATAGGCGATGCCTGACGCCACGCCGATGGCCCCGCCAACTACGAGGGCCAACACAAAGGACCCGGTAGCCTGCACAATGAGCCCGGTCACGGTGGGCGCGAGCGCGCCGCCGAGATAGCCGCCGAAGTTTTGCATCGCACCGATCGAGGCAGTGCAGTTGGCAGGCACAGCCACTGACGCGAGTGCCCACGTGCAGGTACTTGTGACATAAACGAGGAAAATGGAAGCGGAAATAAGTGCGATTGTCATGGCATTGCTGCCGGCGTAAGCAGCTGCCACGGTGCAAATCGCCGTTCCAAACAGACAAAGCGCCGCAGGTACCTTGCGGCTGGCCATTGGCCTCATGCCCCTGCGCACGAGGGCATCCACGAGGGAGCCGCCCAGCAGTGCGCCAGCCATGCCGCACAGGAATGGAATGGCAGTAAAGAACCCGGTGGAGCGGATGCTCATGTGCCGCTCCATCTCCAGATAGGCCGGCAACCATGCAGCATAAATCCATGTCAGATAGATGCAACCGAAGTTACCGAGAATCATGCCCCACGTGCTACGGAACTGGAACAACTGCTTCCATTCGCGTAAGGTCACAGGGGAGTGGAGTCCCGGCGGGTCCCCCTGCGTGCGATAGGCAATCTCGTTCGGGGTGAGCATGAGATGCGTGGGGTTGCGGTAGGCCACATACCACACTAGCGCTACCACCAGCCCAACAAAGCTCATGATGATAAACATCCAGCGCCAACCGAACTTGAGCATCAGCGCGGTCAGCAGCGGCGCGCCGATGGCCGTGCCCAGAGTGGAAGCGCAGTTGTAGACTCCGGTCGCGGATCCGCGCTCGCGCGGGTTGAACCAGTCGCGCACGACACGCGCTCCGGTGGGAAATTGAGGAGCCTCGCCGATGCCCAGCAAAATCCTCGCGCCTACAAATTGGGAGAAGCTCGTCACCAAGCCTCCCATCGCCTGGGCCACGGACCATGTCGAGAGGCCGAGTGTCAAAAGCAAGCGTGGCCCAAGCCGATCTACAAGTGCTCCAGTCGGCAATTGCGCAAATGCATAGGCCCAAAGAAAGGCCGACAGAAGAAAGCCCATCTGGGCTACCGATAAGTTAAGATCGTGCCGGATCAGTTGATTGCCGACGGCCAAAGTTGCACGATCAATGTAGTTGACAACCCCCGATAACACGAGCAGGGCGAGCGCCGCCCTCTGTATGCGCTTGACCCTCGGCGTTGCGAAAGTTGTCACTGGCTTGACCCCGATTCAGAGAAAGACGGCGCAGGAGCCCTGCCACCCAGTCCGCATCAATGCACCGGCTCTTGCCCTTTTAGCAATTCTTCAGTAGAGATGCCGCGAATGGATGCGTCGAGCACTTCAACCATGTGGAATGCCGGCATGGTCTTCATTCCGCGACGCCGAAGGCCTTGCATCAGTTGCAGCAGGCAGCCTGGATTGGCGGAGAGCACGGCTTGCGCGCCGGTGGTGAGCAGATTATCCACCTTGCGGTCGCCGAGTTGGTTCGCGGTCTCGGATTGCAGCAGGTTATAAACGCCTGCCGAACCGCAGCAGAGAGATGCTTCTGGAATCTCGTCGACTTCGAGCGCGGGGATCCCGGCAAGCAGACGGCGCGGTTGCTCGCGGATTCCTTGCGCATGCTGCAGATGGCAAGCGTCATGGTAGGCGACGCGCAGCTTGATCGGATGGCGCAGTGCGATCGGTTCCAATTCGCACAGGATCTCAGAGACATCTTTACATCTCGAGGAAAACGCCGCGGCGCGTTCGCTCCATTCAGGATCGTCGCGCAACAGATGACCGTACTCCTTCATGGCTGACCCGCAACCCGCTGAATTGATGACGACGGTCTCCACCTCTGCGGCTTCAAATGCGGCAATCAACTTTTTTGCAAGCGCTATGGCCTCCTGTTCCATGCCGGAATGCAGCATAAGCGCGCCA
>Ga0302324_100019389_pt1 | contig 13359 bp, 6 predicted proteins | sample Palsa_T0_1_FD_201949 | JGI IMG/M metagenome (GOLD analysis project Ga0302324, IMG submission 201949) | Peat permafrost microbial communities from Stordalen Mire near Abisko, Sweden - Palsa_T0_1 | ecosystem: Environmental > Terrestrial > Soil > Palsa > Peat permafrost | place: Sweden: Abisko...
GCCGCGAGTCGGGCGCAGGCTCAGGCGTGCTGTCGCGCGACGACATCATCGATGTCCTGAAAGTGCTGATCGACATCAGAAACGGCAACGGCACGGTCGATGACATCGATCACCTCGGCAACCGCCGTGTCAGATCCGTGGGCGAGATGGCCGAGAACGCCTTCCGGGTGGGCCTCGTGCGCGTGGAGCGCGCGGTGAAGGAGCGCCTGACGATCGCGGAGACCGAGCCTTTGATGCCGCAGGAGATGATCAACGCGAAGCCGGTGGCCGCGGCGGTCAAGGAGTTCTTCGGCTCCTCGCAGCTCTCGCAGTTCATGGACCAGAACAATCCGCTCTCCGAAGTCACACACAAGCGGCGCGTCTCGGCACTGGGCCCGGGAGGCCTCACGCGCGAGCGCGCGGGATTCGAAGTGCGCGACGTGCACCCGACGCACTACGGGCGGGTGTGCCCGATCGAGACTCCGGAAGGTCCGAACATCGGGCTCATCAACTCCCTGTCCGTGTACGCGCGCACCAACCAGTACGGCTTCCTCGAGACTCCATACCGCAGGGTCGAGCACGGCGTGGTGTCCGATCAGATCGATTATCTGTCGGCGATCGAGGAGGGAGAATTCGCCATTGCACAGGCCAATGCGCGTCTGACCGCCAAGGGCGAGATGTCCGATGAGCTCGTCTCCTGCCGCCTGCAGAACGAGTTCACCCTCGTGCCGCGCGAGCGCATCAACTACATGGACGTGAGCCCCAAGCAGATCGTTTCGGTTGCCGCCTCGCTCATTCCGTTCCTCGAGCATGACGATGCGAACCGCGCGCTCATGGGCTCCAACATGCAGCGCCAGGCGGTGCCGACGCTGCGCTCGGAGACCCCGCTCGTAGGCACCGGCATGGAGCGCCCCGTGGCCATCGACTCGGGCGTCACCGTGGTGGCGCGCCGCGGCGGCCTCGTCGACTCGGTCGACGCCTCGCGTATCGTGGTGCGCGTGAACGACGATGAGACGACCGCCGGCGAGCCCGGTGTCGACATCTATAACCTGACGAAGTACACCCGCTCGAACCAGAACACCTGCATCAATCAGCGACCGCTCGTCAACGGCGGCGACAAGATTGCGCGCGGGGACGTGCTCGCGGACGGCCCGTCAACGCACTTAGGAGAGCTCGCGCTCGGTCAGAATCTCCTGGTCGCGTTCATGCCGTGGAACGGCTACAACTTTGAAGACTCGATCCTGATCTCCGAGCGCGTGGTCGAAGAGGATCGCTTCACGACCATCCACATCGAAGAGCTCGCCTGCGTCGCACGCGACACGAAATTGGGACCCGAGGAAATCACGGCCGACATTCCGAACGTGGGCGATGCGGCGCTTGCCAAGCTCGATGAGGCCGGCATCGCCTTCATCGGCGCCGAGGTGCGCGCCGGCGACATTCTGGTGGGCAAGGTCACACCGAAAGGCGAGACCCAGCTGACGCCGGAGGAGAAGCTCCTGCGCGCCATCTTCGGCGAGAAGGCCTCCGACGTGAAGGACACCTCGTTGCGCGTGCCGCCGGGAATGGACGGCACGGTGATCGACGTGCGCGTGTTCACGCGCGACGGCGTGGAGAAGGATTCCCGCGCCCTGTCGATCGAGAAGGCCGAGATCGAGCGTGTGCGCAAGGACTTTGCCGATCAGCAGCGCATTCTGGAGGACGATCTGTTCCAGAGAGTGCGCGGCATGCTCATCGGCACGGCCGCCGCGGGCGGCCCGCAGAAGTTGAAGGCCGGCACCAAGATCACTGACGAGTATCTGGATGCCGTGCCGCGCGAGGAATGGTTCGAGATTCGCCTGGAGGATGAGGATGCGAACTCGCAGCTCGAGGCCTCCTCCGAGCGCCTGAAGGTACAGAGGAAGGCCTTCGAGAAGCGCCTCGACGACAAGAAGGCAAAGATCACGGCCGGCGATGATCTCGCGCCCGGCGTTCTGAAGATGGTGAAGGTGTATCTCGCGGTGAAGCGCCGTGTGCAGCCGGGCGACAAGATGGCCGGCCGCCACGGCAACAAGGGCGTCATCTCGACCATCGTTCCGGTCGAGGACATGCCCTATCTCGCCGACGGCACTCCGGTGGACATCGTGCTCAACCCCCTGGGCGTGCCTTCGCGCATGAACGTGGGGCAGGTGCTGGAGACGCATCTTGGCTGGGCAGCGAAGGGCGTGGGGCTGAAGATCGGCCGCATGCTGCAGGCGCAGGCGGCGAACGCGGAGCTGCGCGGCTTCATCACGCAGATCTACAACGACACGGGCGGGCAGAAGGAGGATCTGACGAGCTTGAACGACGTCGAGTTTCTCGAGCTTGCCAAGAACCTCTCGAACGGCGTGCCGATGGCAACACCGGTGTTCGACGGGGCGAGCGAGGAGGAGATCAAGCGGCTCCTGAAGCTTGCGGATCTGCCCTTGAACGGTCAGACGCATCTCTTCGACGGCCGCACCGGAGAGCGCTTCGAGCGGCAGGTCACGGTTGGCTACATGTACATGCTGAAGCTGAACCACCTGGTCGACGACAAGATGCACGCGCGTTCGACGGGACCGTACAGTCTCGTGACGCAGCAGCCGCTCGGCGGCAAGGCGCAGTTCGGCGGACAGCGCTTCGGAGAGATGGAAGTGTGGGCGCTCGAGGCCTACGGGGCTGCCTACACGCTGCAGGAAATGCTGACGGTGAAGTCCGACGACGTGAACGGGCGTACCAAGATGTACAAGAACATCGTCGATGGCAATCACCAGATGGATGCGGGCATGCCGGAGTCCTTCAACGTACTCGTGAAGGAGATCCGCTCGCTCGGCATCAACATGGAACTCGAACAGGACTAGCTCATGAAAGATTTACTCAAACTTTTCAAGCAGCACTCCCCGGTCGAGCACTTCGACTCGATCAAGATCGGGCTGGCATCGCCGGAGATGATCCGGGCGTGGTCCTACGGCGAGGTGAAGAAGCCGGAGACGATCAACTATCGCACCTTCAAGCCGGAACGCGATGGGCTCTTCTGCGCCAAGATCTTTGGCCCCGTGAAGGACTACGAGTGCCTGTGTGGCAAGTACAAGCGCCTGAAGCACCGCGGCGTCGTGTGCGAGAAGTGCGGTGTCGAGGTCACGCAGTCGAAGGTGCGGCGCGAGCGCATGGGCCACATCGAGCTTGCAAGCCCCACCGCGCACATCTGGTTCCTGAAGTCGCTGCCCTCGCGCATCGGTCTCATGCTCGACATGACGCTGCGCGAGATCGAGCGGGTGCTGTATTTCGAGGCCTTCGTGGTCATCGATCCGGGCATGACGCCGATGCAGCGCGGCCAGCTCCTCACCGATGAGCTCTACCTCGAGGCCATCGAAGAGCATGGCGACGAGTTTGACGCGCGCATGGGAGCGGAAGCGGTGTTTGAGCTCCTGCGCACCATCGAGCTGCCGGCCGAGATGGTGAAGATCCGCGGCGAGATGGGCGCCACGTCCTCCGAGACGAAGCTGAAAAGACTCTCCAAGCGCCTGAAGCTCGTCGAGTCCTTCATCGAGTCGGGCAATAAGCCCGAGTGGATGGTGCTGACGGTGTTGCCGGTGCTGCCGCCTGACCTGCGGCCGCTGGTGCCGCTTGACGGCGGGCGCTTTGCAACCTCGGATTTGAACGACCTGTACCGCCGCGTCATCAACCGCAACAACCGCCTGCGGCGGCTCCTGGAGTTGAACGCGCCCGACATCATCGTGCGCAACGAGAAGCGCATGCTGCAGGAAGCGGTGGATGCGCTCCTCGATAACGGCCGCCGCGGACGGGCGATCACGGGCACCAACAAGCGCCCGCTCAAGTCGCTCGCGGACATGATCAAGGGCAAGCAGGGGCGTTTCCGCCAGAACCTTCTCGGCAAGCGCGTCGATTACTCGGGCCGCTCGGTCATCGTCGTCGGTCCGACGTTGCGCCTGCATCAGTGCGGACTGCCGAAGAAGATGGCGCTCGAGCTCTTCAAGCCCTTTATCTTCCAGAAGCTGCAGCTGCGCGGCGAAGCCTCGACCATCAAGGCGGCGAAGCGCCTGGTCGAGCGCGAGGGACCGGAGGTGTGGGACATCCTTGAGGAAGTCATCCGCGAGCACCCGGTGCTCCTGAACCGTGCGCCGACACTGCATCGCCTGGGCATCCAGGCGTTCGAGCCGGTGCTCATTGAAGGCAAGGCCATTCAGCTGCATCCGCTCGTGTGTACGGCGTTCAACGCCGACTTCGACGGCGACCAGATGGCGGTGCACGTGCCGCTGTCGCTTGAGGCGCAGCTCGAAGCGCGCGCCCTCATGATGTCATCGAACAACATCCTCTCGCCCGCCAACGGCGATCCCATCATCGTGCCCTCGCAGGACGTGGTGCTGGGTCTCTACTACATGACGCGCGAGCGCGTGGGCGCGAAGGGCGAGGGCATGGCCTTCGCCGATTCCCAGGAAGTGCATCGCGCCTACGAGAGCCGCAGCATCGATCTGCAGGCCAAGGTGCGCGTGCGTCTGAAGGAGAGCCTGCTGGTCGCAGGTGGCGGCATGGAGGAGCGCATCCGTCACGTGCACACCACCGTCGGCCGCGCCCTCCTGTTTGAGATTCTGCCGAAGGGCCTGTCCTTCGATCTCATCAATCAGGACATGACGAAGAAGTCGATCTCCGCGACCATCAACGCCTGCTATCGCGCGTTGGGCCTGAAGGAGACCGTCGTCTTCGCCGACCAGCTGATGTACACGGGCTTTCACTACGCCACCCGCTCGGGCGTCTCCTTTGGCATCGACGACATCGTCATTCCGGAGCAGAAGACCAAGATCGTGGCGGCCGCGGACTTCGAGGTGAAGGAGATCCAGGATCAGTACGCCTCGGGACTCGTCACCAACGGCGAGCGCTACAACAAGGTCGTCGACATCTGGTCGCGCGCGAACGATCAGGTCGCCAAGGCCATGATGGAGAAGCTCGGCAGCGAGGAAGCGGTGGACCTCAAGGGTCAGAAGACCAAGCAGAAGTCATTCAACTCCATCTTCATGATGGCCGACTCCGGAGCGCGCGGATCCGCGGCGCAGATCCGCCAGCTCGCGGGCATGCGCGGTCTCATGGCCAAACCCGACGGCTCGATCATCGAGACGCCGATCACGGCCAACTTCCGCGAGGGTCTGAACGTTCTGCAGTACTTCATCTCCACCCACGGCGCGAGAAAGGGCCTGGCGGACACGGCGTTGAAGACGGCCAATTCGGGCTATCTCACGCGGCGCCTGGTGGACGTGGCACAGGATCTCGTTGTCACGGAGATCGACTGCGGCACCTCGAACGGCATTGCGATGTCGCCCCTCGTCGAGGGCGGCGATGTCGTGGAAGCCCTGGGCGAGCGCGTGCTCGGGCGCGTGCCGGCGCAGGATATTCTGAAGCCGGGCACCGAAGAGGTGCTGATCGAGAAGAACACGCTGCTCGATGAACAGCATGTCAGACGCATGGAGCATGACGGCGTTGATCAGATCAACGTGCGCTCACCGATCACCTGCGAGACGCGCTATGGCGTGTGCTCGAGCTGCTACGGGCGCGATCTTGCCCGCGGCCGCTCCATCAGCATCGGCGAGGCGGTGGGCGTCATCGCCGCGCAGTCGATCGGCGAGCCGGGCACGCAGCTCACCATGCGCACCTTCCATATCGGCGGCGCGGCGTCACGTGCGGCGGCGGCATCGAGCGTCGAGGTGAGAAACCGCGGCGTGCTGCGCTTCCATCACATCAAGACCGTGCAGCATGAAAAGGGTCACCTGGTCGCGGTATCCCGCTCCGGTGAGATCGGCGTGGTCGATGATTTCGGCCGCGAGCGCGAGCGCTACAAGATTCCGTACGGCGCGGTCATCAGCGTCAAAGAGGGCGACACCGTGGTCGGCGGTCAGGTGGTTGCCACCTGGGATCCGCACACCCATCCGGTCGTCACGGAAGTGGCGGGGTTCCTCAAGTTCCAGGACTTTGTCGACGGGCTCACCATCACGACCCAGGTTGACGAGGTGACGGGCCTCTCCAGCACCGTGGTGCTCGATCTGAAGCAGCGCGGCGGCAAGGACCTGCGTCCGACGATGAAACTCGTGAACGCCAAGGGCAAGGAAGTGACCTTTGCGAATACGGAGATTCCGGCCGTGTACACGCTGCCTCCCGGCGCGTTTGTGAATTTGACGGACGGCGTGAAGGTGTCGGTGGGCGACGTGATCGCACGTATCCCGCAGGAGTCATCGAAGACGCGCGACATCACGGGCGGCCTGCCGCGCGTGGCGGATCTGTTCGAGGCGCGCAAGCCCAAGGACCCGGCGATCCTCGCCGAGACTACCGGCACGGTGAGCTTCGGCAAGGAAACCAAGGGCAAGCGGCGTCTCATCATCACGAGCGACGATGGCGAGAAGTACGAGGAGCTCATTCCGAAGTGGCGGCAGCTGAACGTCTTCGAAGGGGAGACCGTGGAACGCGGCGAAGTCATCGCGGACGGCGAGCCGAACCCGCACGACATCCTGCGCCTGCAGGGCGTTGAGGCGCTCGCGAACTATCTCGTGCGCGAGATCCAGGACGTCTATCGTCTGCAGGGCGTGAAGATCAACGACAAGCACATCGAGGTCATCATTCGTCAGATGCTGCGCAAGACCGAAGTCTCCGTTGCCGGCGAGACGGGGCTCCTGCGCGGTGAGCAGCTCGACCGTTCGCGCGCGCTCGACGTCAATGATCGGGCCAAGCATGAGGGCAAGAGCGGTGCCACCCTGCAGCCGGTGCTGCTCGGCATCACCAAGGCCTCGCTTGCCACCGAGTCATTCATCTCGGCCGCCTCCTTCCAGGAGACCACCCGAGTACTCACGGAAGCTGCGGTGCGCGGCTTGAAGGATGACCTGCGCGGGCTCAAGGAGAACGTCATCGTCGGCCGGCTGATCCCGGCGGGCACTGGTTTTGCGGCGCATGCGCATCGCAGGAGAAAGCCGGGCGGCGTCGACCGCAGAAGCTTCATGGACGTGGGCGGCGGGATCCCCGACACCGAGGAGACGAGCGTCGGCGAAGAGGAAAGCACCGCGACCTGATTGCCGAGTGCTGCCTGCGTCGCCTGTGACGGCGGCGCAGGCGGCGCACGGTGAGGTTTGCTCTTGACCGGTGCGGCGTGGGCCGCAGCGGGAGCGCGTTTTACGGCCGCGTTGTCTGCGCGGCCGACACCCATTCGGTGTCCAATCATGAGCACCTCAATGCTTATCCCTGCGGTCCAAGGATGAGAACTCTTCTTCACGCACAGTCACGTGCTCATTCTTTCCGAGGAATTTACCCGTCCCTTCAAGGTCCAATGCGACACCGTGATCAAGAATCGAAACATTAGCTGCCCTCACCCACAGGCAATGCGTACCACACGTCGGACTGAGATCGGCTACAGCAACCTGACCCGACGGTATCGCTGATACCAATGCCAGTTCGTGCTCACCGTGCAGACTTACGAAGAGCACGTGGGACGAATCATCCGACCATTTAAATGCTGAAGCCATGTTGTATGCGTCGGAGTCGGGCCTTTCAATGTTCGGACGCGCCGCTTCCTGATCGACGGTCAAAACCGGATAAACAGGAATTCCATCCTCGAATTGCGGGGGAAAGCTCGACTTTACCGGTCGATTTTGAATCGCGGGGCGGGAAAAATCGTACATTCGAACTCTGTCCTCTTGACCACTTACGCCGTACGGCTGAAAGTATTTTACGAACACGACGAAGGCCTTGTTTGGCGATAGCGTTACTTCGTAGCCCAGAAAGGTATCGAGCACTCTTGCCTGGGGCACGTCAATCACAGCTACCATATATCCAGATCCGTTCACCATCCCGATCACGGCAATCCGTCTTGCGGAGGGCCACACTATGTTGTTGACCTGTGCAATTAAGCTCGGAAGGACGACCGTGCGCTGTGCTCCACGAGCGTCGATCAAATTGACCTTAAAGTTATTCGGACTCCCAACGAGCTTGGCCACACTGCCTTCTAATTGCGACGAAATCGAGCGCTGGTCTTCGGGATCAAACAACTTGCCATACCCCGATTGGTCTGGCGTGACGTCGGCCATACTTGATGTTGTCACGCACAACCCGAGTCCAATAAGGACGGCCAGTTTGCCCGCATTCATAGAACCTCGCCCCGCGTTAATTGAGGTGGTGAATCCAAAATAATCAAGCTCACCCGCAATGCACGGCGCGCTTTGGAGGCACGAAATGGCAGATGCTTCTTGGGCAGAATAACGAGATTTTTCAGTTTGTATGTGCGTTGAAACACCTAGATGGAACGGCGCGATCAGCTTTGCTATGTTGTGTCCTAAGCCGAGTTGGCGTGAGCGTCTCCCGTAATGACGCTACATTGAAGCTAACGTGTATAGGAAGCCCCCCCGAAGGTTGGAACTAAGCGCCGGGGAAGTGAACTTGTCTTGAAACAAGAATTCCAATGGCGCAATTGCGTCGCGGGATTACAGCATCGCAACGGCTGTCGCCAACGGTGGTGTGGCTAAATCGCCGCCTGCTCGAGACGCGTGGGGAGCAACCGTGCAAAAGCGCAAACTTGGAAACAGCTTGGAAGTATCGGCTCTGGGCCTCGGCTGCATGAGCATGAGCTCTGGCTATGGCCCCGCCGGCGACAAGCAGAAAATGATTGAAGTGATCCGCGGAGCCGTCGCGCGCGGCGTTACGTTGTTCGACACTGCGGAAGTTTACGGCCCGTTCACCAACGAAGAGCTTCTGGGCGAGGCACTGGCACCGTTTCGCGGGCAGGTCGTGATCGCCAGCAAGTTCGGCTTCAAGATTATTGACGGTAAGGAGGCGGGGCTTGACAGTCGGCCCGCGCACATCAAAGAGGTCGCGGAGGCCTCGCTGCAGCGCCTCAAGGTCGATGCGATCGATCTCTTCTACCAGCACCGTGTGGATCCTGAAGTGCCGATCGAGGATGTCGCGGGTACGGTGCGGGATCTCATCCGGGCGGGCAAGGTCAGGCACTTCGGCTTGTCCGAAGCCGGGGTGCAGACGATTCGTCGCGCGCACGCCGTTCAGCCGGTCACTGCGCTGCAGAGCGAATACTCCCTGTGGCGCAGAGAGCCCGAAACGCAGGTGTTCCCGGTGCTCGAAGAGCTCGGTATCGGCTTCGTGCCGTTCAGTCCGCTCGGCAGAGGATTCCTCACCGGTAAAATCGACGAGCACACGACATTCGACAGCACGGACTTTCGGAACCTTGTCCCGCGCTTCACACCTGAGGCGCGCAGGGCGAACAAGGGCCTGGTTGATTTGCTTGGCGCGATCGCGGCGCGCAAGAACGCGACTCCCGCTCAGCTCGCACTTGCATGGATCCTGTCTCAAAGGCCGTGGATCGTTCCGATACCCGGCACTACGAAGCTCGCGCGTCTTGAGGAGAACGTTGGCGCAGCAGCGATCGCGCTCACGGCCGAAGACTTGCGCGAGATTGGTCGGGGCGCGGCAGAAAATCCGGTGCACGGGGCCCGGTACCCGGAAGCCATGGAACGCATGACAGGCCGCTGACCGCTCAACCCCGCTGCAAGCACCACGGCCGAAACGGCGGGTGTGACGACGAGTCCGGCGCCGGGCAGCTTCAGGTCGGCGGAGTGCGCGATGCTCACCAACAGCACCCCCCGGGGTGCGGGCATCCAGTTCACGGCCGACGGCAGGCGGCCAGCGCGGTCGTAAGCGGTACGTACAGCGCATCGACGGCTACCCGTGACGGCAGCGAGCGCAGGCGGCAGGAGCGGCAGTGGTGCCCTCGATCTGTGGGAACCGGGGCTGTTCGTCCGGCCGCTCCGTTCTTCCTCTGGATCTCTTCCGGCGCGCGCCGATCGGTCCGCCGCGATATGTCCGCTGGTGGCGGCGGCGCAGGGGAGCGAGCGCGCAGAGGAACCGGTTGCCTCGGAAGTCGCCACGTCGCGAGCGCGGCCATCCGGCAGGCGGTGAGATGCCTTGTCCCCGTTCAGAGAGGGCGCGGCGTGGCGGCCACCCGAATCCTGCGGCGCACGCCGCCGGCGGGAGCCCGGAGCGCGGTTGACACCGGTTGGGGCGCTACCTAGAATCGCCGGCCTTTGTCGGTCCGGCCCTTATAAGCCCGCCGGGCGCGAAAAACAGCGACTTCTTGCACCGGGCCGCCTCACGAGGGCGGCCCGGTCTTCTTGTAGGCGCGTATCGGATGCAAGCCCGAATGCTTAAGGACTTTTGGAGATCGATGCATGGCCACAACCGGTCAACTCATTCGGCAGCCGCGCCGCACTCAGGCTGAAAAGACAAAAGTGCCCGCGCTCAGCGCCTCGCCGCAGAAGCGCGGCGTGTGTACGCGCGTCTATACGACGACTCCCAAGAAGCCGAATTCGGCGCTGCGCAAGGTGTGCCGCGTACGCCTGACGAACGGCTACGAGGTGACGAGCTACATCGGCGGCGAGGGCCACAACCTGCAGGAGCACTCGGTCGTGCTGATCCGCGGCGGCCGCGTGAAGGATCTGCCCGGCGTGCGCTACCACACCGTGCGCGGCACGCTTGATTGCGCCGGGGTTGCCGAGAGAAAGCAGAGCCGCTCCAAATACGGCGCCAAGCGGCCGAAGAAATAGGAGAGCGCTATGTCACGCCGAGCCCAAGCCCCCATCCGGGTCATTCTTCCGGACCCCAAGTTCCACAACGATATGCTGGCCAAGTTCATGAACGTGGTCATGCAGAGCGGCAAGAAGTCCGCCGCCGAACGCATCATCTACGGCGCGCTCGACCGCATTGCCGAGAAGACCAATCGCCCCGGCGCCGAGGCCATCGGCGTGCTCACCGCCGCGCTCGACAATGTCAAGCCCGTGGTCGAGGTCAAATCGCGCCGTGTCGGCGGCGCAACTTACCAAGTCCCCGTTGAAGTTCGCTCCACTCGCCGCCAAACACTGGCTATGCGTTGGGTCCTCGATGCGGCGCGCGAGCGCAGCGAGAAATCCATGGCGTTTCGCCTCGCTCATGAGCTCATGGACGCCGCGGAGAACCGCGGCGCCGCCGTGCGCAAGCGCGAGGACACGCATCGCATGGCCGAGGCTAATAAAGCCTTCGCCCATTACCGCTGGTAGCAGCGGTCACGTTCACTTATCACCGGAGCACTATTTCATCGTGGCACGCGCTACGCCCATCGAGCGTTACCGCAACATCGGCATCTCGGCGCATATCGACGCCGGGAAGACGACTGCGACTGAGCGCATCCTTTTCTATACGGGCGTATCCCACAAGATCGGCGAGGTGCACGATGGCGCGGCGGTGATGGACTACATGGAGCAGGAGCAGGAGCGCGGCATCACGATCACCTCCGCGGCCACGACCTGCTTCTGGAAGGGGATGGACAAGACCTTCCCCGAGCACCGCATCAACATCATCGACACGCCCGGCCACGTCGACTTCACGATCGAGGTGGAGCGCTCCCTGCGCGTGCTCGACAGCGCGGTCGCGCTCTTCTGCGCAGTCTCCGGGGTGCAGCCGCAGTCGGAGACGGTCTGGCGGCAGATGAACAAGTACCAGGTGCCGCGCATCGCCTTCGTCAACAAGATGGACCGCGCCGGCGCGAACTTCATGCGCTGCATCGACCAGATCAGGGCACGCCTGCGCGGCAATCCGGTGCCCATCCAGCTGCCCGTCGGCGCCGAGGATGCATTCGAAGGCGTCATCGATCTGATCCGCATGAAGGCCATCTACTGGGACGCCGAGACCCAGGGCATGAAGTTCGAATACCGGGACATTCCGCCGCACCTGCTGGCGGAGGCGCAAGGATGGCGCGCCAAAATGATCGAAGCAGCCGCCGAGGGCAATGAGGCGCTGCTCAACAAGTACCTGGAGACGAGCTCCCTCACCGATGAGGAGATCCGCGTCGGCCTGCGCGCACGCGCCATCAAGAACGAGATCGTGCTTACCATGTGCGGCTCCGCGTTCAAGAACAAGGGTGTACAGGCGCTGCTCGATGCCATCATCGAGTTCATGCCCTCGCCGCCGGAGATGCCGCCCGTGAAGGGCACTGACGATCACGATCGGCCGGCGACGCGCCCCGCTTCGGACGATGCGCCGTTCGCGGCCCTCGCGTTCAAGATCCTGAACGACCCGTTCGTCGGCAACCTGACCTTCTTTCGCGTCTACTCCGGCAAGTTGAACTCCGGCGACACCGTGTTCGTTCCGACCAAGGGCAAGAAGGAGCGCATCGGACGGCTCCTGCAGATGCACGCGAGCGACCGCACCGAGATCAAAGAGGTGCGCGCCGGCGATATTGCCGCGGCCGTCGGCCTGAAAGACGTCCTGACCGGCGACACGCTGTGCGACCTGGAGAAGAGCATCACGCTCGAGAAGATGGTGTTTCCCGTGCCCGTCATCTCCGTCGCGGTGGAACCGAGGACCAAGGCCGACCAGGAGAAGATGGGCGTCGCCCTGTCGCGCCTGGCGAAGGAGGATCCCTCCTTCCGCGTGCATACCGATGAGGAGTCAAGCCAGACGATCATCTCCGGCATGGGCGAGCTGCATCTGGAGATCATCGTCGACCGGATGAAGCGCGAGTTCAACGTCGAGGCCAACGTCGGCAAACCGCAGGTGGCCTATCGCGAAACGATCCGCGGCACGGTCGAGCAGGAAGGCAAGTTCGTGCGCCAGTCGGGCGGACGCGGCCAGTACGGCCATGTGTGGCTCAAGATCGAGCCGCAGCCGGCCGGCAAGGGCTATGAGTTCATCAACGGCATCGTGGGCGGCACCGTTCCCCGCGAATATGTGCCGGCGGTCGACAAGGGCATCCGCGAGGCCTGCGAGACCGGCGTCATCGCCGGCTACCCGGTGGTCGACGTGAAAATCACCCTGACCGACGGCTCATATCACGATGTGGATTCCTCCGAAATGGCGTTCAAGATCGCAGGCTCGATTGGTTTCAAAGAAGGGTTCAAGAAGGCGAAGCCGGTGCTGCTGGAGCCCATCATGCAGGTTGAAGTCGTGACCCCGGAGGAATATTCCGGCGACATCATCGGCGATTTGAGCCGGCGCCGCGGCCAGATATTGGGAATGGAAGAGGGGCCCTCGGGCAAGGCGATTGCCTCGGAAGTGCCGCTGTCGGAGATGTTCGGTTACGCGACCACGGTGCGTTCGATGAGCCAGGGCCGCGCGACCTTCACGATGGAATTCGCCAAATACGCTGAAGTGCCCCCGGGCATAGCAGACGGGATCATGAAGAAGTAAATCAACCAGGAGTCGGGCGAAGCGCCCGTGAGCACATCATGTCAAAGGCAAAGTTTGAGCGTACGAAGCCGCACGTCAATGTGGGGACGATTGGTCATGTGGACCATGGGAAGACGACGTTGACGGCGGCGCTGACGAAGGTGATGGCCGAGACGTATGGCGGCA
>Ga0302324_100019390_pt1 | contig 13359 bp, 12 predicted proteins | sample Palsa_T0_1_FD_201949 | JGI IMG/M metagenome (GOLD analysis project Ga0302324, IMG submission 201949) | Peat permafrost microbial communities from Stordalen Mire near Abisko, Sweden - Palsa_T0_1 | ecosystem: Environmental > Terrestrial > Soil > Palsa > Peat permafrost | place: Sweden: Abisko...
TCGGATCGCGGCGAGTTTGAAAACGGCGTGTATCACATCTTCGCGACAACGGCCGATTATGCAACCGAAAACCCGCTTGTCGGTTGGCTCGTGGGCGGGCTTAACCATCACATCGTACACCACCTGTGCCCTTTCGTGTGCCATACCCACTATGCTCCGCTGACCAGGATCGTGAAGGAGACTGCCGAAGAGTTTGGGGTTTCCTATCGGCAGAACCCCACCATGACCGGGGCAATCCGGCATCATCTGATACTCTTGAAGCGACTGGGGAACGAAAATTGATTCTGAGCGTTTTATCTTTTGCGCATGGCCCAGCCACCACGTCCTACAAGTGACATGAAATCTCCGGGCGAATGTCAGGACGGCTGGGTATGAGCTCATCAACCCCTGTCCCCATTGTTTCCCGATTTCGCTGCTTTGCGGATTCTCGCGCAATGGCCCGCAATCCCGTGCAGGTTTTGTCTAGGTACAACGAAATCTGCGGCGACACGTTCCGGCTCTATTTGGGTGGTCTGAAGGAAGCGATCGTTACCATCGATCCCGCTGTCATTCAGCACGTGTTGAAGACCAATGCGGAGAACTACCAAAAATCCGAAATACAAGTAAAACGTATGGGCCACTTCCTGGGGAAAGGTCTTCTCACGACCCACGGAGAAGCATGGCGCACGCAGCGGCGTCTAATCCAGACGGGCTTCGATCGAAAGCAACTCGATGCGCTGTCCTCAATCATGCGGCATTCCCTCGCCGAGTCGCTGCGGGATTTCGACAGACAGGTCCGTGTTGGCCCTGTCGATGTCTACACCCACCTGATGAAGATCACCTTCGCTATGGTCGCCCGATCGCTATTTGGGGCGCGGTTGAAGGATGAAGACATCGATCTTGTCAGCCAGACCATCTGCACCGTCCAGGAATTCATCGTTCGGCAAACCCTTCAGCCCTATCTGAACCCCTGGTTCGCTGTTTCGGGCGAGCTGCGCAAACACGAAGACATGCGGGTCCGAGCGGACGCCATTCTGCTCGAATACATCAGGAAGCGCCGCAGCGAACCGCCCGGCCAGGATCTGCTGCAGACTTTGATGGATGCGCGTTACAGCGATGGCGAAGGCATGAAGGATGAACTTATCCTGAGCGAAAGCATGCAACTTCTGGTTGCCGGCCATGAAACATCGTCGAATGCGCTATCCTGGCTTCTTTATCTTTTGAGCTCGCGTCCAGATTGCCTCGAAAGGCTGCGGCAGGAGTTTGATACCGTGCTCGGCGACGCGCCTCTGGGACACAGCGACGTTCCCAAATTCGAATTTGCCACTCAGGTAATTATGGAGGCGCTCCGCCTCTACCCGCCGTTTTGGATGGTCGACCGCATGGCTGTCGCAGACGACCGCGTAGGCGACGTCGCCATACCTCGAGGATCGATGGTCATTGTGTATGTGTATGGTGCGCATCATGCTCCGCGCTACTGGCAACATCCGGAGAATTTCGATACGGAGCGTTTCACCAAAGCAAACGAGAAGCTGCGCCCACCCTTCACCTTCCTTCCCTTCGGTGGCGGACCGCGAGGTTGTATCGGCGGAAACTACGCGATGCTGCAGATCCTAATGATTTTGCGCGATCTGCTCAGAACGTACGATTTTCAGTTGGCTCCGGGCCAAATGATCGAAGCTCGCCCGATGGTCATCCTGCGGCCGAAGCACGGAATCCGCATGATGTTCACCAATACTACCGCGCCTGCCCCATGCATCGCATAAGAGCTCAGCCCAAAACTACTCGGATACGGAACAGTACAACTTGAGGACGAACAGGCCGGTGGACGTGGGCGTCTTTTATATTGTGTAAAATCGGGATCTTTCAACAATCGCCCGAGCCGCTCGTCAACTCAATGGCTTTCATTGACTTGCCGGTTTCATCCACTTAAGATCTGCTGCTAGTGATCGGCCAAACCATTTCGCATTACCGCATTACGGGCCAGCTCGGTAGTGGTGGCATGGGAGTGGTTTATGAGGCGCAGGACCTCGATCTGGGGCGCAAAGTCGCGCTGAAGTTCCTGCCGCCGCAGCTCGCGCGCGATCAGAATGCCCTCGATCGATTTCTGCTTGAGGCGCGGACCGCCTCGGCCCTGAACCATCCCAACATCTGCACCATTTATGCGGTCGAGAAAGTGCAGCTTGAGAAAGGGGAGCAGCAGTCGTTCATCGCCATGGAGTTGCTGGACGGCGAGACCCTGGGCCGCCGCCTGGCCGCCGGGGCGATGCCGCTCGATCGACTGCTCGACTGGAGCATCCAACTGGCGGATGCGCTCGACGCTGCTCACGCCAAGGGAATCATCCATCGCGACATCAAGCCGGCCAATATTTTCATTACCCAGCGCGGGCAGGTGAAGGTGCTCGACTTCGGCCTGGCGAAGCTGGCGCATCGCGAGATGGAGACGGAAACCATCGGAGCCACGCAGGACTCGCCGGCGGGGTTGCACCTTACCAGTCCGGGATCGACCGTGGGCACGATTGCGTACATGTCGCCGGAGCAGGCGCGAGGGGAAGAACTTGATCCGCGGACCGATTTGTTCTCGGTGGGCGTGGTGATCTATCAGATGGCCACCGGGCACTTTCCTTTTTCCGGGGCCACGTCTGCCGTGGTTTTCCACGCGATTCTTGAACTCGACCCGATTCCAGCGATTCAACTGAATTCCACCTTGCCGCCGAAGTTCGAGGAGATCATCGAGAAGGCTCTGGAGAAAGACCGCGACCTGCGCTACCAGTCGGCCGCCGACCTGCGCGGCGACCTGAAGCGACTGAAGCGGGATACGGAATCGGGAAGGAAGGGAGCAGGGACGATAAGTTCCAGCGCCGTTGCCGTGACGCCGGCTTCCTCGAAGGTTTCTGCTCCGGCGGCGCAAAGTGCGGGGCAGAGTTCGGCCGTCGTCTCGGCTGTGAGGCGGAACAAAGCGGGGGCGGGCATTGCGGCAGTGGTAGCGCTGGCGGTGCTGGCGGCGGCAGGTTATGGAGTCTATTCGCTGACCCACCGCGACAAGCACTTGGCATTTGAGAACTATACGATCACGAAAGTGACGGACAGCGGCGACGCGGTGCTGGCAGCGATTTCACCGGACGGCAACTATATTTTGTCGCTGGTGCGCAACAATGGGCTGAGCAGTCTGCAATTGCGCAACGTGCCCACCAACAGCACCACGCAGGTGCAACCGCCGGCCAACGTGGAATACAACGGGCTCCGTTTCTCGCCGGATGGAAACTATTTTTATTTTTTGCGCAATGATCCGGGGAACAATGAGCTGAAGTTTCTCTACCGCGCGCCGCTGCTGGGCGGCGCGGCGGAGAAGCTCGCGGAGGACCTGGACTCGAATGTAACGTTCTCCCCCGATGGCAGCAAGCTGGCGTTCATGCGTTTCGATAACCCCAAGGCGGGCGAGTACCAACTGATCGTCAAAGAGCTTCATAGCGGAGCGGAGACGCCGCTGGTGAGCGGGCCGAACAAAGAGCGACTGGACTGGCCGGCGTGGTCGCCCGATGGGAAGGTGATTGTGTGCAATATCCTCCAGCCGCAGGGTGCGCTTACAGGCCTGGAGGTAGTGGACGCATACTCCGGGCAGCGAAAGGCGCTGCTGCGAAGTCAAAACGGAATCGTGTGGCACCCTGAGTGGCTGCCCGACGGCAGTGGACTGCTGGCGACCTACGAGGAGGCGAGTTCAAATTACACACGAAACCAGGTGGTCCGCATTTCCTATCCCGGTGGAGCACTGACGCCAGTTACGCGCGACGCCAGCAACTACGTTACGATCAGCGCGGCGCGCAGCGTCCCCGCGCTAGCGGCAGTGGCCAAAGAAGAACATTGGAATATTGAGCTTATGGCGGAGGGAGCAGGAGCTTTTGACTCCAAGGTGCTGGGCAAAGCCAACGAAGATTTCAGTTTTGCGTGGATGCCGAATGGAACGCTGATCACGGACAAGGACTATCGCCTGCATGCGATTGATCCAGAAACCGGAACACAGACGATGTTTGGGGCTGATCCCGGCACCCCCGAGTTCCTGCAGCAAGCATGCCGGGATGGCCGCGTCGTGTATATGCGATTAAGTCCCGAAAACGAGCAGATCAATATCTGGAGCAGGGATGCCTCGGGCCAGGAGCCTAGAAGACTGACCAATGGGTCTTATGAGTCGTTCCCCCACTGTTCGCCGGATATGCAGTGGGTCTATTTCTTCGACTACGCCTCAGGCGTGGTGCTGAGGGCGCCGCTGCAGGGCGGCGAGCCGCAGAAAATTTCCGACCTGCATACGGTCGACTTCGATGTTTCCGTGGATGGAACGGCGCTACTGTTTGTCACGGTGAATCACGCCAAGGGACACAAGGAACAGGTGGTGGAAGTGGCGGCGGACACCGGGCAGATGCGGCGCGAGATCACGATGCAGAAGCCGTGGACCGGGCCGATCCGCTATTCGGTGGATGGCAAAGCGCTGGAGTATGTGGTGCGCGACAACGGCGTGGACAATATCTGGCGGCAGCCGCTGGATGGCTCGGCGGGAAAATGGGAGACGGCATTCAAGTCGGAACACATCAGCCATTTTCTGTGGTCGCCGGATGGCAAGCGGCTGGCGATGGCGCGCGGGCATACGGATTCGGACGTGGTGTTGATGCGCGACCAGGGGAAGTAGGGTTCAAGTTGTCGAGGTGTGCCGCGAAATCATGAGTGGTGTGCTCACTCCTCGAGCGCCTTCCCGAATATCGGCGGGCTTCCCAAAGAGATGTAAAAGCTGTAAACGGGCAGAGCGACCTCCGCGGCTTCTGATCGCATTGCATTCGCCTTGCGCCCTACTGGAAACCGGACTGGGCATGTGCCTTCCGGGGCCGTCCCTTCCTCGGACTCCATCCCGGCTTCGCCGCGCCCCCCCCCGCGTTTCCGCCAATCTGAACTCGAGTGTCGCCAAGCGCAGGCACTCTGGTAGCCGGCGGCCGCGCGGTTGCGGATGGCTGGGTGCACTCGTCCTTTTCCATCGGAAGGGCCCGCTCAATCGTCGCCACTGAGCCAATCCAACTCCGGCTCGGTTTCACGCTTACGCGCCCTTCCATCGAACACACACTGACGCGCTCTTACTACTGCCGACATTCCAACCAACATGGCCAGAGAAAAGCCAAATTTTCTGGGTCGCAGGTCCAGAGGAATTGCTGCCGTGGTATCTTGCACTGGTCCGACGACCGCAATGACGACAGAGGAAAGATCTGTGCGAATGCTCAACTGGTGCTCGGCCGATGAAGCGACCCTATACTGATAAGCAAGGCCAGTACCTAGCGTTCATTTACCACTATGGAAAAATCCACGGCTCCCCACCTTCGGAGTCCGAAATGCAACACTACTTCCAAGTCTCCCCGCCTTCCGTACACCAAATGATCTTGACGCTCGAAGCTCATGGCCTTATCGAGCGAACACCGCGCCAGGCTCGATCCATCCGTCTGCTGATTCCGCGCGACGAGCTACCGGACTTGGTCTAGCGTGACCGGCTGGACACTGAAATGCCCCATACCGATCGTCAATGCGGTTCACTCGGACCCGCATAAATACTCGCCCGTATGAAACCTTTCCTTAACCAATTTTTCTCAACAATTTGCTTGTAACTACAAACAGCAATACAATAGGCTTGAGATGGAATGAAATACGAATGGGACGAGGCGAAGAACCGGACGAACGTCGCCAAGCACGGCCTCAGCTTTGAGGATGCCGAGCAGGTGTTGCAGGGCCTTGCGTCACCTTCGAAGACGATCGTTTTGCTTACGGCGCGAAGAACGGCTCATCACTTTGGGCTTGCTGGCTGGGCGTCTGGTTGTCATAGCCCATGCGCCGCGCGACGACGGGACGCGCATCTCCATGAGAAAGGGAAATCGACGTGAACAGAAAATCTATCAGGAGCGACTTGGCACGGATTGACCGTATGAAGGATCGCGATATTGACTATTCGGACATTCCGCGCCTCGACAAGACCTTTTTCAAGAAGGCGACGATGGCCTGGCCCCCCGCGAAAAAGCAACTGACGATTCGCCTGGATGAGGATGTGCTCGCTTGGCTTAAGCGTCATGGCAAAGGCTACCAGACGCGCATCAACCGCATTCTGCGCGTAGTAATGGAGAGTCAGCCGCCACGGACAGCACATCGGTAAGGCTTTTTCTATCGCTTTCGTTCCGAGAAAGCTCGACGCTCCTTTTGAAATGGGCGGCATTCCAGCCGCCAGTTGTTATTTGGGTCCTCAGCTTTTGCCTTGCTAAGGCCCCATCCTTTCTCAGCCATGGTCTTGAAATTCTGGGCCTCGGGGAGTTCTCGGACTCGCTCGACGGTGGAATCGGCATTCCACCGTCAGGGCGCGAACACCTGGTTTGAGCACAACTTCGAGCACCTGCGGATCGTGCCGTTCATCGAGGAGGGATATTACCCATTCGGTGCTGGGATTGGGGGATGTGTCCAGATCATTGTTTGGTATTTTTTCCAAGTTGTGCTCCGCAGAAATTCTGTCGCCGCAGGATCACTCATTTTGAAGGTTCATCCGTATCCATGTCGAGAAACTTGGTTGGTGATGCTGAGCTTCATACTGGGGGCGCTACTTGAGTTCTTCATTCTCGCTGTCGTGCGCCGCCGCTGATTTCCGCAGATGCTTTTCGTTTTTCCACTCACTCAGTGCAGGGCCTGCCATGGCTCCGATCAGCCTCGCTCCAAGCGCAACATCAAAAAAGGCGGACGAGAAGACCAGCACTTCAGGGTTGTCCAACACGCGACCGAGCGGCGCTGGCCTGCTCCTTCCATCGTTAAGCTGGTGGCCGTAACTCTAGTAACTTCAGGAGTCTCAAAAGGCACGTAAAATTGCGGTGGGAGACATCCTAGCTGTCAACACACTCCAAACTCTGGATTGGCGCGGCAGCGAGTCTAGTCGGGGCTCAGGCATTAGTGTCTGCATGCTTACCACGTGGTCATTCGCTTACTGCAGTCAGTGATGTTTTTTGCGCACTGTTGATGCTGGCGCCCATGCTGGCGTTTGCCAAGAATGCCATCCACCGTCAGGGACGCCTACGCGCTTTCTGGTTTCTTCAGGCGGCTGGCTGGCTTCTCTGGCTGGTGAATCAGAGCTTCTGGATCGCTTACGATGTCTTCCTGCATCGGCCCATGCCAGTCGTGTTTGCCGGGGATGTGCTTCTGTTTGTCGCCGGTATTCCCATGCTGGCGGGGCTGTTGCTGCAGCCGCACCTGCACCCGTCGGCACGCAGTGCACGCCTGGGAATGCTGGATTTTCTGCTGCTGATGTCTTGGTTGGTCTACTTTTACGTGTTCCTGGTGGAATGCTGGCACTACGTCTCGAAAAACGATGCACTCTATAACCGAAACTTCGACAGACTGTACGTACTGGAAGTCGTGGTCCTGGCGGTAGTGCTGTTGAGGCTATGGAAACGAAGTACGGGCACCTGGCGTCTTTTCTATGCGAATTTTCTCGGAGCGACGTTGTTTAACAACGTGCTTTTTCTACTGGAAAATTTTGCAGTTGAGCGGAATACGTATTATGTCGGGAGTTGGTACGACACTCCCTATTTGGCTTCGATTGCAGCGCTCACCGCGGTGGCGATCAGCGGGCGCGCCCTCACGCCGAGTCTGGCCGGGGATGAAGGCGTGGAGAGAGACTCTTGGATGGCAAGCCTTGCGATGGTGGCGGTGCTATCGCTGCCGGTGTTTTGCTTGATCGGGCTGTTCGAAGGCTCGGTGCCGGCGGAAATCATCCGCTTTCGCGTGACTGTCACATCGGTGACTATGTTTGTGATGGCTGCCATGGTGCTCGCCAAGCAGCACCGGTTGCATCAGGAGTTAAAGCACTCGAATCAGGTACTCGAGGAGGCCTCCATGACCGACCCGCTGACTGGAATCCGGAACCGGCGGTTTTTTTCAGCAACGATCGAAGGCGACGTTGCACGAACGTTGCGAGCGTACGCGGAAGAGCATGACCAGTCCACACGGGACCTGGTTTTCTATCTAATCGACGCGGATGATTTCAAGGAAGTAAACGACCTGTATGGTCACGATGCAGGCGACCGTGTGCTGGTGGAGATGTCGCAAAGGATTAGTTGCGCGATCCGTAATTCTGATGTGCTGATCCGCTGGGGCGGAGAAGAATTTCTGATCGTGTCCCGCTACACCGATCGCAAAGACGCGCACATTCTCGCGTCGCGCGTGATCAAGGCAATCCGCGGGAAGCCTTTTCCGGTCATCTCTGGCCGAGAAATTCGACGCACCTGTTCCATTGGCTGGGCGGCATTCCCCTGGCTGGAAGGCGGCGCCGGAACCATGGGATATGAAGAGGTGCTCAACCTGGCAGATCGAGGCCTGCGTCAAGCTAAAGGAGATGGCAAGGACCAGGCGATCGGCATGATTCCCTCGCTCGAGGGAGAAAACTCGTTTGGTAAACGCTCAACCAACAGTGAGCTGCATCCTCAGTCCAAGCGTAACGTTGCTGTCGATAAATTGCGATAGTACTGCAAATTCGGATTGCAACTCGTTATCGAGTTGAAAAAGGGCACCGTGCATTTTGTGCTCGACGCGCCCGCTTATATGGGTCTCGCCGGAAACAGGATCGATAGTCTTGACGTTGTCACAAAAGGGCAGCACGCAGGACACGTTCCGATCACGACATCGGAATTGCGCTGCTGCTACCGAAATCGCGAGAAATGGATACCTTCGGGCGGTCTGAAATTCTATTTCAACCTGATCGAAGTTGTCCCGCCGTGGGTAGCGGAACCCGCCGTATGGGCCATTTACGAAGCGCATCGTATTGCGAAAGGTGCGGCCTGATTCAGTTCGGGCCGAGCACCCGGACGCGACCACCCAAATCGCAAGAAGCTACGCATCGATCACCGTTGGCGTCAGCCGCAAGGCCCAGGAAGAGTTCGTCGAAGAGCTGGCTCCTTCCGACAAATAATTTATTGTCAATGACTTGATGGAAAAAAGGGGCATTGCGGGAGCACAGTTTGTGAGGCAGTGGGTCAACCCCCGTACAATCAAACGGATGGGCGCGTAGCTCAGTTGGTAGAGCAATGCCCTTTTAATCCGTAGATATTTAGTGTTTTTAACAACTTACAGGGTTCGCCGGGCTGCCATAAGTTCTGGATAATACACAGTTGACGAAAACATTGCGGGAGTCATTGCGGGAGTGCCCTCGGACCCGCATAAATACTGGCCCGTACGAACGTCTGGCCGAGGGCGAGCATTCCTTACTGCTAGTTCGGTGGGCGTATCAAACGATTACGAACGAGCAAGGTCTACACGCAGATGATCTCGCCTTCCATCTCGACATGAACAGGGGACACTTGTCGGACATTGAACGTGGCAAGCTAGCCCTGGGAAATTTCGAATCGTGATCTGCCGCAAATCAACAGTGAAGCAACCATCATCGGTGACGCGGACACGCTCGAAGCCGCAACGGAACGCCGCTGAGGCCCCGCAGAGCCATGACATCCATCGCAATAATCGCCAGAATTTCGCCAATTGAGAACCGATCCGCAGAGTGCACATGCTCGGATGTCTTCGGGGTTGCCGTCCGTCTGAGACTTATCGCTGTTGCCCGACCGAAATGCTGAGTTGTGGCTACAGTCCGACCCTTGCCCGGCTCAAGTCGGCGATTCTCTCGCCAAGCACAACAACGCAGCTCTAGTTCCCTCTGAAAGGAAATTAGAATATAAACATTGCTTGGTAAAGGTGACACCGAACGGGTAAGAACATCGCGAGGCGGCGACGGAGAGACGACACCGATGCCTCGCTATACTCCAGAAGCCTCTGTCGATCCGGTGTGAACGGGTCGTACAGCATTTCCTGTAGGTCAGATTTTCTTCCTCCATGCAGGAAGTTCCGGTAAACGAGGCCGACACCTTTCGCATCTCGCACAAAATACAAGTACGGCACGGTTCGTGCTCTACATACCACAAACAGACAAAATGGAGGGTTCATGCCAAGCGTACATGTTGACAACCTAGGTGAAATGGCAATCATTGAATGCGCGGGGAGATTTGTTCGCAGCGAGGCTGCTTTCAAGTTACGTGACGCCGTCACGTCCCAGACGGACGCCCGCGTCGTAGTTTTGGACCTCACAGAAATGCACGCAATAGGCGGTGGCGGTCTCGGCATGCTAATGCTTCTGCAGAGATGGGCCCAGGATCACGATATTCGATTCAAGTTATTCAACCCCTCCAAGCCCGTGCAGGACAAGCTGAAGCATGTTGATTTTGAGATTGCCAGTCTGGAGCAGATGCTGAGCCTCTTGAGCTCTGTCGACAGTCAATATGCACGCGCCTAGATCGAGTCGCAATTTCCGCTGCATCAGCTGTAGAAACACGCTATTCTGGAAACACCGCATCAATCTTTGCTCGTGATCCGCTACGTGTACCGAAGGGCGGCGGCGACCATGAATTCTGACCGGGGGCTCGTCCCGACCAGCGGTATTTCTCCTATGCGGCAATAGAATTGGCGAGTTGATCGCAAATTTCGTGAATCACTTCTTGCCTGATCTCGTATTCCAGGATGTCGCCATCGTTTGCTACGCCACAGGCTCGTGATTCCAGAACTTCGGCTTGCTTTCTAAGGAGGCGGCTGAGTTCGGCTCGCAGTTCTTCCATGCAATGGTTTTCCAAGGTGCCTCCTTTGGCGAAGCGGCACACTTGTGAATGATCAAGTTTCCAGAAGAACGGGCTACTTCGAACATACCGCTTGGGCCTCGGTGACTCAATACCGCAGGGACTGTACGCTGGCCTACGGTTCTCACTTCTCGTTCCGATGCCCCGTGGATGCGCTAGACTGAGGTCATGGACACCCGCAAGCTCCGCATCGTAAAGCCTCCGCTGCCAGCCATCGGCGTCTGTGAAGGTTGCAATTCTCAGTTCAAGTCCAACAAGCGTTCGGAGGGCGAGGTGGAGATCGAAATTAGAGCGGCATTTGACGCCCACAAGTGCGAACTGAAGGACGACAGTCAAAACGCCTAGCGAGTCGAGCGCGATTTTAAGGAAGACGGGTAGCCGTTTCATTGCGTCGGGCTTCAGGGCGACGAGGGGGAGGGTAGGTTTTGCTGGTGGCACGAGACCTATAATAAGAAGCCTCACGGCGATGTGGCATACGGTGGTTATGGGATGCTGACCAGCACCAGCATCAACCTGTTTGCGACGTTTGCCTGGAGGGGTGCTCCGTTCTGTAGGTAATGATGTGATCGATCACAACCTATTCCAATAGAACGCCTTCTTAAAATAGTGCGTTCTTGCCGCGACGTCTGATGACATCGCGTAGGAAGACTGTTTTGGGAGGGCGATTGCCTGAGAATAAAATCTCGGAACGAGAATTTGCCTTCGCCGCGCAGGGAGCGTTGCACCTTCGAGTGTTGGGCATCGTCCTCGCCGGCGGCAAAGGAACTCGGCTTTTTCCCCTCACGCGGGAACGCGCCAAGCCGGCGGTTCCCTTCGGAGGCAAGTACCGGATCATCGATTTTGTCCTCAACAATTTCATCAACTCCGGAATCCATTCGATCTACGTGCTCACCCAGTTTCGCAGCCAATCGCTGCTCCAGCATTTGAGTGAGGGATGGCAGTTCGGCGGGCTGCTGAAGAGCCACTTCATCATCAACGTGCCGGCACAGATGCGTTCGCAGAACGAATCCTGGTACCAGGGAACGGCAGACGCCATCTTTCAGAACATGAATCTCATCGAGCAATCCGACCCGCACCTGGTTGCCATCTTCGGAGCCGACCACATCTATCGCATGAATATCGCCAGCATGATCGATTTCCACCGGGCCAAGCAGGCAGAAGTGACCGTCGCCGCAATTCCTGTTCCTCGCGAGCAGGCTCGCGAATTCGGCGTGATTGAGGCCAACGACGAAGGATGCATCATGGCCTTTCACGAGAAGAAGGCGGATGCTCCGACCATTCCCGGCGACCCCAGCCGCGTCTACGCCTCCATGGGCAACTACATCTTCTCCACCCCTACTCTTCTCGGCCTGCTCCAGGACGACGCCAAACAGCCCGGCAGCCATCACGACTTCGGCATGGACATTCTTCCCAAGCTTGCCGACAAGGCCCCCATCTATGCTTACAATTTCGAGGCCAACCGCATCCCCGGCGAGCCGGAAGACTCCGTGCCTTACTGGCGCGATGTCGGAACCATCGAGGCCTATTACGAAGCCAACATGGATCTGAACCACGTCAAGCCCAAGCTCAACCTTTACAATCGCGAGTGGCCTGTCCGCAGCACCAGCTATCCCGATCCGCCCGCCAAATTTGTCTTCGATGAAGAGAAGCGCCGCGGCGAGGCGCTCGACAGCATCGTTTCTGGCGGCTGCATCCTTTCCGGCGGACTCGTCCGCAAGTCTGTTCTCGGCCGTGGCGTGCGCGTCCACACCGGCGCGCTGGTGGAAGGCTGCGTCATCATGGACAACTGCGACATTGGGCGCCACGCCAAAGTGCGCCGCGCCATCCTCGATAAGAATGTATGTGTTCCAGAAGGAGCCACGGTCGGCTACGATCTCGATGCCGACCGCGCCCGCGGATGGCACGTGACCAATTCCGGCATTGTCGTCATCGGCCGGGAACACAGTCTGGTGCCACTAGCCGCGATGTTCGCCTGAGCCTAGTCCGGCGCCTGGATTGTTGGCATCCAGAAACATCCCAGCGGCTCCCGGTTTTTCCCTCGTCAAGATGAGCCGGTAATTGACGAAAAGCTTCGCGCATAGCGAATCCGATGCGAAAAAGGCGCTCGCCGGCGTCGCCCCCGGAACGGGCATTGCGGTACTTGCGGTGAACGTCCTAAGTTGGCCCTGGGGCGTATAGCGCCCCTCAACCCGCTTAGACGAGAGACTTGTGCCCAGGCAAGGTGCCTCCCGAGCAAAGATTGAATCAACAGTTTGGCGATTTCTTTCGAGACGACCGGAGCAGAGTTGATCTCGTTCGCAAGCTGATCACCATACCGAAGAGCAAGAACGGGAACACGCGGCGCGTTCCGTTGAACTCTATCTCGTTGGCGGCATTTAAGGAGTTGTTCGCGCGTTCCAGTGGGCAGGGCCAAAGTTTTTGTTAATATTCAAGGGGAGCCGCTTGGCGATGGCCGGTGTGGATCTTCGCACGGTAGCTGAATTGATGGGTCAGAAGACGATCCAGATGACGATGCGATACGCACATCTGGCGCCCGCTCACAAACTGGCCGCTGTCGAAAGGCTGGCTGGATCGACCAACTGACACCAGCACTTTCGAGCAAGAATCGGGGGTGTACGGAAAGCCAGCTAACTCTCGGCGTTTCTGCCAGATTGAAACAAATGTGGGTGCGTAGCTCAGTTGGTAGAGCAATGCCCTTCTA
>Ga0302324_100019391_pt1 | contig 13359 bp, 12 predicted proteins | sample Palsa_T0_1_FD_201949 | JGI IMG/M metagenome (GOLD analysis project Ga0302324, IMG submission 201949) | Peat permafrost microbial communities from Stordalen Mire near Abisko, Sweden - Palsa_T0_1 | ecosystem: Environmental > Terrestrial > Soil > Palsa > Peat permafrost | place: Sweden: Abisko...
TCGTCCGGGTTCAGCGATGGCCAGGGTAGTTGTTTTAGAACTCCGATGACGAACTCCGGGTGGTTCGTCCGGCCAAGGCATACCTTGAACAACGCGTCGGCCGCCGAACTTGTCAGCAAGCCTAGAGTAAAAGGAAGCTCACCGGGAGGGGTGAAGGCACTATAGCTACGAACAGAGAAAATGGAATTGGCTGGCATTGGCCGAGGCGAGAAGCGACTTGTACGTAGCGGCCAGGTGATTCCTGGGCGGAAGTACATGTCGTAGCTACTCAAGCGGCGAGACCAATGCGAGGTTCCGGGGGTAGTCTCCGCATATGCCTTTAGCTCTCTACCGGAATCTCGCCAGTTTACGACGCAATTCAGATCAGCGTAAAATCCGGATCGCTCTCCACCCTTCGCATAAGAGACCCATTCAGTTTCCCGACCGGGGCAAGGAGTTTCAGACCAAAGCCGGACGAAACGGAAGTCGTAACTTGAAGCCATCCCTTGTCTAGCGAGACGACCATTGGCCTCAAACGGCTCAAGAGTTCGGAACTTCGCCCTGAAGGCCGCACTAAGACCATAAGCGAACGGCGATCCTGGAACTTCACTGAATACTGCTGGGTCGATATCGATACGGGATCGCCGCGAATTATCAGCTATCGCCAACCGCAGGGCCTCAGCCTTGTCCGATGCATCAACGACGCGAAAGAAAGCTGCCCTTATCACAGGCGCTCCAGACAATAAGCAGCAACCTCGACCATTGCGTCGAGGACACCGCTACCCAAGTCGGCAAATACTAGTGGTTGAGCCTGTCCGAGTACGATTTCTTCACGCCATTTCCGGAAGGTTGAGAGGAAGAAACCTGTACGGGACGTAATCGCGCCCAGCATACCGCGATGCACAAGAAGCTCCAGGCCTCGCTCCACGAAAGCCGCATATACATCATTCTTTGTTTTCGGATAAGCCGACTCGAAAGCTCTCTTCGCTCTCAGGCTACCTGCCCCGAACGGAGGGTTCATCAGCACGACATCGAAGCGCTGACGTAGCAGTTCGAGTAGCGCAACTCCCTGACCAGCGTCGTCGGCAAACAGCCGACGACGTGCCGCCTGAGCACCTGCCTGAGCACCACCGCTAGGGGTCGCATAGCCGTGCAGTGCGTTGATCAGAAGTTGCTCAGCCCTTATGAAGAATGTTGCATCGTCGACTCCCGAAAGGTCGAGTTGCCCCTGCTCACCTGGCGCGTCAAAGCCGGGTAGCGTCTGAGGTTGCATGAGCTGTCTAGCGAACTCCCTTCGTGCTCGAGCGATCGCATCAGCGAGGTCAACCTCGGGACGAAGCAGAGTACCCATTTCGCCAGCGAGCGACATGCTCGCGACAATCTGACGGAAGAGGTCCTCTAGCAGGGGCGGATCCAAGTCTGCGGCAAACTCCGCCAACATATCCGTGTCTCCTGGCATTGGCTCCGCGATGACGATTTGTGTCCGCCGGAGGGCCGGTCGGTCGGCTGCCTCGATCCCAGCTTCGCGCCACGCTCGCTGCGCTCGAAGCCACAAGGCTAGCGCGGCGATCTGGGCTGCTCGTGGATCGATGTCCACTCCATGCAGGTTGTTCTCGATTATCAGCATTGGGATGGCTCGATCAAGATCTTCTGGAGTGGCGAACGCGTCACGTAGTGATACGTTGGATCGGCTCGCAGAAGCGAGGGAATACGCCCAGGCCTCACGGTACATCTGCTCGAGCAGGTCGAAGGAATAGAGGAGGAAGTGCCCAGAACCGCATGCGGGGTCAAGGATGCGGAAGTCACGAGGATCCTTGAGTTCTCGAGATGGACGCTCATCCGCGAGTTCGACGAGATACTGGCATGCCGACGTGAGCTTAGTTTCTCCGAACATGTCGGCCCACATCCGGCCTAGAGTATTGTCGGCCAGGAACTGAACGACGTAGCGGGGAGTAAAAAACTGATTTCGGACAGCAAGCTCTCGGCTGTTACGCGGCGCCTTGCTATCATCACGCATCCGCTCTCGTTCTTTTTTGCTGTTGAAGAATTGATAAAACCAGCCGATCGTTTCCTCATCGATCCACGCTTCTTCGAGTTCTGAGCGATTCAGCTCCGCGAGCAGCCTTTCGAAGGCCTTGTAGCCTGGCCATAGGAGACTTGCACCATCACGTCGATCGAAGAGAACCTTCACTTCAGTGCTGAGCTCGTCGAAGAGCGACTCAAGATAGAGCCGGTATCCCGCCCTCGCAGGCAGGGATGCTACGCCCGGAGCGAGACCCACAAACTCGCGGTAGCCGACCGAGTCGGGACCGGCGCTCACACATTGCTGGACTAGTTCACGGGCCTCGAGCATCTTGAGTGCAACGAACCGGTTCAGGGTTGTAAAGGCCGCGTCGCGAACAAACTTTGCGACTGCCTCGGCCTGATCGAGCCCCGAAGAGCGGTGGTACTGGAGCGCCCCGACGATCTTCGAGCGGATTACGCGCTCCGAGTGCGACAAGTGAGCGCCCGGAGCCTGCGCGATCGCGCCGGCCCGGTGCACGTCGAACACGCCCTCAAGCTGCTCGAAGTACTCGTCCTCAAGTGTCTTCCGGAGGTTTTGAGCCGCGGTTCCGATCGCGCTGCGAAGATACTTTTCCATAGTCGTTATCGGACAACGATCTTCTTGTCATCCGCGATCAAGCGCTCGCACACTTCGCGGAGGCCGGCCAGTGCTGCATCAAGTTGGTCGATATCCTCGACGCCGCCGCGGAAGAAGGGCTGAACCTCGACTGTCACTATGCGATCACCGTCGACGAGATCATGTACCTTCTTGATCGCCGCTTGGAGCCGGGGGTCACAAGCATCACGGTCGGCTCGCAGCTGAGAGATTGCTGGTGCGCTTGACCCATCATCCTCGGCGTGATCCCGGAGAGGGGCAGCGATCTCATCTCTCACGGACTGAGCCAGGTCAGACCACCCAGGCTCGTCGAGCAGTTGGGCAAGTGAACTGTCATAGGCCGTGACCTTCTCTGCGAGAGCTTTCTCAAATCTTCGGTCGTACTCGGCCCTGATGGTCGAAGTCCATTTCTCGATATCTGCCAGGTCACGGAAGAACGTCTCTCGCCTTATAGCGTCGGTAAGCTGTTCCGCCGCATCGCGGATGGTGGGTTCCACGTCAGGTTCCGCGTCGAGTGTCCGCCATTGGATGAGCAGTGTGCGGCGAGCGGCCTCCATCGCGGCAAGAGCAGTCGGCGTCAGCGCCCTGTCGATCTCTGCCGCTCGCCGGATCCCTTCCTTGATCGTCTCATACGATGCGTTGAATTCGGACATAGCCGTGTCCTCGGTGCTGCGCTGGATCGTCTTCGTCTGCGCGAGCGGGCCCTCGAGTACCGCCGTTCCTGGCAGCCCATGCATTACGAGCTGATCACGTGCTGTCTGGAGATCATCCTGACTTCGAGTAAGGGCAGCACGTATTTCCGCAACGACAGGGGTGAGTGCGAGCTCTTTGACCGCCGCGCCGAAGGTCGACTTGAAGTGCTCGGCAGCCTTCGCTATTTCGACGAAATCGACGCCCTTCTTTGGCTGGAAGGACGCAGCGCGAAAGTGATTATTGTTGGTCAGCGCGTCCCTGGCGGCGATCGAGGTCGTGGACTCGATCATCTGGGCTTTGTGGGTCATCTGGATCGCACCCGCGCGGAGCAAGGCCGCCACTAGGAGGCGCACGACCTCGAAATCCCACCCAAAATCCGGTCGACCGAACTGTTCGGCGAGCGCCTTGCCGGTCGCCTTCGCTCCTTCTGCAGCGGCGCGTTCGATCTCCTGAAGCACTTCACGTAGGGGAGTCGCGGTCGTATCGAACACCGTCTTAGCTCCCTCGTCGCGCAGGAGTCCGAGCGCTGTAAAGACAGAGGGCAAGCCCTGAAGATCGGTGGCTGTGAGTAGCGCATCCAGACCTCGCTTGACCTCCGCAGACTTCGCGGCCGCTTCGCCGAACCGCGTGTAGACGTCCGGCAGGACTTGGCCCAGCAGCGTTGTCGCTGCCTTTGTCAGGTCCACGGCTTGGTCGTCCGGACTCCTGTCGTTGCCGCGGAAGTACGCGGAACCCGAAAGGCAGGCCGCCCGCAACAGGCGCTGTAGCTGTGCCTGGTGCCGACGCTCCCGAGCGCGTTCTTCCGTGATCAACGACGTCTCTGCTGCGGTTCGGGCCTCACGGCCTTTTCGTGACTCCATCTCTCGGGAGCGGAACAACTCGACGCTCTCATGATCGATCGCGTCACTGAGCGGCACCGCCCAATAGATCACGTCCGGCTCCGATTGACTTCGCGTTCGGATTTCCTGTGCTAGGGCTGAAAACTCTCCGCCTTCCTCAGCTAGCGCCATATGGATATTCAGATCGCCATTCACCTCTACACGGCCGTCGATAGAAAGTCCAGCCTTGAATGGCTTTACGTCGAGCAGGGTGTATGTCGGCTGAGGGCTCCAGAACCCAACCAGGATCTCGCGGTGCAGGCGCTTGACGTCACTTGGCTTCGGGCTGGTGGCATTGCGGATTCTCTCCCAGTCGTCCTCCGCCGGCGTCGGAATACGGTAGCCGTCATCGCCAGACCGGATAAGTTGTGAACTCTCAAGGGCCCGCAGCGCTTCCTTGACCTGTTCAAGCACCGACGGCGCGCCGAGCGCCGGATAAAGTGCGGCAGCGATGTTCTCTGCGGTCCGGTGCACGCTCTTCACGAACTGAAGCAGACAGATTACCTTCGCCACGGGCTGGGCCATCGCGTGGTCGAGCTGGTTGGCGATTTGGTTTATCTTGCCCCGCACCTCGGATGCGATATTCGACTGTACGAGGTCGTAGATCTGGTCCAGCCGGGCGAGCTGTCCGACTTCCTGATCGCCGAGCGCGACCTCGGGATGAATCAGGAGCTGCTGCGCGAGTTTGATGATCGTCCGGTTAGCGCCGCCGACATGTTTGCTCGACCCCCCTTGCGTTCGGAGACCCGACACGACTTGGATGATCAGATCGATCTGGTAGGGCAGCAGCGGATACAAGTCAATGAATGCAGAACGGCTGAGCTCTGGAAGGACAATCTCTGCACTCAGCCGGGTGTGATCAGCGAGCTGGCCACGATGGGCATCGTAAAGGGCACCGAGTTGCTCTTGTGCTGATGCTTTCTTTGCGAGTACACGCTTGCTCGTCACCTCCGAGATGTCTGATGGCTCAAGATGAACCTGCGAGTTGAAGCGGTCCATCAGCCTAGCGAGCTCGATCCTTACGTCGTCGAGACCACCCACCAGCTCGCCGAGCTTCTCTTGCGAGGTGACGGCAAGCCAGTGCTTGCCGTGGCCGTGAATCCCGAGCTGCTGCACGATCGCCTGCAGGTCAAGCATCTTGTTGACATCACGCGCCACGAACTGACCGACCTCGTCCACAACGAAAATCACATTATGGCCCGGCTTGCGCTTCCCCATCAGTTCTGAGACGCGGGTCGCGAGAAGCCTGGGCGTGATGTCGGCCTTCCCCTTGCTCGCGTCAGCCCAGGAGTCATTGTCGGCATAAATTGCCGGGTCGATCGCACGCATCGCTGCGCTTGCCTCGCTCAACGCGAATGCGACGACCCCTTTACGCTCGTCCCACCGTCGGCCTCCTGTGACCCTCTCGAAGGCCACCTTGAAACTATCGAGTCGGCGATCTTTTTCGAGACCAATTTCCAGCTCGGCGAGATCGAGGTCTTTCGGGTAACCAAGACTTTCCAGAAAGAGCCGGTACATTATTTCGGTCAGTGTTTGGTTCCCGCTTCGGATCCCCCGGTCGGTGGATACGTCGAATATGACAGCGTGGGTCGGGATGTTCTCGACGATCTGTCGCAGGTGAATGCGGATCTTTGGATTATTTGTCCTAGCCGCGAATCGCTCGCCTGCGGGCCTGCCGACGATATCGCGGTTCTCGATCGCGAGGCCGAGCATCTTGGCGAAGCTGGACTTGCCTGAGCCAAAGAAGCCTGAGACCCAAATAGCAATACCTTCGCTTGGTTTGTTGCGTGCCACATCGTAGCGCTCGAGTATCTCAACGTAGTGGTCAGCGATGGCGTCAGTGACGATGTACTCATCGATCTCCGACCGAATGACCTCGGCGTCGGTCTGATCGACCTTGATAACTTCTTCGATCTCGCGCGTGATGTCTCTAGCGAAGAGGCCACGAATCTGGGAACTCGTCATTGTCTGCCTGTCAGAAGATCTTGGGGCGGTAGTTGTGTTCAGCCTCAAGCACTCCCATGAAGCGGAGGCCGGCTGCGCCATCGAGAGTGCCGGGGTAGAAGAGCACGCTGGGAACGGATACCCGACCCTTGAGCTGCTCCAACAACGAGAAGGTGCGATAGACAGGGAACAGCGAACCAGTACGACCTATTAGCACCACATCCTGCATCGGATCCGGGTCATCGGGCATGCGCTTCGCGACGAGCTCGACTAGCGGACAGTACTCCGCGAGCACGGCCGCGATCGTGTCGACGAGCGTCGCAACACCATGCGTTCGCTCAGCATCGAACCAGTCAGCCAGCGGCTGCACTGACGCCATCGCCTCTTCGAGACATTTCGCCAGGGAGATTCGGAGAACCCGCTTCCCGACCTGCTCAAGTCGGATCTGTAGCATCGCGACCTGCCGACGCAGCTCGAATTCATCCTCCGGGTCATAGCGGAACAGGGCGTACGGCATGTTGTGGTATGCGCTGATGCCGGGCCGTGGATCTGCAGATGCAAGGACCGGCTCAAGCTGACCCGTGAGGCGCTGCGCCATGTCGCTCATGCGACCATCATCTCAGCGTAGGCGCCTGCACTCTTACACGGAAGAGTGATCTGTATGAGGCTCCCGGCAACCTGATAGTCGAGAGCGCGGAACTGATGGAGGCGAAGCACCGCAGTCTCCAAATCTGCAGGTCGCATCAAATACATTCGCCATTCCTGCGACGCGAGCAGCCGACCAGGACTGCCATGCTCCTGTTCCAGGACGGCATGCAGCAAGTAGATGAGGCTCCGCTCTGGTAGGTGATAGCTAGCGAACTCCTTGTAGACAGTACCCGTCAGGAGCCCGAAGTCGGCGGCGATCTTCAGGAGGCCGGCTGCAACCCGCGCCAAGGTGGCATCCGTCCACGCATGCTCAGTCTGCCCACCGCGCAGGCTTAGGGTTCTGAGATAGTCAAGGAGATCGTCGGGCCGGAGCCGGAATGCACCGTCTTCGTATGCATCGAACAGCCAGTTCACGAGGAAGTCCCGAACCAGGAACTCATCACGAGTGAGGTGCCACAGCAGGATCGGCTTCCACTCATCAATCGGGCAGTTGCCACGGGCAAGCGTGACAAGTGCACGGTCGCGGCCGGCAGGGTCAAGCCGTCGGTTCAGCACCTTCGCCACGTCTCGAAGCCAGGCAGCGCTCGAGGCTCCGATGAAGTTCTCCTGTCGCAGTCGATCAAGGTTTTGCTTCTTAGAGGCGTCCAGGTCCCAGCAAGCCAGCGTCTTGTAGGTATCTGAGATCATCGCACCCTTGATGATCGTGAATGACGAGACGACCTTGGTACGAGGCATTGTCATCACGAAGGGCCGTTCCAAGATTGGTAGGGCACGGCAAGGCCCCCAACCTCACCTCGTGCGAACGCAAGCGCGAGCGCGGTCACGTCATCTGTCGACCCTGAGAAGACCCCAGGCACCGGGACTGCTCGCTGCTCCGCGGAGCGCCGCAGCTTCCGCGCATGCTCCGTGTCGACGCCTGTGACGAGCTGAAGTCGCAGCAACTCCGCCTCGAGATCAGTCGAACACGACTCGAGCTGCTCAAAGAAACCAGCCCATGCCGCCGCATCGTCGAGCCATGCCTCGAAACGGAGCTCGAACTCGTCCTCCATCTCTGCAGGAAGGGTCCAGAGCGTCACCGTGCCTGGGCGGTCATACACCTCGCGGCACCGGTGGGCCGCAACAGCAAAGACAGACCGCGCCTGAGCGAAGTGGTAGGTACGGCGGAAGCCGCGCCGCAGTACCGCGGCACCGAGGGGGCCGAGCTGACCATTGGTGTTCCACCAGCGGGCCAGATCCATCTCTCCGACCCGCGCGACCACTAGGCGCACCTTCAGGAGATGCTCGGGCTGGCACTTCACCACGGTCGAGCCTGCGTTCCCTCGGCCCAGCCGTAGATCATCCTCATCAAGAGATCTGCCCCTGTCCTCCGCCCGCCGCCTCCATAGGTTCTGTAATCATTGCACTACACTCGGGCGTCATAGGGTAAGTTGCGCTGCCATGTTCATCGTGCCGTACCGAGGCCCACACAAGGCTGCCTCCTCCTCGGCATCCCATCCCACCACACCCGTTCGTCAGCATCATCCCTTACTGTCATTTGGACGCTCGGCGAGCCTTGGACGAGCACATACCCGACCAGCCGAATCAAGACATTTCCTTGCATCGACTCGGCACCGCATACGTCTGTCAACGTCTCACCCTCACAGTGCCACATCGCTTCCCAGTGCTGATCCGGAGTGTCTGATGCTCGGGCCACTTCCACGGACCGGCGATTGACATTCGCTGACCTGGCACACCAGGCAAGGGTGCATCGCGCACGAGGATCCTCTCTGTTATTCGCTTGACTAGCTAGGTGTTTGGGGTGACGATGCTTGAGAATGTTTCTCTGTCATTCGAGCAAGGAGAACCTCTCATGCACGTCCGCTTCCTCGGCAAGGACCCCGACTCGCAGGAGGGGCAGTCGCCTACCCTGTTCGCGACCGACCGGACGGACCGAAAGACCTACATCGCCCAGGGGTGGGTCGTGACCGATCCCGTGGCGCTGGCGGAGCTGGGCGATATCCCGCCTGGTGAGGCTGTGATCGAGATTCCCGCCGATGTCCTGCGGTTTGCGGAGGAGGACCGCTGAGCCTGCTCATCGGTGAGGACTTCTCCCGGCTCTTCCGCTCGTTCGAGCACACCGCTTTCCGGCTGGAGGCGCGAGATTACTACTACTCGCCCAACGAGTCGAGGGCGCTGGCCCGGTTCGTCGCGGGAGAGCCGGTTGACATGGGCTGGTTCCAGAACTGGCTGTCGATGATCCGCGCGGCGACCGCCGAGGGGCGCCGGTTTTCGCGCGTCCGGGTGGTCAGCGTACCGCTGACCGATTACAGCCGCTTTGGCGTGTTCTGCTCGCAGTACACGAACGCGGCTGGCGAGGAAATTCGTTACCTGACCCGCGATCATGCCCGTGACCTGCCGGACTACGATTACTGGCTGTTCGACTCGCGGCTGCTGGTCAAGATGCACTTCGATGAGGAAGAGCATTTCCTCGGCGGTGAGGTGATCAAGGACCCGGCCGTGATCGTGCAGCACGGGTACTGGCGCGATGCTGCCTGGCACCGCGCGGTTCGACGGGACGACTTTGCCTCCGAGTAGAACTACTGGCGTCCTCAGCGTTCATGAGGCGCGCCATGCGCTGGGACAGCGGCTCCGCGAGCTTCGCCAGCAGGCCGGGCTGACCGGCCGGCAGGTCGCGGACTCGCTGTCCTGGCCTGCCTCGAAGGTCTCCAAGCTGGAGAACGGCCGGCAGACACCGACCGACGACGATGTCCGCGGCTGGGCCAGCGTCACCCACGCCGGGGCTGAGACTGAATCGCTGCTCGCCTCGCTGCACACCCTGGAAGTCCAGCACGCCGAATGGCAACGCCAGATCAAGACCGGGCTGCGCCCCCACCAGGACGAGATCGCCGGCCTGGACGCGAAAACGCGGCTATTCCGGGCGTTCGAGCCCACGTTCATTCCGGGGCTATTGCAGACGGCGGAATACGCCCGTGCCCGTTTCGCGCAGAGCATCACCGTGTTCAAGGTGCCCAATGACATTGATGAGGCGGTACGGGCACGTGTGCGGCGTCAGGAGATGCTGTACCGGCCGGACAAGCGCTTCCATTTCGTGCTGACCGAGGCCACGCTGCGGTACCGGCTGTGCGCGCCCGGGGTGATGCTCGGGCAACTGGACCGGCTGATCTCATTCGCGGCGCTGCCCAACGTGCGGCTCGGCATGGTCGGCTTCGACACTGCGTACGTGGTCGCGCCGGCGCATGGTTTCTGGTTGCTGGACGATGACAGGGTGATGGTCGAGACGTTCTCGGCGGAACTGAACCTCGCTCAGCCGCAGGAGATCGAGCTGTACAGCGGCATCTTCGACCAGATGGCGGCCGTGGCCAGTTACGGCCGGGCCGCGCGTGCGATCGTGACCCGTGTCGTGGACGACCTTGCGCCAGAGGTATCCGGGGATGGCTCGTAATTTCTCTCCCGCCTCATTCTACATTTATTTCTAGAAACTCTGAGAAACTTTCTGGCCATTCGTTACTCTTCGGTCCTACTCTCCCAGTGAAGCGCCCGTGCATACCGGGCGAATGGGAGGCCGAAGTGAGTACGTTCGTCCCGCTGCTGGACACCGAACAGGTCCAGCGCCTGCCGGCGGGTGCCCGCGAGGTGGTCGAGTACCGCAAGAGCGGGCTGAGCCTGAACCATATTCAGGGCTGCCCGCTGGACTGCGCTTACTGCATCCGGCATACCTACGGCCTGTGGGATCAGCGCCAGCCGCGCGCCTTGATGCCCGACATCGAAGCGGTGGAGCGGCTGGTCAGCCATCGTTACTTTCAGGCGCACGTCACCCCGGTTCAGCTTCTCAACCGTGCGACGGACCCGTTCCTGCCTTCTGTCCGGCCGCACACGTTGGCGGTGCTGGCCGATCTAGACCGCCGGGGCCTGCGCAACCACGTACTTGTCATCACCCGGCACCAGATGAAGCCCAGCGATGCCGACCGGCTGAACCAGCTCGTGAACCTCAAGGTGACCCTGCTGTTCACCTATTCCGGCATCGATGACCGGCGCATCGAGCCCTACCCGTCCCAGGTCGCAGCCGACTCACTAAAGCTCATGAGCGCGCCAGGCCGCCGCCGGTACCGGACTGTCTTGTACTGGCGTCCGCTGGTGCCTGGCCTGAACGACAGCGATGAGCATCTTGCGCGGGCGTACGCGCTGAGCCGACTGGCCGACGCCACAGTCTTCACCGGCTTGTTCTACCGGGATCAGATCGCGCGGTACTACCGGGCCAACGGGCTGCCCGAACCCTACGACGCTACCGCGCGCCGGAAGATCGTGCCCGAAACACTCGAACAGCGGGTACTGGCAGCCTTCGCGGGTTCAGCCTCGCTGTTCCGCAAGACCTCGTGCGCTGTCTCCTACGCGCACGGCCTGCCCGATTACAACGGTCACTACGGCATCCGGGAACTGTGCGACATCTGCCCGGCTGACCAGGTCGGCCGGTGCCGCAGCGCGCACCGGGCACCTTCTGCGGACCAGATTTACCAGGTGGCCCGCGCGTTGCCGGAAGCGGAGGGCATACAGGTAGTAGACATCAGCGGGCGGGCCGCCGTGGTGTCCGGGCTGGGCGATGAGCAGCCGCGCTACTACCTGCAACATGCGCTCAGCTTCCAGATGCACGATGTGCGGCACCCGCACCACGTGCACCGTCACGGCCGCGCGGATACCGGATGGAAGGACGCGTCAGGCGATGACTGACTGGACGAGCCTGCGCTATGCCGTAGCCGACGTGGAAGGCAACGGCCAGCAGCCCCCCGACCTGATAGAACTGGCTGTCCTGCCGATCACGGACGGCACTATCGGTGAGCCGGTGAGGTGGCTGGTCAAGCCACCGCGGCCGATCAAGTACTTCGCCACCAGCATTCACGGGATATCCAGTAAGGATGTCGCCAGCGCCCTCGCCTTCGCCGACATCGAGCACGAGGTGCGACGGGCGCTTGCGGACAGGGTGCTCGTCGCCCACAACGCGCACGTAGACATAGCGGTCCTGCGGCGCGAGCTGGGCGGCTGGGAGTCCCCTGAGGTGTTCGACACGCTCAAGCTCGCCAGGCGGCTGCTCCCGGGCCAGCCCAGTTACAAGCTCGGCGCGCTGGTCAAGGCGCTGTCACTGGATGACGGGATGCCCCCCGGCCTCGAACCTCACCGCGCCGCCTATGACGTGCTGGTCACGGCCCGCTTGTTCGTCCGGCTCGCCACCCGCCACGACGGAAGCCCGCTCTCGCTCGACGAACTTCGAAGGCACACGGGAGACCAGAAGCCCGGAGGCACAGATGAGGCTGCGTCCCTTTTCTAGCCGGGAGCGAGGCATGTTCATCAGTATCGACGGCCCCAGCGGTGCAGGGAAATCCACGATAGTCCGCCACCTGGGGCAGATGCTGGTAGCGGCCGGCGAGAATGTGCATATAACTGCCGAGCCGTCAAACGGGCCGATCGGCATGTTGTGCCGGGAGCTGACCGAATCGGTTACCGGCCACGCTCTTGCCTGCCTGTATGCGGCCGACCGCTACCACCATGTGCAAACGGAAATCCGCCCGCACACGGAAAGCGGGGAGACCGTCATCAGCGATCGGTATATCCCGTCTGGCCTTGTCATGCAGCGGTTTGACGGTATCGACCCGTCCTTCCTGTGGCATCTCAATTCCGAAGCTGACCGCCCTGACCTCGCCGTAATCCTGGAAGCTGACCCGGACACCATAGCGGAGAGGCTAGCCGCGCGTGGTCCGCATAATCGTTTTCAGCTCACGCCCGGCAGCAGCCACGCCGAGGCTCATTTCTACCGGCAGGCAACCGAAAGACTGATCCAGGCCGGTTTTGACGTACTACGCGTGGACTGCAATAAGCGACCTCCGGAACTGTCCGCGGCATTCATCCGTGACCAGCTCGTGAGCTTCTTCACGTCCGCGGCAAGCTAACTGCGCAATAGGGGAGGCTTCCATGCATGGCAAGACAGGTACTGCCAGGCAGGCCAGCGCGAACGGACACGCTCGTCATGTCGAGACAACGCAGCGAGCGGCGCCACCAGTACATGGCGATCTCCACACTGACGAACCCAGTGCCGCGGTTCGGATTCCGCCATTCGCCGTAGCACAGGACAATAGCTGGGCTCGCCAGTGGCCACTGCAGAGTTCCCTGGAGCTGGGCGCATTTCCTAGTGCCGTGCCATGCGCACGCCTGCATGCCCGGCAAATGCTGTGGGAATGGCGGATTGCCGGTCTGAGCGACATTGCCGAATTGCTGATTTCGGAGCTAGTAACGAACGCGGTACAGATATCACGCGCGGACGGGCAAACCACACCGGTACGGCTATGGGTGCTGGCCGACCGGACGCGGGTCCTGATCCTGGTGTGGGACTCCAGCCCGCTACCTCCGGTGCGCATTAGGACCAGCGAGGACAACGAGAACGGTCGCGGCCTGCTGCTGGTAGAAACCCTCAGCACGCGGTGGGACTGGTACTTCCCGCCGCAGCAGAACGGCGGCAAAGTGGTATGGGCGCTACTGGAGACGTAGTGATGGTGAACACGGAACCGCCGC
>Ga0302324_100019393_pt1 | contig 13357 bp, 18 predicted proteins | sample Palsa_T0_1_FD_201949 | JGI IMG/M metagenome (GOLD analysis project Ga0302324, IMG submission 201949) | Peat permafrost microbial communities from Stordalen Mire near Abisko, Sweden - Palsa_T0_1 | ecosystem: Environmental > Terrestrial > Soil > Palsa > Peat permafrost | place: Sweden: Abisko...
AAGAAAAACCCCGACGCTCCGCGTCTATAACCTCTCCGGCCGCCCCGCTCTGGCAGCCGTTACTTAATCGATAGGGGGTGACAGAATCTCGTTGCAGTTAATACGACATTTTCTCGTTGCAACAACATTCCTTGCATCTTTGCGCCAAGCAAATATTTTTGCGGCTGGCGAGTGGAAAGTTCCGCGGCCGTTTGTGCGGGAAGGCTAGGAAACTCCAGCGCATGAGCCGTAAGGCTTCCGTCAGGCCTTGAGCCAAACGACGGGAAAGCCGTGGCCGAGTTTGCGGAAATCGGAGTCGCTGGTGACCAGCGTGGCTTTGTGTTCGATCGCCAGTGCCGCCGCGAAGCTGTCGACATAGTAGAGCTTGTATTTTGCTTTCACGTCGGCCGCCCTGCGTGCCCTCTGCGGCGAAGCTTCCAGCATGTCTATTGGTAGAGGACTCACCGCATGCGTTGCCGAGAGCGCTTGCTCATACCCGTAGTCGCGAAGAATCCTGCCATATACTTCTCCGTAATTCACGGCCGACATGAGCAGTTTTGCGCGGCCACGGATTGCTTCTTTCAGGAGTTCGTTGACTTTGGGCGCGCCTGGCCTACTTCGTAGATACGCGAACAATGCGCTCGCATCGAGCACATACGTCTTCATTTATCGTGCTCGCCTTCCTCGCGATGTTCTTTCTCCCAGTTAGCCAGCAGGTCTGGCCCGTCTGCCAGAAGCCCCATGACGCGGTCGATGTAATCTTCGGTGATGGGCTGCAGGACGATGCGGCCGAATTGGTCCTCAAGGATCCTGACCTTGGTGCCGGCTTCAATCTTGTGCTTGCGGCGAAGTTCCGCCGGGATGACAAGTTGGCCCTTGGAGGTAAAAGTGGAAGACATGTCTTTCATGCCTTACATCATATCATAAGTAAGACCAGTTGTAATCTGGTCCAACATGTGTGTTGGCTGGCGCCTTCGCGGTTTAAGGAATTGGCACAGCTGAGCCGGAGGTTAGGGACAAGCGATATCGCCTTGTGAGATAGTGCAGACTGCTGCGGCCATTACAACTTGTGACATCCCTGACGATATTCGGACTTTTCGCGGTAACTGCAATGCTGGTTTGCTACGCTCTGGAAGCGCGGAGCCGATGGTTTATTCTCGCCTTTGCCGGAGCGTGCGCGCTCGGTTCTGTCTACGGTTTTCTGCAGGGAGCTTGGCCGTTCGGCTTGGTCGAGGCGGTTTGGTCGGTGGTTGCGATCCGGCGTTGGGCGGTGGCCGCACGTTCGAAATGATTTGCTGCCACTCCGTGAGAACGCTCACTTTCGTTACAACCGCAGGCTTGATTTACCCTTCAAAATGGATGCAGCGAGGTATGCTGGAGGTCTTGCTCCGCCGGTCAAAATCGGGGTTGGTGGGCATGAGGCGACTGCTGGGCTGCGTCTGCTGGGTAGGGTTGATGACTTGCGTCGTTGCGCAATCGCTTTCGGCCCAAAGCGCCGGAGCGGCGGATCCGCCGACCGGCACCACGGTGGCTGCAAAATCGCCAGACCAGGATCCTGCGCCGCCGCCCAAGCGCATGTTTGGCATGATTCCAGATTTTGAGAATACCAACGACGTACCGGCCAACCGGCGCCCTTTGACGGTGCGCGAAAAATTCATACTCTCGCTGCACCAGTCGTTCGATGTGAGCGCACACATTGGGAACGCATTTCAGGCGGCCTTGCAGCAGGCTGCGAACAGCCAGCCGCATTACGGCGAAGGCTGGGGCGCATACGGAGAGCGTTTTGCGGCTTCCGAAGGCGACCAGATTACCAGCAGCATGCTCATCTACGGTGTTCTGCCTTCGATCCTGCACGAAGATCCGCGCTATTTTCGGCGGGGCCGGGGATCGATGATTTCCCGAATGTGGTATGCCGCCAACCGCACTTTTGTGACGCGCCGAGACGACCTCACCTGGGGGTTCAACAACTCGGAGGTATTCGGCCAATTGATCTCCTGCGGCATTTCGACCAGCTATTACCCGCCGCAGGACCGCACGGTTGGGCGCGTTTTTTCGAATTGGGGCGTCAATCTGGCTGGCAACAGCGGTTACAACGTGCTCTCGGAATACTATCCCGATGTGATGCGCGGCCTATTTCATCGGCACCGCAGGCCGGTTGTACCGGCAAATGGCAATTAGCAAATGGCAATTAGCCTTTGGCTAACTACCGTTTGGGCGGATTCAAGAACTTCCGAACGGCCAATTGCCAACTGCTAACTGCTGTGTACTGACCGTTGGCACAACTCTTCCAGCATCCTGGGATCAATGTTGCCGCCGCTGATGATGGCGACGTTTAACCGCGTCTGTGGAAGCTGATCGCGGTGGAACAGGAAGCCGGCCACGGAGACGGCTCCGCTCGGCTCGGCCACTGTTTTGGGATTTGCCGCCAGCAGCCGAACCGCTTCGCGAATCTCATCTTCGGTGACGGTTACGATGTCGTCGACGTAGCGGCGGATGTGCTCGAAGTTGATTGGTCCGATGCTTTGCGTGCGCAGCCCGTCGGCAATGGTGCGCGAAACCTGGTCGGCAGGGAACTGAACAATCTTTCCCGCACGCAAGCTGGCCTGCGCATCGCCCGCCAGTTCCGGTTCTACGCCGATTACCTTGACCGACGGTTTGCTTAGCTTGATCGCCGTAGCCACACCGCTGATCAAGCCTCCGCCGCCGACCGGAGCGAGAACCGTTTCCACCTCCGGCAGGTCCTCGAGAATTTCCAGTCCCACGGTGCCCTGGCCTGCGATGATCTGCTCGTCGTTATAGGGAGGCACGATCACGTATCCGTGCCGCGCGGCGAGTTCTTCCGCCTTAAGCTGGCGCTCGGTGCTGCCCGGGCCTACGAAGACGATCTCCGCGCCCAGCGCCGCCGTGGCCTCGCGCTTGATGGCTGGCGCGTTATCCGGCATGACGATGATGGCCCTCACGCCGAGAGCGCGCGCCGCGTAGGCCACACCTTGCGCATGGTTGCCGCTGGAGTAGGTGATGACTCCGCGTTTGCGCTCGTCTTCTGATAGCGAGGCGATCTTGTTGTAAGCTCCGCGAAGCTTGAAGGCGCCGATGGGCTGCTGGTTCTCGGGTTTGAGAAAGAGACATCGGTCGGCGGATTCAGGATAACGGAACTCGATCAGGCGACCGCGGGTGGTGATACCGCGCAGCCGGGATTGTGCTTCTTGGATATCTGCGAGGCTGACCATGGGCATAACCTTCCAATGTACCATTCGCCGCACGGCGAGTGCCTTGACATCATGATGTCTTATGCATTAGCATCATGATGTGCGAACCACTCTTACTCTCGATGAGGACGTCGCGGCCCTGTTGAACAAGGAAGTCCGGAAGACCGGGGAACCGTTCAAGCAGGTGGTGAACCGGTACCTGCGCCTGGGCTTGACGACGAAACAGCCTCCGCGGAAGCCGTTCAAGGTGACACCCATCAATTTGGGGCTTCCTGACTTCGACAAAGTGGAGGAATTACTCGAGTACCTCGAAGGCCCGGATTACCGGTGATCGTACTCGACGCGAACCTTCTCATCTACTCGTACAACAGAGGCTCGTCTCATCACGCGGGTGCTCGCGCGTGGCTCGAAAACACGCTGTCGAGCATTGAGCTGGTCGGACTGCCCTGGCAGGCAGTTTCTGCCTTCCTGCGGGTTATGACCAATCCCAAGTTGCCTGCCGAACGCTTTGATCTGGAGCAAGCGGCACAGATCATCGACCTCTGGTTGGCGCATCCCAATGTACACGTTCTGACGCCCGGTGTCGGTTACTGGGCGTTGTTTCGGCGGATGGTGCTCGAAGGGCGGGCGGCGGGTTCGCGAGTGAGCGATGCCGAGATCGCGGCACTTACAATGGAATACGGTGGCGTGCTGTATACGGCGGACCGGGACTTCGCGAGATTCCCGGGGCTGCGGTGGAAGAACCCGCTGAGTTAGAACGGGTTGCCCGTGCCAATAGGCATCAATCAATTTCAATTTTCAGCTTTCGCAGATCCGCGGGGCGTTTCGACGACAAAACCTGCGGGCGCCTGGAACATTGCCGGATCGGGTTCGGCGCGCGAAAGATCCACGACATGAATTACCTGCGAGCCCTCCCTCGGGTCCTTGCGCGTGACGGACAAATTTACTTGCAGGTCGGGCGAGTACCAGAACTCTCTCGTTGTGACCAGCGGCTGGCTATTTCCGACCACACCAGGGTTAATGGAAATCGTCTCGCGCGTTCCGGCGACGTTAAGACCGTCGATAACGTCGGAGCCCAGGCTCTCGCGCGTAAGCTCGCGCTTCCCGTTGTCGAATGGGCCGGCGGGCATGGGTGTGAATGAAGTGGGCGCGTGATAGCCGGTGACCGTGCACCGCCGCGCTGCAACCGAGCAGATTGTCCGAGTGTGGGTGGTGGGATCGGAAAGGATGATCTCCCTGCGTTTTGATTGTTGATCCGAATTGGCTGGCACGAAGGAGACGCGTTCGCGGTAGATCCGGCCCTGGCTGTCCCGGGCAAGCTTGGCATCGAGGTGAGTTGCCACCACGGTTCCGTCCTCGAGAGTGCGAGTCCAGTCAACGCTGTCAACGCCCGAGAAAGGTTTCCCGGCAAGCGGAAGAATCTTGATGCCGCTGACATGGGTCTGCGTGCCGCCATCCGGCCCACGAGATGGCTCCTCGGAATCTTGAGCCACAAGAGTGCAGGCCAGCAGGAGGGATACGGCTAGCAAGGAGTAGAACCTCATAACGCGACCTCACTATCGGACGCGGAAAATATAGCACTTCCTGAGGATGAATTCAATCTTGTTCCAGGAGCCCGGGTCGGCTCCTCCAGCGCATCCAGTCAGTTGGCATTGGGTGATTCAGATCAAGCCCAGATTTATATCTTGCAGGGAATACCGTTAAAGATATACCATATACAGGTGGATTGGGCGATTGACTTTTACCAGGAGCCTGATGGCACTGCTCCCGTCGAAGAGTTCTTGGATTCGCTATCAGCCGAAGCCCGCGCCAAGGCCTTGGCCCTCGTACAGATCCTTAAGGCTCATGGCCCGAACCTGCCCTTCCCATACTCATCGCAGGTCACGGGCAAGATTCGGGAGTTGCGCACTCAGTGCGGTAAGGACAAGATCAGAATCCTTTATTTTTGCGGACGCGAGAAGAGTGTTCGTCCTCTTGCATGGATTCGTAAAGCGAACCGCAAAACTTGAGTCATCCGAACTGCGACAAGCGGAATACCGGATGGCTCAGCATAACTTGCTCCACAGCCCGCAGGCCAACAAGAAAGGGAAGCACCGTGAATAGATTTGAAAGCTACTACCGCGCTCAGATGGAAGATTCGGCCATGCGCGAACTGGTGGAGAAGGAACTCGCCAGCCTTGACATCGGCGTGCAGATCGCGAAACTGCGAGCCAAGCACCGCTTGAATCAGACTCAGCTTGCAGCCCGCGCCCGCATGAGTGCTCCCAAGGTTTCGCGGATTGAGAGCAAACCGGCTAATGTTCAGCTCGATACGCTCATACGGCTGGCTCAGGCGCTGGGGGCTCGCGTCGAAGTGCGGTTGGTGGAGGAGAAGGGAAAGAGCGGTCGACGTGCCACGAGATAGGGTCTCACGACTCGGAATGGTCGGCCAGCCACGCCGCCTTGTCGGCTTCAAGACGGCTGCGCAGCTTGTCCCCCGGTATACCTTGGCCCCGGTCGAGTTGGGCCAACCCGCGCTCGATCTTGGCGTTGATGGCCTCTTTGTTTTCCTGGAGCCAGGCCTCGCGTTCGCCTTGTATTTCCAGGGCTTCGAAGAGCACATCCTCCGCGCTCTGGAATGCTCCGCTATGCAGGCCCTGCTGAATGAGCGCTTCGATTTCGGGACGGTTTATTTGGAGAGTCATGGCTTTGGAGCGGCGACAGCTGTTCCCTCACAACGCCAGCGACAGGCCGGGCTTTGGTCAACTGTAATACTCGTGAAGTCGAGCTACACGTTAGTAAAATTCTCGAAGTCGTAGCTCTCAGAATTTCCTTCCAGTTGCGTTAAGGCTGCCTGATAAAACGGCAGATTCCTGAACTGTTCGTAGGCTTCGTTAAGGACAGCTGATGCCTCAGCAATCACGCCCTGCACCTTTGCCAATAGGCCTTGTGAATATGTCACAATATCCTGGTGGATGAGGCCCTCGCGAAGCAATTGCGGGAACAAAGAGGGGTTGCTCTGTCCGGCGGGTTTGATCAGGCGCTCCCAAATATAGGGCCATTGTCTCGGAATAAAGACAAGCAACTTGCCGTCCCCGATCCGGGGCAGCCCGACCTGTCTGAACAGGGACTGCCCGAGATGTGCCGACTTATTGCGGAGCAAGCGCATCATCGGAAGCCAGTCAGTTTCAGGGCCGCGGAGCGTGGACCATTGGCTCGATCTTTTCCTGCATCTTCCGCAGATAGAACTCCGAAGGAGTTGATATCAGGCTCATCGATGGAATTGGCTTGTCAAGCCACGACTCAATCTTAGAGAACTGGGCCCTCCCGACCTCCAACCCTCTGATGCTTCCCGGGAAGAAGATAGCGATCACATCGGCGAGCGCGTCGAACGCGGTTTGCAGCGCGATAAGCAAATCCCTCAAATGACGACGTTCCCGTATGTCGGCTCCTTCCTCCCATTTCTCTCCGCGCAGTGCCGCGACAAACGAATCGACCTGGGCGTGCGCGTCAATCAATGATTCCTGAATGCTCCGCAGTACAAGCGCAAAGTAACTGAACAATACGTTATCAGGGTCAGAAAGGAATTGCGGCGCAGCTCCGAACGATAGGAAGCCGGCCCTGCAGTAGAGATCGTAGAGGCCGGACGGGATGCCCCCTTTCTTCGCGGCATTCACCCATTCGTGCTCCGGCGTGTTGCGTTCGAACGGCGCTATAGAAATCACGTCGATGCCATTTAGATCGCAGTCGGCGAGTCTCATCTGTTCCGTTGGAAGCTCCTTGCCTCCCTAGATCTCCAGTATCACCGGCATAATCAGCGGCCGTTTCTGCGTCTGCCTGGAGATGTAGCGCTTCAGGTCGGCGCGAATTTTCTCTTTGATCACGCCGTAGTCGGCCTTTTCCTCTTCGCTCGAGTGCGCCAGCGTGTCTTCTACGATGCGGCGAGCTCCATCGAGCAAGCCATCTTCTCCGGGATTAAAGCCGCGCGTCACGATCTCCGGCGCAGTCTCGACGCGGCCGGAAAGCTTGTTGATGGCGATGATGGGCAGCACAATCCCGTCTTCGCTCAAGTGCCGCCGGTCTTTGATGATTAAGTCTTCAACCACGTCCGTGCGCGAACCGGAATCGATGCAGACGCGGCCCACGTTCACTTTCCCGGCTTTGCGCGCGTTGTGTTCATCGAACTCGAGAATGTCGCCGCTCTCGATCAGCATCACCTTGCCCACCGAGCTATGCATGGCGCCAGCCATTTCGGCGTGCAGCTTCAACTGCCGGTACTCGCCGTGGATGGGAATAAAATATTTCGGCTTGACCAGGTTGATGATCAACTTGAGTTCTTCCTGGCTGGCGTGTCCGCTGACGTGGATGGGAGGCGACGTGCCGTCTTCGTAGATCACGTAGGCCTCGCGGCGGAACAGGTGATCGATCATGCGGTAGATCGTTTTCTCGTTGCCGGGGATGATGCGCGACGAGAGCACAACCGTGTCACCCTTCTCGATCTTGGCGTGCTTGTGATTGTCCACGGCCGCGCGCGACAGCGCCGACATGGGCTCGCCCTGAGTTCCGCTGATCATCACGCAGACTTTTTCGGGCGCGAAATTCTTCATGTCGCCGGGATTGATCACCAGCCCATCGGGAATTTCGAGGTAGCCGAGATCTTCGGCGATCTCAGCCGAGTTGTTCATGGAGCGGCCGATGAAGGCCACTTTGCGTCCATGCTGGTGAGCCAGTTCCACCGCCAATCGAATGCGGTGGATGGAAGAAGAGAAGCAGGAGATGAACAACCGCCGCTTGGTGTGCGCGAAAACTTCGTCAAACTTGCGGCGCACGGCGCGCTCGCTGGGCGTGTAACCCTTGCGCTCGACGTTGGTGGAATCCTGGAACAGCGCCAGCACGCCTTGTTTGCCGTATTCCGCGAAGGCGTGCAGGTCGAAAAGATGATTGTCGGTGGGGGTGGGATCGACTTTGAAATCTCCAGTGTGAATAATCACGCCCAGCGGAGTGTGAATCGCGAGCGCCACGCAATCCACCAGACTATGTGTTACGCGAATCGGATGAACGGTGAACACGCCCGCCTTGAATCGTTCGCCGGCACGCATTTCGCGCAGATCGGCGTCTTCAAGCAACCCGTGCTCGTCGAGCTTGTCTTCCACATAGGCTAGCGTGAATTCCGTTCCCCAGACCGGCACTTTGAGTTCGGAAAGAAACCACGGCAGCGCGCCGATGTGATCCTCATGGCCGTGGGTGAGTATGATCCCGCGAATCCGCTGGCGGTTCTCGATGAGATAAGAAATATCGGGGACCACGATATCGACGCCAAGCAATTCAGCTTCGGGGAACATGAGGCCGGCATCGATTACGATAATGTCGTCGCCCCACCGGACGGCCATGCAGTTCATGCCGAACTCGCCGAGGCCCCCCAGGGGGATAATTTGCAGTTTTCCAGTTGGCATCAGATAAGTTGATGCTAGCACAGAGTTCACGCCGCGCCGTACCCGGCGCAGGTTCTCTCTGGCGGAAAGTCAGGGGACCGATGGCATTCTTCCTCTGGCTGAGTTAAGGTTTACTCATGTCCGGTGATGAATCCAAGTCCTGGCTTCGCGGCCGCGTCGAGAAGACGCTCGTCAAGGCGCTCACGCGCGCCTACTCCACGGTCCAGGTCAATCCGGAAAAGTTTCTTTTGCAACTGCGCACTGCCTACCGGATGCCCATCAGCGGCTATCACGGAGTGTACTCGCTGGAGATCGGTGAGCTTGACGCGGTGGCCGACGAGATCATTCGCAGCGGCATGAAGCTTGCAGCCCTCGAGGGCGCTGGCTTTGGTCTGGGCGGACTGATCACGATATTTCCCGATCTCGGCATCCTCTCGGCCATCACCATGCGCACCATCCAGAAGCTGAGCCTGGTTTATGGTTTTCAATTCAGCACCGACGACGAAATCGCCGAACTCTGGATCGCAGCGGCCAGCGCGGCCGGGGTCGACATCAGCCGCGAACTGCTGGAAAAAGAAGTGGTGAACAAGTTTGTTCCACGCGTGATCCAGCGGATCGCAACGCGCGCCAGCGCTGAAGTGGTGGAGAAGTGGGCGGGGCGGCTCATTCCTCTGACCAGTTCCGCCATGGGCGCTGCCTTGAATTATTGGTTCGTACGCGCCTGGGGCCAGCGCGCCAAGTCTCACTTTCGCCAGCGGCATATACAACTCCGCCGGCAGGCGCACGAGGCTGCGTTAGTAGCTCAAGTGCCGCTGATTTTGCCGGCGCAGACCATCTAGTTCAGCGCGGTCCGTCGCAGCACCTCCAGCCTGGTCCCCATCATTTGCAATGGTCCCTCCCGTGCGGATTGCCGCGCTCTGTGGTAAAAAAAAGAGTGACCACCTTCCGCTGCGCCGCCATCCTCTTCGATCTCGACGGAGTTCTTGTTGATTCCACCGGTTCCGTGAGCCGCCAGTGGCGCATCTGGGCGCGCGAGCGCGGCATTGACGAAGAGAAGGTGATCGCCATCGCTCACGGCGTCCGTGCCGTCGAAGTTGTTCGGACGGTTGCTCCTCATCTTGATGCGGAGGCCGAGGTACGCAGCCTGGAAAAACGCGAGGCGGCTGACCACGACGGAGTCAGCGTAATGCCGGGCGCGGTCGACCTGGTTCGCTCGATTCCAGAAGGCTGCTGGTGCGTGGTCACTTCGGGATCGCGCCACCTCGCAGCTGCACGCCTCCAACTCGCGGGTATCCCAGCACCCAAGGTCATGATCACCGCGGACGATGTTGCCAACGGAAAGCCGCATCCCGAGCCTTATTTGAAGGGTGCGGAATCGTTGGGCGTCGATCCGGTGGAATGCCTGGTGATCGAAGACGCGCCGGCGGGAATTCGGGCCGCGCACGCGGGTGGCATGAAGGTGATTGGACTGACCAGCACTTATGCCGCGGCGATGCTGGGCGAGGCTGATGCGGTCGTATCGAAGCTCGCGCAGATTCGTGTCGGGCTCGATGGTACGGGGAAGCTCGAGGTCAACGTCGGTTAGATAAAAGGCTCTTGTCATTCCGGGCCCCGGTGCAGCCGCGCAGAGCGCGGCGAGACCAGCGAGGAATCTGCTGTTGGATCGGATCCCGACAGGGTCAGTCCGGCGCGACGAATCACCGCAGCCAATCCTCCAACTCAATCCCGTGATCGGTCTTCTCGTCGCGATACTTCACGATCACCGGCGTATACAGCGAGATTCCCAACTCTGCCGCCGCGCCTTTCTTTACCGCACGCGATCCCGGCACCACCACCGCGCCTTCAGGAACTTCGAGCGGAGCTTCCGCGGTTGCGCGGTAAACCTCACCGTGCACCAAGTCATAAAGCGGAGTGGAGCGGGTCAGAATCGTCCCCGCGCCCAGCACGGCCCGCGCGCGCACAAGAGTGCCTTCATAGACTCCGCAGTTGCCGCCGACCAGTACGTCATCTTCAATGATCACAGGCGCGGCATTCACCGGTTCGAGCACGCCCCCAATCTGCGCCGCGGCGCTGAGATGCACCCGCTTGCCGACCTGCGCGCACGAACCCACCAGCGCATGGGAATCGACCATGGTGCCTTCGTCAACGTAAGCGCCCACGTTGATGAACATCGGAGGCATGCAGATCACCGACGGCGCAAGATACGCTCCCAAGCGCACCGACGAACCGCCGGGAACGATGCGCACGCGGTCGGCGACAGAAAACTGCCGGGCAGGGAATGTGTCTTTATCCACGAACGTCAGCCCGGCGCCTCCGGACTCGGACAACTCGCCCAGCCGGAAGCCGAGCAGAATGCCGTGTTTCACCCATGTGTTCACAATCCATCGTCCGTCGACCTTTTCGGCAGCGCGGATCTTGCCCTGGGTGAGTGCGTCGCGAAATTCGAGAAACGCCGGCCGCGCTTCGGGATTGTGTTCGACTTCGCCTTGCGCGGCGAGACGCTCGATGGAAGTTCTTAAGGATTGCATGCGCGGAAAGTATAAAGGAATGCAGAAGTCAGAAGTTAAAAGTCAGAAGTAAACCCTGAAGCATTCAATCCTAGTGCTTACTTCTGCCTTCTTAACTTCTAACTTCTTACTTCTTACTTCTGCCTTCTTACTTCTTAACTTCTGCCTTCACACGCACTTGCACTCGCTGCGAATCAATATTCCGGTCATGCCGTGTGCGGCTTCGCGTCCCTGGGCCTGCGTCGCGAACGGTCCGTGCCAGCGCGCGTGGTTGGCGTCGTGCCCCGCAGGACGCCCTTTGCCTTGGTTGCATTGCCCGCACGATCCGCGATGCAGGACGATCTTGTGCGGACCGGCCGTCCAGTTTTCATAGATGTAGAATTCAGCCGCTTCCGGCGCAGGCACCGCCGGCTTGGCGATCAACCCAATCTCCATCACAATTTTCTGCAGTTTCGATCGCGTATCCCGGCGCATGGGCAACAGCGGCAGGCGATAGTTCTCTTCGATCCGGCCCATCATTGCCAGCACCGCCTTCACCGGCAGCGGGCTCGATTCGATGAAGTTCGCCTGCATCAACGGCAGATACTTGCGATGGATGCTGCGTGCCGTAGTCCAGTCGTTATCGAGCGCAGCCCGCGTCATGGCTGCCATCTCGCGTGGAATCTCATTCGACGCGACCGAGATGACTCCCACGCCGCCGAGCGCGATCACCGGCAGCGTGACCGAATCGTCACCGGAGAGAACCAAGAATGTCTCGGGAACTACGTTGATCGCCTCGGCAATCTGCGTCATGTTGCCGCTCGCTTCCTTCACGGCCACAATGTTTGGAATCTCCGCCAGCCGGGCCAGCGTCGCCGGTTCCAGGTTCGCTCCGGTGCGGCCGGGCACGTTATAAAGGATGACGGGCTTGTCGCCGACGGCCTCCGCGATGGCCTTGAAGTGCCGGTACTGGCCTTCCTGCGTGGGCTTGTTGTAATAGGGAGAAGCGGTGAGAATGGCGTCGACTCCGGGCCGTGCGGCAACTTCCTTGGCTTTTTCCACGGCATCGTGCGTGGAGTTCGAAGTTGCGCCGGCCACGATGGGCACGCGTCCGGCAACCACTTCGATGGTGGTATCGATCACGTACAGCCATTCGTCGTGCGTGAGCGTGGGAGTTTCGCCGGTCGTGCCGCAGGGGACGAGAAAATCTATGCCGGACTCCACCTGCCACGCCACCAAGTTGCGCAGGGCAACGTCGTCAACAGAACCATCCTGATGAAAGGGGGTTACGAGTGCGGTGCCGCAGCCACGAAGTTGCATGGTAATAAGATAGCGCGAATGCGCCTGTGTGGGAACGTCTGGCGGAAACTACAGCTCCCGCCACACGTCCTTAAACTCGTAGAAGCCCTTCTTGCCGGCGATCCACTCCGCCGCGCGCACTGCGCCATCAGCGAAACCCTGGCGGGACTTGGCATCGTGACAGAGATAAATCCGGTCGGCCGCGGATTCGAGCACGACCTCATGCAGGCCCACAACCTCACCTTCGCGAAAGGAAATGATTTCGAGGTCCGCACTCTTGTCCTGGCCGCTGGCTTCGCGGAGTGCGCGCTGAATGGCCATGGCCGTTCCCGACGGCGCATCTTTTTTGTGAACGTGATGGCGCTCGAAGATTTGCCCCGAGTACTCATGCCGCAACGCCGCCGCGGCGGCGCGCACGGCGTCGAGAAACAGATTCACGCCCACGGAGAAGTTTGCCGCGTAAACAAAGCCTGTGCCGTGGCTCTCGACCAACTTCCGCAGGCGATCGAGTTCTTCGTACCAACCGGTCGTGCCGACGACCATATTCTTGCCTGCGCCTACGCAGGACTCAATGTGGCTGACCACGCAGGAAGGAGCGGTGAAATCGATCACCACATCGATTCCTTTTAACTTCTCCGGGGTGAGAGAGGCGCATCCGGCGTTTTCCACGGCGCTGACGACCTGCGTACTGTGCCCACGCTGGCGAGCGACCTCCGCTACCAGCGAACCCGTCTTTCCGCGGCCGAGAAGAAGGAGCTTCATGAGGTCAAGACATTTTAACCGCAAAGGTCGCTAAGGAAAGGCCGCAAAGGACGCGAAGAGGTTCCTTAGCGATCTTCGCGTCATCTTAGCGGCCTTTGTGATGGCATGAAGAGATCGGCTCCTAACCGGGTACATTGGTTGTCGATGAACAAGACCAAGGCTCGGAGAAAGGAGCCGACATGTGGATTATAGGCTGTGATTTTCATCCGAG
>Ga0302324_100019394_pt1 | contig 13356 bp, 10 predicted proteins | sample Palsa_T0_1_FD_201949 | JGI IMG/M metagenome (GOLD analysis project Ga0302324, IMG submission 201949) | Peat permafrost microbial communities from Stordalen Mire near Abisko, Sweden - Palsa_T0_1 | ecosystem: Environmental > Terrestrial > Soil > Palsa > Peat permafrost | place: Sweden: Abisko...
CTTCAAATTCGGATTCGGTGTGTAGCCGCTGAAACGGGGCAAACAGGTTGCCCGCGCGCGCCATATCGAATCCCGCGCCATTATCCTTCACGAAGAAAACCTTTTCGCCGGCTTCGCTTTCCCAGCCCACGGCGATCTCCGCGTCGGGATTCCTGGCTGTGAACTTCCAGGCATTTCCCAGTAGATTTACCAGGACCACTGAGATAAGGCGTGAGTCCCCCCGGAAAGTCAGGCCATCCGCAATGCGCACGGTGACTGCGCGGGAAGGATCTCTATCCCGAAGTTCGGCGACCACGTTTGAAGCCAGCTTGGACAGGTCGATCGGCTCTTTCCGCAGCGGTGCCCGGCTGGTGCGCGATAACGCCAGAAGGTCGTCGATCAGAGCTGACATCTTTTGGGTTCCCGCGCGGACCCGTGCCAGGTAGTGACAGCCTTCCGCATCCAGTTTCCCGCCATACTGGTCGAGCAGCGCTTTGCTGAACCCGTCGATGCGGCGAAGTGGCGCCCGCAGATCGTGGGAAACGGAATAGCTGAACGCTTCGAGCTCTTTGTTGGCCTGTTCGAGTTCCCGCGCCCATTCTTTGCGTACCCGGGCGAGATCCAAATGGGTTCGCACACGGGCCAGAAGCTCTCTTGCGGAAAACGGCTTCGCCAGATAATCGTCCGCGCCGGCGTTCAATCCTTCCAGGACCGAGTCTTCGCCCGCCCGTGCAGACAGCAGGATAACGGGGATCGTTTTGGTTTGCTCGTGGCTCCTCAGTTCATGCAGAAGCCCGAACCCATCAAGCCCCGGCATCATGCCGTCACTCAGGATCAGATCCGGAGGTTCCTCGCGGGCGCTGGCGAGAGCGGCCAGGCCGTCCGGCACTGCAATCACGTCATACCGCTCGGCCAACAGCCGCCGGACATAATCGCGCATGTCCGCATTATCATCGGCCCACAGGATGCGGGCGCGCCGCACTCCCGCGATTTCCGGCGCCCCATCGCGGACGGAAAACGGATCCGTCACGTCGGCCGGACTCAGCAGGGGTTCGGTAGCCCCGGCGGGCAGCCAGTGGGTCACCTCCGCCACATAGGCGGCGGTTCGAGTGGCATTCGGGCCGGGTACGAAACCTGCCACCCCAGGTGTCCCGCCTACATGGTCTGGCGGAAGATGGAGGGTCCCCGTTTTAATCGCGACTGTAAAGGTACTGCCCCTATGTTCCTCGCTCTCCACGTGGATACTGCCGCCGTGCAGCAACACCAGTTCCTTTACCAGAGCCAGGCCGATGCCTGTTCCTTCGTGCGTCCGGGACTGCGCGCCTTTTACACGGTGAAACCGGTCGAACAGATGAGAAATCTCAGCCTCAGCGATGCCCACTCCGGAGTCGGTCACAGCCAGTTCCACGTAATCGCCGCGCCAGGTAAGGGCGACCGTAATGCCGCCAGTGAACGTATGTTTGATGGCGTTTGACAGGAGATTCAGCGTAATCTTCTCCCACATCTCCCGATCGACGAACACCGATTCGGGCAAAGCAGGACAGTTTATGGTCAGCGTCAGGCCCGCCCTCTCCGCCGCGGAGCGAAACACGCTGGCTAGGTCTGCCGTATGCGCCGCCAGATCCATCGGTTCGTAGCTGGCCTGAACGCGCCCCGCTTCGATCCGTGAGAAATCAAGCAGCGTGTTGACCAGCTTCAGGAGCCTCTCACTGTTCCTGTACACAGTCTCGAGCCGGGCGCGGCGCAGCGCGGGTAACGCGTCGGTTTTCTCCGCCAGTTCGTCCTCCAACGGTCCCAGCATCAGGGTGAGCGGCGTGCGAAATTCGTGGCTGACGTTGGAGAAAAACGCGGTCTTGGCCCGGTCGATCTCGGCAAGAGCTTCGGCACGCTTGCGCTCCCCCTCCTCGGCGCGCGCATTGGCTACCGCCGCGGTGACGCCCGCCGACAGCAAATCGTAGAACGCGCGGTAGCCTTCATTCAGCGGCAAACGGGAACTGACTCCGGCCACCAGAATGGCGATCGGCTTTTCGCAACCGGGCGGGACGATCGGCAGCACCAGGGCTTCTTTCAGTGATTCCGGGTAAGGACCAGCGGAGAGAGTCGGAAACCGCCGCCGCAGGTCGTTGCAATGCTGAGGCTGGCCGGAAAGGGCCGCCTCTCTCAGCGGCCAGCTTCCTTGTTGCGGCTTTTCCAAATCAATTGCCGGGGGTCTTTCACCGGCGCCTTCCTTGATACCGGTGCAGGCCGACAGACGCGCTTCTTTTCCAGAGGCATCCAGCAGATAGAACAGTGCGAAGGGGATATCCAATTCGTAATCGGACAGGGTAGCGGCGGCGAGCGTAAAGGCTTCGCCGGTTGTCTGAGCCTTTCCGGCGCGCGCGGTAAGATCGCGCAGGGCGCGCGTCCAGCGCTCGCTCAGCATCCGGCTGGTAGTCTCCGTAACCACGTCTAACATACCACCCACGCCGCCGCTCTCGTCGCGAAGCGGACTGTACGAAAAGGTGAAGAAGGTCTCCTCCAGGTAGCCGTTCCGGTCGAGGAACATCGGTTGATTTTCGATATAGGTTGTTTCACCCGCCAAGGCGCGCTCAAATGGCTCGCCGACGGCCGGCCATGCCGAAGCCCAGCACTTGTCAAACGCCTGGCCCATCGAGTTGGGATGCTTCGCGCCGCAAATCGGCCAGTAGCCGTCGTTGTAGATTTGAATGTGCTCGGGACCCCAGGCCAAACTAATGGGAAAGTGGGAGCTCAGGCACAAGCTCACGGTGGTGCGCAGGCTCTGCGGCCATGATTCAATGGGCCCCAGCGCCGTTTCCGTCCAGTCCATGGAGCGGACCAGGTTACCCATTTCACCCCCGCCCACCAGCCAGGTTTCCGGATGAGCTCCCGGTTGAATGAGCGCGACAGATGGCGTACGGTCCACGCGGCAGGTCCCCCTGCGTAGCAGAAGCAGTCGGAAAGCCGTTGGGCAGGGTGAGCGGCTGGACCCATGCTTTCAGTAACCTGTACAACGATGCGGAAATTATTCTGGCGGGCGACTGTAATCGGTTGTCTACACCCCCGCTCCAAGGGCGAACATTCGTCTACACGAAAGAGTCACCTCGCGTGGGGTCGCCGATGAGTCTGACTCCCTGCGGTCGATCGACGGGAGATGACCGTTAACTTGAGCGCGGCCTAAGCGGCCTCGGCGGCATTTTTCACGCAGCCGGCTTCAAGGACAGAACCATCGATGTCGGGCTGTACCGGCGAACAGTACACGCCTAATTCGCGTCCGCAATGAACACAGTTTGCGAGCGCCGAACCCTCACTGGTGCGCCACACTCCCAGCTCATGTCCCCGCAACCTGGCGCAGAAAATTGCAATGCGCTGAAGAGCGGCAATCTGGTCGGTTATCGAATACATAAAAAACTCTTCCGAGTATATTGACGTTCGCTCACACCGCCCGTTGCAAATACCAGTACTGTTCTAGTACGGCCACCGATTGCGTATTTTAATTATTGAGCGCCCGATTTACCCATAATTGGCTTCAGCCGCGCATCGAAGAATCGCGCGGCGGCCTCGTAGGCTGCCAGCCAATGCGCGTGCTTCAGGAAATCGTGGATTTCGTCCGGGAAGATTAATTGTTCGAATGACACGCGGCCACGCAAGGCTTCCGCCAGTTCAACAGTCTGGCGGAAGTTAACGTTGCGGTCGTCGTCGCCGTGAATGAGCAGCACCGGGGAGCGCCAGCCCTTGACGTATGCCATCGGCGATGAGTTGAAGGCCAGTCGTCCAGCTGCATCGTTCTTCGAAATGCCCAGCTCCTCGGTCCAGTCGTGGACGCCGTGCATATCTACCCCGGCGGCAAACAGATCGGATGCCCGCGCGAGGCCCAGGGCAGTCAGATATCCGCCATAGGACCCGCCCCATAGTCCAATGCGGGCAGGGTCGACCGCCGGATGGCTCTTGAGAAACAAGCCGGCTCCCAAGACGTCGTTGAATTCGCTTGCGCCGCTTGGCCCGTAGTTCAGCGCCTCGCGGAAATTCAGCCCATAGCCAATACCGCTGCGGTAGTTTACCGACAACACCACGTAGCCGCGGCTGGCCAGATATTGATTCAAGGCATAGGCATTGTTGTAGTAGTACATGTAATGCCAGCCCAGCAGCATCTGCCGCTGCGATCCGCCGTGAAAGAAAACCACCGCAGGATGCCGCTGGTCGCCGTCTGCCTTCGGCAGGAATAACTGGCCGTGCAACTCCATGCCGTCGGCGGAGGAAAAGATCACCTGTTGGGGCACGGCCAGGGCATCCTGGGGAAAGTTGGCCGGGATGGCGTCGGGCGCCAGGTCGCGGACTTCGCCCGAGGCCAGCAGTATGGCCGGCCGCGCCTGGCGCCGCTGGTCTGAATGAAGGAAGACCAGGGTACCGTCGCTCGCCACTTCGGGCGACCACTCCAGGCCGCTGCCGCGGACCAACTCTACCGGTGCCCCACCGGTGGCCGCCACGCGCCAGATATGCCGCCGGTCAATATCGTCCTGGTTCGACGAGTAGAGCATCTGCTTGCCTTCCGGCTCGAGCCAGGCATTTTCCACCTCAAAGGCGCCCTGGGTCAGCGAGGTCGCATCACCGCCCGAAACTGGAACGGAGTAGAGATGCAGCCAACCATCGCGCTCCCATGGAAACACCAGCCGGCCGCCCGCCCAGAACAACTGCTGTTCGGCGGCTAGTCCGCGAAACACGCTGCCGACGCCCTCCGCGGCTTCCCACACGGCTCCGCCCGGGCTGGCTCCATCCGCATCCGCCACTCGGATGGACCACGGTGGACCGCTGCGCCGCGGGGAAAAGTCTTCGTGTTCGCCCGTACCGGCGATGCGCACAAACGCGATGCGCCGGCCGTCCGGCGACCACACGGGGAAGGCATCCCGGTCGACGCTGGGGTCCAGATAGCGAACCGTTCCGGCGGCGACATCGTAAACTCCCACGAAGCCGTGATTGCCCCGATTGCTCTCGAAGGCCAGCCGGGCCCCATCCGGCGACCATTGCAGATCGCTATTCTGGCCGCGCGCATGGATCAGCTGCCCGGCCTTCTCCTTCGCGTCGAGCGATGCCGACCAGACCTGGCCCTTGCGTACGAAAGCCACACGCCCGCCGCGCGGCGATACGGAAGGCGAGCTACCTTCCCCGATCAGCCGTGGCGCGCCGCCCGCGGTCGGGACTACCCATACGGCTTGCTCGACGCCCTTGGGATCGCTCGACGGATTGGGATACTCGCCCGCGCTATTGGCGCTTTCGCCGCGCACATACACGATCTCGCCGGCATCCGGGGTCCAGCACAATCCCGAGATCTCCTGCCCGTCGTCTTCGGTATATGCGGTCACCACGCGTCCGCGGTATTGGGGCGGCTCGGCCACCCAGATGTTGCGCACTCCGCGCGCGTTGTATACCCAGGCGATCCGGCCACCCGCGGGCGAGACCGTCAGATCCGCCGGAAAAGGAGCGCTCAGCGCCTGTTCGAGGGTGAAGGAAGGCTGTCCGCAAACGCACCCGCCCGAAACCATGGCTGCGGCAAAGAACCAGGTAATCCGCATATCGCTACAGCTTAGTACACCGTTTGATATAATGACGAGGGATGGTTTTTGCCACCCTGCGGAAGCGCATAATTTGTTCACCAATCTACCGGGAAGCTCCGGACGTTTTTCCCTCTCCCCTTTTACTGTCTCCTGGAGGTACCGAGACACTGCCTAAATGAAAGCAAGCGTGCAAATTAGCCGAGGCGTCGAAAGCCTGTTCGGTACCCGCGATGAAAACATGCGGTTGATCGAAGCGGGCCTGAAGGTCAACGCCCAACTCATCGACAGCCTACTCGAGATTGAAGGCGAGGCGGACGCGGTTTCGCGGGCGGCAAACATCCTTGAAGAATACGTGGCGCTGGTGCGCGAAGGCCATGTTTTCAGTAATGGCGACTTGAACAGCTATCTCCGCGTAGTTGTCGAAGATGCCGAAGTAGGCTTCCGCGCACTGGTCGAAAGCGGGCGGCAGCGCAACTTCGGCAAGAAAATGCTGGCGCCGAAAACGGTCAACCAGCGCCGCTACCTGGAGGCCATCGAGCGCAACGACCTGGTGTTCGGAGTGGGTCCGGCGGGTACCGGCAAGACCTACCTGGCGGTGGCCATGGGGGTGTCCGCGCTGCTGAGCAAGAGAGTTTCGCGCATCATCCTGACGCGGCCCGCGGTCGAAGCCGGCGAGCGCCTCGGCTTTCTGCCGGGCACCTTGCAGGAGAAAGTGGATCCGTATCTGCGGCCGCTGTACGACGCGCTTTTCGACATGCTGGAATCCGATAAGGTCGAAAAGCTGCTTGAGCGCAATGCCATTGAGGTGGCGCCCATCGCCTTCATGCGCGGCCGAACGCTGAACGATAGTTTCATCATCCTCGATGAAGCGCAGAACAGCACGCCGGAGCAGATGAAGATGGTTCTGACGCGCCAGGGATTCAACTCCAAAATGGTGGTGAACGGCGATGTTACGCAGATCGATCTTCCCAACGCCAGGCGCAGCGGGCTGATTGAGGCGCTGGAAGTGCTGCGCGGAGTAACAGGCATCAGTTTCGTGCAGTTTGACGAGCGCGACGTGGTGCGCCACAATCTGGTGCAGCGCATCGTAAAAGCTTACGAGCGCTATAACGAAACGGTGGGTGCGGGCCGCCAGCTTAGCTTGAAGCTGACCGAATCGCCGTCCGAACCAGCTGCCGAAAACGGGGCTGCCGCCGCAACTCCATGTCTACCACCGGCGACCATATAGTTTTGTTCCGCCGGGCGCCGGCGGAACTCAACCGTCGCGACCTGGAGCGCTTCGCCCAGGTCCTGCGCGCTGAAGTTGCCGAGGGCGCCGAATTTCAATGTCTCATCACCGACGACCGGGAATTGCGGCGGCTGAACCGGGAGTTTCTAGGCAAGGACTACGCGACCGATGTGCTGTCGTTTCCGGAGGAGCGCTTCCACACAGCTGCCGCCGGTTGGTCCGGTGAAATTGCCATTTCGGCGCAGCGGGCCCGCGAGCAGGCCGGTGCTTACGGCCACTCGATTGACGATGAAATCCGCATCCTGATGCTGCACGGCGTGCTGCACCTGATGGGCATGGACCATGAAACCGATCGCGGCAGGATGGCGCGCGCGGAGACGGATTGGCGCGTGCGCCTGGCGCTGCCTGCCGGCGTGATTGAACGGGTGCGCTCGTGACTTTTTCGCTGGCCCTGCCCGTCCTCATCGCGCTCTGTACGGCGCTGCTGGGCCTGGTCACATTTGTGCAATTGCTGTATCTCGAGAGCCTGCGCCTGCGCACGCGCGATCTGCCCGCCATCAAATTCTTCCGCGAGACGCTCGAAGATAAAATCGGATTCAAGACGGAAGACGGCGCCGGATCGTTCTCCCTGGTGAAGCACACCACCATTGTGCTGCTCACCGTTCTCTATTTCCTGCTATTCGCCGACGGCGCGGCCTGGACCTGGCCGGCGGTCTGGGAGACGGCCGTGGCGTCCTGGCTGACCATGATCGCGGTGGCCTATGTGCTTCCACAAGTCCTATACCGCCGGACCGCGGCCCGATGGCTCGCGCCCCTGGCCCGCCTGATTCGCGGCATAGGGCTGCTGGCTACGTGGTTCGTGGCCGTGCTGGGCTTCTTCCAATCCATGGTCGAACTTACCGATGTAACCCATAGCGGCGAAGAGGCGCCCACTCAGGCGGAGAACATCGACGCGCTGATCTCGGCGGGCACTGAGGAAGGGTTGATCGAAGAGGAAGACCGCAAGCTGATTCAGTCGGTAGTCGAGTTCGGCGATAAGATCGTCCGGGAGGTCATGACTCCGCGTCCCAATATCGTAGCCATCTCGGCGGACGCGCCGCTCGATCAGTTGCGCCAGCTGGTCATCAACGAGCAATATTCGCGCATCCCGATATACGAGGGCTCCATCGACCAGGTAGTGGGTTTCATTCATGTGCGCGATATGTTCGAGCTGGATGAGGAAGAGCGCGCCAGCCGCACGGTGCGCGAATTGATGCGCCCCATTCGTTTCGTGCCGGAAACCAAGCCCGTCAACGACCTCATGCGCGAAATGCAGCAGGATAATACGCACATGGTGATGGTGGTGGACGAGTACGGCAACACCGCGGGTCTGGCCACCATGGAAGACCTGGTGGAAGTGATCCTGGGGGAAATTCGCGACGAGCACGAGCCCAACTCAGACGTGCAGGAAGACGGGCAGGGCGGCTACATTGTCTCGGGAAGCTTTGACATGGCGCGTTTGAGCGATCTGCTGGAGTTCCATCCCGAAGAAGACATCGAGTCCACTACGGTGGGCGGCCTGGTTACGGAATGGCTCGGCCGGGTTCCTTCGGCCGGCGAATCGGTGGAGCGCGACGGCATCCATATCGATGTGCTGGCCAGCGATGAATTGCGGGTGGCCCAGGTCCGCGTGCGCCGCTCGCAGCCGGTGGCGCCATGAAATCGGGCTTCGTCTCTATCCTGGGCCGGCCCAACGCGGGGAAGTCCACGCTGCTGAACCATCTGATTGGAACCAAGATCGCTATCGTCGCGAATAAGCCGCAGACCACGCGCACGGCCATTCAGGGCGTACTCACCTCGCCCGAGGCGCAGATTATTTTCCTGGACACGCCCGGGATCCACAAAGCCGATTCGCTGCTGAACAAGCGCATGATGGACACTGTCCGCGCGGCCCTGGAAGAGCGCGACCTGCTGTTGTTCCTGGTGGATTTGTCGCGCAAGTTCAGCCTGGAGGATCGGCACGCCGTCGATCTGGTCAAGAAGACCGGCACGCCGTCCATCCTGGTGCTGAACAAGATGGACCTGCTGAAGAAGGACAAGGGCGCCATGCTGACGCTGATCGAGCAATATCGCGCGCTCTACGAGTTTGCGGAATACATGCCCATATCGGCGCGCTCGGGCGCGGGCGTAAACGAACTGCGCAAGTCCATCCTGGACAGGCTGCCGGAAGGCCCGGCTTATTTTCCGCCGGACCACATCACGGATCAGCCGGAGCGTTTTCTCGCGGCCGAGTTTATCCGCGAAAAAATTCTGCAAGCCACGCGTGAGGAGATTCCGCATGCAGTGGCCGTGTGGGTGGATTCGTGGGAGGACACCCCCGGGCTGATTCGCATCTACGCCACGATCCACGTGGAGCGCGGCGGCCAGAAGGGCATCATTATCGGTGCGGGCGGCAGTATGTTGAAGCACATCGGCACGCTGGCGCGCGAAGATATGGAGCGCATGTTCGGACGCAAAGTCTACCTGGAGCTGCACGTGAAAGCGAAGCCCGGCTGGCGTGAGAAACCGGACTTCCTGGCGGCATTGGACTGGCGTACAATGGCCGGAACAGATGAAAATTAAAACTCTAGTTTCCTTTCTCATTATTTTCGCTTTGACTGCGGGCGTCCTGGCTGCGCAAAAGCACGTCTCCGACGATCAGATTTATGACAATGTCAGGCGCAAACTGGCCGACGATCAGGTGGTCAAGGGCGGCGCGATGCAAGTCGACGTAAAGGACGGCGTGGTGACTTTGCGCGGCAAAGTGGAGACCGATCAACAGAAGATCAGGGCCGCTAAAATCGCGCACAAGATATCCGGCGTGAAGCAGGTCGATAACCAGTTGGAAGTGGTGGGTAAAGGCAATCGATGACGGCGTGGGTTCTGGCGCTGGTGGCGCTGCCCCTTGCCGCGCAGGACTTCTCGGACGTTCAAGTGGAAAAGGCGGCTCACGGATTCCGTTTCACCGAGGGGCCGGCGTGGTCCCGCGAGGGCTACCTGCTATTCAGTGACGTTCCCGGCAACAAGATTATGAAATACGTGCCGGGCGAAGGCTACCCGGTCTTCCGCGAGCCTTCCAACGGCGCGAATGGCAACGCCTTCGATGCCCAGGGCCGCTTGTATACCTGCGAGAGTTTGGCCCGCCGGGTGACGCGCACGGACAAGAAGGGCCATATCGAAGTGCTGGCCGATAAGTGGGAAGGAAAGCGCCTGAACGCGCCCAACGATATTGTGGTGAGTAAGAGCGGCCACGTCTATTTTACCGATCCGGCTTTCGGCAGCCAGACCGATACGCGCGAGCTGGATTTCTACGGTGTGTATCATATCGCGCCCAAGGGCGAGTTGTCGGCGATCGCCCGGCCCGCCGGCCGGCCCAACGGAATTACGCTTTCGCCCAACGGACGTATTCTGTACGTCGGCAATTCCGACGAGCGCAATATCCGCGCTTACGACGTGGACCGCAACGGCGAAGTCTCTGGTGAGCGCACCCTCGTTAGCGGCATCGCCGGCGTTCCGGACGGCATGCGCACGGATGAAAAAGGCAATCTGTACGTAGCCGCCAAGGGAATTCTGGTGTACAGTCCGGAAGGCAAGCTGCTGGCGACCATTCCACTGGCGGAGACGCCCTCCAATTGCGCTTTCGGCGATCCCGATTTGCAGACTCTGTACATCACCGCGCGGACATCGCTCTATCGCGTGCGGCTGGACGTGAAGGGGGCGGTGCAGTATTAGCGTTGGCCCAGGTGACGACCGCCGCTATCCGCCGCGACCCATTCTCGGCGTGGGCGCGCTCCTCTTCGACCGCGACAGGATCCTGCTGGTGGAGCGCGGCAAAGAACCGCTGAAGGGTTACTGGTCGCTGCCCGGTGGCGTGCTGGAATCGGGCGAAACGTTGGAAGAGGGCGTCATCCGGGAATTGCGCGAAGAGACCGGCCTCGAAGTCAAGCCGCTGGGCGTGCTCCAAATCTTCGAGCGCATCATCCGCGACTCTCAGGGCGCGCCAGAGTATCACTACGTCCTGATCGATTACATCTGCCGCGTCACTGGCGGAAGTCTGGTGGCCGCCGATGACGCCAGCCGGGTGGTCTGGGTGCCGCGCCGCCTGCTCCCTGATTACCGGATAACGGAGGGCACGCTGCCGGTGATCGAAAAGGGTTACCGCGAGCGCAGGAGGTATAAGTGGTAAGGTATTCCCTGGGCGCGGCGAGGAGTGCCGGGTACACTTGCCTGGCGCCATCCTAAGTGATATCAATACACTTTCAGCAATTGCCGGACTGCGCTCTGTAAAGATATATGGCTTTGAACTCTAGCAGCAGCAAGCCGCCAGAGCCGGAGGAAGGCTACGTTTGGACATTCCCTGGTTGTCCCATTCGAGTGGATCTTAGGTTAGACGTAGTTGAGCGCCTCAGTAATGAAGTGCTCCAGGATACGGGATGCGAAACGGGCGGGCTTCTGCTGGGCAAAATTGACCCCCAGGCAACCGGCACTGTTGCGATTATGGAATACGAGCCGCTGCGGCCGGCCCATGGCGATAATAATCGGTTCGTGTTGTCCGCCGCGGAAATCGCAAATCTGGAGGCGCGGCTCTCCTCTGGCACAACCGCAAGCGAACTCAGGGTGGTTGGTTATTACCGGAGCCACTTAGGCGAGGCTATATGCCTCACCGACAATGATCTGCATCTCATTAACAGGTGCTTCACGGACCGTTCTAATGTGTTCCTGGTAATCAAGCCGATGGAGGGCGGCACGCCGGCGGCAGGCTTCTTCTTCTGGGGTCAGGACGCTGTCTTCGGCGCATACAGCTTTCTCGAGTTTCCATTAAACGCGCGGGCACTGGCTTCCAAGCAATATGCTCGGAAAATATTGCGTGATCTGAACGATAGTTCAACGGCACGAAGCAGCGCCCCCGCCGCCGTTGTTCCAAAGCCTGAGAGTGGCAGTCCTTTGTCAACGGTGGCCTCTGAGGCGTCTGTTCCAGTCCGGCGTACCAGCCGTTTGGTAGTGAACGCGACCAGCACCAAGCTGCCGGAGGAGAGCTACGTTTGGACATTTCCCGGTTGTCCCATTCGAGTGGAGCTTCAGCTACAGGTGGTTGAGCGTCTCAGTAATGAAGCGCTGCAGGATACGGGGTGCGAAACGGGCGGGCTTCTGCTGGGCAAAATTGACCCCCGGGTAACCGGGACTGTTGCGATCATGCAATACGAGCCGCTGTGGCCGGCTCATGGTGATAATAATCGGTTCGTATTGTCCGCCGCGGAAATCGCAAAACTGGAGACGCGACTCGCTTCCGGCACGACCGCAAGCGAACTCAGTGTGGTTGGTTATTACCGGAGCCACTTAGCCGAGGCTCTCTGCCTCACTGACAATGACCTGCATCTCATTAACAGATGCTTCACGGACCGTTCTAATGTGTTCCTGGTCATCAAGCCGATTGAGGGCGGCACACCGACGGCAGGCTTCTTCTTCTGGGGTCAAGACGCTGTCTTCGGCGCGTACAGCTTTCTCGAGTTTCCGTTTCACGCGCCGACACTGGCCGCCGAGCAACACGCCAGGGGTTCGCCGCATGAGCTGAACGACAATTCAACGATAGAAAGTGGCGCCCCGCAAGAGGTTACTACGAAGGCCCCGAAGAGTGACGGTACTCCCTCAGCGGCGGCCTCGCAGCGACCCATTCCGGTGCGACGCCCGCGCTTGAGGGAACGAAGGTTGGCGATACTATTCGCCGCCCTGCTTTCGGTCATGGCCCTTCTGGTGCTGTTGAGAGTCTCCACTAAGTCGCGGAATTCCTCTTTGGGCTTGCAGATCGAGGCTGATGGAAGCGACTTTCGAGTAAGCTGGAATCGCGCATCGGCTTTCATTAGCAGGGCCAGGAACGGACGGCTCTTTATCAGAGACGGCAATCAACAAGAACGGTACATAGTTCTTGATGGCCCTATGCTCAGGACTGGGACGATAGTCTATTCGCCGGCTTCGACCAGCGAGATCGTCAAGTTTCGATTCGAGGTCACCGGACGCGACGGCTCGACAGCAATCGAATCGGTAATAGCAGTTGTGCGTGGTATCGGGCGCACCGCAGCAGTTACTGGACCGCAGCCTCTCCGATTTGCATCACGACCGAACGCGGCGCGTCGCCCGACCCGTCCGAAACCTGGACCAGCATGATCCGAATCAAATCGTTCTTCGGATCGATCCAGCCTTCAGTGCCGAAGGCTCCGCCGTGACCGAAAGTTCCCGGCGAGTGCAGCAGCAGGGTTCCTTCCGGCTGATTCACGATCTCAAAGGTTAACCCGTATCCCGTACCACCCAACCACCCCGACGGCGTCACGTTGGGTGTGAACACGCGCGTCATCGTCTCCACTGACTGCCGCGAGAGATAGCGGCGGCCGTTAAACTCGCCGCCGTTGAGCAGCATCTGGTAGAACCGGATGAGATCCGGCGCGGTGGTATAGAGTCCAAACTCCGGAGCCGGGTACTTCGCGCCCTCGCGATACTTGGCGGGGTCCCCGGCGAGTATGTCGTCCCCCGCGCGAGTCAGCTTGCCATGCGCGTGCTGGTACACCAGCGCGATACGGTCTTTCTTAT
>Ga0302324_100019395_pt1 | contig 13356 bp, 5 predicted proteins | sample Palsa_T0_1_FD_201949 | JGI IMG/M metagenome (GOLD analysis project Ga0302324, IMG submission 201949) | Peat permafrost microbial communities from Stordalen Mire near Abisko, Sweden - Palsa_T0_1 | ecosystem: Environmental > Terrestrial > Soil > Palsa > Peat permafrost | place: Sweden: Abisko...
GAGCATTTCCGGCGAGATGCTCTGACAGCGCCAACAGATAGTCCGGGAAGTGCCGACCGTGCTCGTCGTCGGCAAGGAAGGTGGCGAGTGTCGCACGGTTGTTGCAGAGCAACGCACTAACCTGTCCCAAGCGGTCGATGCGCATTCGTTTCAGTTCGCGGAGCGCCGTGGTATTGGCAATACCTAGGCTATTCAGCACGTTGCCGACATTGTGCAGAACGCCGGTGGCAAATTCCGCAATCCCGGCTTGATGTGAGGCTTCGCGTAGTTGCTGCTGCAGGCCGTACTCGCGCTCTTCGGACTGAGCGCGTTCGGTGACGTCGATTACAATTCCGGCGATAACGCTCTCCGCGGTTTCTTCCGTAGACCCAATAGATTGGACATGACGGATCGCGCCGTCTGGCCGCACAATCCGATATTGAAGATTCGGTGAGATTCGAGCCCGATCGGCGCTCCCCGCGTTCGAGCGTACATACTCACGGTCCTCCGGGTGGACCAACGCCAACCAGACTTCCCATGTCAGTTGAAAGGTGCCGGGATCCTGCCCGAATATCTCGCACATTACCTCGCTCCACCACACGTTTCCCGAATGCGTATCTCGCTCGTACATGCCGACACGAGCCGATTGCGTCGCCATGTCGAATCGCCGCGTCAGCAGGTCAAGGGCCTGACGTCGTTGATGACTCTCGGTAATGTCTGTTTCGATCGCCATGAAACCGTCAATGCGCCCACCGGAATCGGTTAAGGGCTCGATCTTCATGCCTACCCAATACTTGCGTCCGTCTTTGCCGTAGTTGATCAGTTCAGCGGCAACGCCTTTTCTGGCGCGGAGCGCTGTACCAATACGGGCCCTTTCCGCAGGATTCGTCTCTGAACCCTGTAACAGCTTGCCGGGAGTGCGGCCAACGGCCTCGTCGAAGCTATATCCAGTGACGCAAGTGAAGCCGGCGTTGACCCATACGGTAACTCCTTCAATATCCGTCACGACAACGGCGCTGGCGGTAGCCTCCGCCACGCGTGCCAAGCGCACGAGACTTCGACGTTTGGCGAGATCACGGCGGTAGAAATGAACGCCGATCAGCAGGGCCACCGATGCCGACCCTCCGATGAGAATCATATTCAGCACGATGAGGTCCCAGTGTCTATCAGATGGAACGGCCAAACTGCGCCAGAAGTTTTCACAGCGACGGGGATGTGGACGAAAGCGTCAGGGCGAGCGCGCCTAACAAGCCGGTCCCCGATCGCAGCGCCGCCTAGTCATTCGATGTTCTCACTTGAATAGCCAGTATTTGGCCGAAATACGATCGTGCGGACGCATGTCAGGGGAAACGTCATGTATGAATGACTCTTGACGTAGGAGCCCGTCTCCGTAGCGGCAAGATTAACCCCAGGAGCCTCTGTATACCGGATATCGGTGGCTCGCCGATCTCAGCGGATCGCAGTATCCAAAAATAAAATCGGCGGGTCCGATTCGCCGGGGAGCGTCCGTCGCCTATTACCGCGCATCAAGTTGAAGTCCATACCCAGTACAGTTATGGACGTCTCTGCGATCACACCAATATATCGGAGAGGACAACTACGAGAAACGTGAGGCGGGCCCTAGTATTGAGCCCGCGCCGCGCGCGTACTGCCAACGCTGCGCATTGCGCAACGCGGCAAGCGCCGATATCACGTTTAGGGTGTTGTCGGCATCGGATTCGCATGGACTGACCTTTTCCCTAGACGGCCTTCGGCTAACCGCCATGAGCGACTCAGACTCGGTGCGCGCAAGCGTCCGAGCCAGTTGACGCCGTTTAAGCCTTCCGAGGCCGGCTGCCGCCGCTCGGGTGTTGAAAACGCTGTAATCCCTTCGTTCCTGTCTTCTGTTTCCTAGGAGCCATATGAGTCCCCCGCGATCACGAGTGAGCATCATTAAAGCCGTGCCCAAAGCGCTGACCGGGATCATTGGTTTTGATCAGATTACGGGTGGTGGGCTGCCTCGTGGCCGGACGACGGTTCTGGCCGGCGGACCCGGCTGTGGAAAAACGATATTCGCCCTGCAATTCTTGGTGAATGGCGTACAGGACTACGGCGAATCCGGCCTGTTTGTTGCGTTTGAGGAGGCACCGAAACGTATCGCGGCGAATGCTGCGGCCTTCGGTTGGAATCTTCACAAGCTTCGGCACGGAAAACTCCTGTTCATGGACGCCCAGCCAAAGATTGACTTGGTACAGTGTGGCGATTTCGATCTGTGCGGACTTCTAGCGATGCTGGAGGTACACGTCAAGACGCATGGAACACGGCGTATCGTTTTCGATGCCTTCGATATCATGGTAACGCTGCTACCAAACGCGATCACCAAACAGCGCGAGATATACAGACTCCACGAGTGGTTGTTGGCTCACGACTTAACGGCGCTGATTACCGCAAAGACCAGCGGCGATGAGCCTAGTTCCATCGTGCAGCCCTTCGGTTTCATGCAGTTCATGGTGGACTGCTCGGTGATTCTCAATCACGGGGTCGTACTCGGAGTGTCACAGCGTCACCTACGCGTGCAAAAATACCGTGGCTCCGGATTTGATGAGAATGAAGCGCCGTTCGTCATCGGTAAAGACGGGCTGGATGTCGCCATCACTCGATCAATGGGTCATTCAGACGTCAAGATCAGCAATGGCCGGGTCACGAGCGGTGTCAAGCGGCTCGATGCCATGTTAGGCGGCGGATATTATCGCGGCGCGAGCGTGTTGATCACCGGGTTTCCTGGTACTGCGAAGACGACGCTCAGCGGTGCATTTGCGGAAGCCGCATGTGGGCGCGGCGAGCGTACGGTATTCGTGAGCTTCGATTCCGATGGCAGCGAGGTGATCCGCAATTTGACTTCGGTGGGCATTCGTCTCCAACGCTACGTGAAGAACGGGCTGCTTCGCATGATCTCAGCGCGCACCCTTACCGGCAGCGCGGAGGCGCTGTTGGTCCGAGTCAAAGCCCTTTCACAAGAGCATAGGGCGCGGTGTGTCGTCATTGACCCAGTGTCGCGATTTGCCAAATCCGGTAACGAACTGACCGCTCATGGTGTCGCGGAGCGTTTGATCGATTGGTCGAAGGCGGATGGAATCACTTTGGTATGTACCAGCCTACTGGATGAGATGTCCGATCAAACACAAGGCAGCACGCCGCTTCAGATTTCAACCATGGCAGACACTTGGGTCCATCTGAGCTATCTAGTGCAGGCGGGCGAACGCAATCGTGGGATTTCCATTATGAAGTCCCGCGGTATGGCACATTCGAACCAAGTGCGCGAGCTGGTACTCAGCGACGCTGGCGTGACCCTGGCAGACATTTATACCGCGGAGGGCGCTGTGCTGATGGGCACACTGCGATGGGAGAAGGAGAGCGCCGAACGTGTGGAGAACGAGGTCGCCGAGATTGCCGGTAAGCTCAAGCGCGTGAGGCTCAACGCCGAGGAAGCCGAGCTCCAAGTGCGCGCGAAATCGCTGCGTACCGAGCTTATTGCGAAACAGGTCGAACGTACGTTGTTAGCCCGCACGGCGGGCACTCGGAAGGACGAGCTGTCTCGGACGCGTGTGCGGCGGAAAGAACTGCGGGGCGATCACTTTCCATCGTTGCGGCGACGCTAGGGCCCCTATGCACAAGCGTCCCATTTTCAAGTTCCGGCTGTACGTCGCCGATGACACGCAGAACTCCGCGCAGGCGCTTGTCAACTTAAGAGCGATTTGCCGAACACACTTGGCCGGCCGGCATGAAATCGAAGTCGTGAGTGTATTTCGCGACCCGCAGCGTGCACTTACCGAAGATATTCGGATGACACCGACCCTGCTAATCCTGGCCCCGGCGCCTGTCCGACGAATCGTGGGAAATCTCGGCCAAACCGCGCGGGTACTGGAATTGCTGGATCTGGATCCTCAAGTTACGTGATGGCGGACTCGCCAGCGCCAGCGTCGGACGGCGATAGCGAGATCTCGATGCTGATTCGCGCTTTGCGCGAAACGGACCATCGCTTGGATGAATTAACATTGGGCGAGGTGGATACGGTATCGGACCGCGACGGACACCAGTTCATGCTTCGGCGCGCCCAAGAGGCAGGACGGTCGGATGAGGCCGCTAAGCAGGTAGCCATTCTCAGCGCGTTACCTGCCAATATTGCCCTGCTTGATGGACAAGGGTACATCACGTCGACAAACGGCGCCTGGCAGCGCTACGCGGCGGAGAACGGACTCATCAGCCCGAGCGGCGGCGTGGGCCTTAACTATCTGGAAATTTGCGAGAGCACGCAAGGGCGCGATGCGGCGCAAGCCCATCGCGTCGCGCAGGGGATACGTTCGGTTTTGCTGAGCGAAGAGGCGGAGTACTCGCTCGAGTATCGGTGTGACTCGCCGACGGAGCCCCGATGGTTTCGCATAACGGTGACTCCACTTGCAGGCGACCCGCCTAATGGCGCCGTGGTCATGCATATCGACATCAGCAAGCAAAGACGCAGTGAAGAGGCACTACGACGGTTTGAGGCCGCCATGGCGGTAACGGCCGACGCGATACTCTTGGTCGACCGCGCAACCATGCGCTGTATTCACGTCAACGACGCCGCGTGTCGGATGCTCAGTCGCTCGCACGACGAAATGCTCCAGATTGCGCATGCTGGCCCATGCGCAGGCAGCGAGCTTGGATGGAAACAAACGTACGATAAGCTCATTACCGTGAATGAGAACGCAAAGCACGAAGAAATACTCGTGCCCGGTGTCGGGGATACATCGACGTGGTTCGAAGTACGACGTGACGTACACTACGTCGACGGTCGTTCCACTATCGTGATCGTGGCTCGCGATATCACCGCTCACAAGCTGGATGAAAAGCGGATCAGGCAGCTTAACCGATTGTACGCAGTTCTGAGCGGAATCAATACACTGATCGTTCGCGTGCGTGATCGCAACGAGCTGTTCACACAGGCATGTCGAATTGCGGTTGAGGCAGGTGCGTTCAAGATGGCCTGGATTGGGGTCGTAGACCTGAAAACTCAAGACGGGCGCTGCGTTGCTTCCTACGGGGTAGATGAAGCCTATGTCCGCAGCATCCACCTGACTGCCCGCGCTGGGACACCTCTAAGTGATCGGCCGGCATGCCGAGCACTGCGTCTGGCTCGGCCGGTGATCTGCAACGATATTGCATCCGATCCGTCGATGGCCGCATTTAAGGGTGACTTACTGGATCAGGGCCTGAAGTCAATCGGATGCTTTCCGCTCGGAATCAATGGGGCGCCTGGGGCCGTATTGGCATTGCTGTCGGACGGCCCGGATATTTTTGATGCCGAAGAGATGCGTTTACTCGTAGAACTGGCGGGTGATATCTCATTCGCCTTGGACCACATCGCCCAAGAGGAAAGGCTACACCATCTCGCGTACTACGATCAATTGACCGGTCTGGCGAATCGCACTCTCTTCCTCGAGCGTGTCGCGCAGTTCATGCACAACGCCAGCGGCGAAAAGCGAGGCCTCGCTTTATTTCTCCTCGATTTGGAGCGCTTCAAGAACATCAACTATAGCCTCGGCCGTGTTGCGGGTGACCTCCTTCTACGCCAAGTTGCCGAGTGGCTAATTCAACAAACGGGAGACGTAAGCCTCGTTGCGAGGGTAGGTGAGGATCATTTTGCTGTGGTCATCGACCGCATTGCTCGATCTGGACAGTTGGCACGAATGCTCGAAACGCAAACTAAGAGCTTGCGGGATCATCGGTTTCAGATAGCTGGCGCTGAGTTAAGAATCGCAGCCAAAATCGGGGTTGCAATTTTTCCGCAAGACGGGGGAGATGCAGACACGCTATTTAGGAACGCGGAGGCCGCGCTAAAAAAGGCCAAGGCCGGCGGCGCGAAGTATCTGTTTTATTCGCAGGATATGACCAACTCCGCTGCCCGTAGCTTAACGCTTGAAAACGACCTGCGACACGCGCTCGACAACGGCGAGTTTGTATTGCACTACCAGCCCAAGATGAGCTTGGAGACAGGTCAAATGACCGGCGCCGAAGCGTTGATCCGTTGGAACAATCCGCGGACTGGTATGATTTCACCCGGTCAGTTCATTCCAATCCTCGAGGAATCTGGACTCATCTTTGAGGTAGGTCGCTGGGCTATAACTAAGGCAATTGAAGATTATCTGTACTGGTGCGCCGCGGGATTTGCGCCCGTGCGCGTCGCGGTAAACGTCTCGCCGGTGCAATTGATGCACCGGGATTTCATACCCGACCTGAGGCAAGCCATCGGCGTCGACCTGCGCGCCCCGAGCGCGTTGGAACTCGAACTCACGGAAAGTCTTGTAATGGATGACGTGAACTATAGCATCGACAGCCTACAGTCAATTCGTGCGATGGGACTGCCCGTGGCAATAGACGATTTCGGCACAGGCTTCTCCTCGCTCAGCTATTTATCCAAACTCCCCGTGGACGCGCTCAAGATCGACCGCTCGTTCGTAGCCGAGATGACCACGTCGCCGGCAGGACTCTCGCTAGTTTCCACAATAATTGGGCTGGCGCATTCGCTTAAGTTAAAGGTGGTGGCAGAGGGCGTTGAGACCGGAGCGCAATTGCGTCTTCTGCGTACTTTGAAGTGCGACGATTATCAGGGATATTTGCTCAGTAGGCCCGTCCCCCGCAACATATTCGAGACCAAATTCCTCGGACGCGCCCAGGTAACGTCCGACACGTAGCACGAGAGCGAGTCAAAAATCCCGTTGAGATCAAGCCCTTCGTCAATGGCGACCCACACTATCGCACAGGGGCCGAACAAGTCTGCTCGGTGGACTTCGTTAGGGACTCGCCCGAGACGGGGCGGCTCAAGTGTTTAGCGGTCGTCGAGGATTTCACCAAGGAGGTCGTCGCGGACCACGGGATTTCTGGCAGGTGGATATCGGCGTGGCAGATCGATAGTAAGACCTTAGGGTAGTCGCGACCGTGCGCCAGAATCAGCTGTGGATCCTTTAATTGGCTACAATCGCGGACATGGATCGAAGCCCAAGAGCTTCGCGCTCGCCATGGTGACCTCCGTATCGCGGTAGGTATATGCAGTGAAGTCTACCGGTGCCGTCGCTCGCCAGGTCGCTGCGGAGCTCTTGAGACCGGGGACCGGCGCGCTAATGCGTCTCGCGGCTGACCGCGCAGAAGGCTCGCTCAGAGCCTGCCGACGATCCCATATTTTCTGTGCAATTGATTGACCAACGAATTCACGTGCGCCATGGGGGTGGTCGCTCGAAGACTCCACCGCGCCACAAACACCCATCCCTTGTCACGGCCACTCGGCGCAGCCACCGTTTACGTGCCTATAGTATTTGGAATGTGACGTCGCCGAATACAACGAGACGCGCCTTGCGCCCGGAGCAGCGTTGCGGTACGGACTTTGCCCACACCGCAGATCGCGCGCTGTCGCCTGTAATTCGGTGCGTATCTAATAGAAGCGGACGCGCCGTATGGTCCTTGCCGGTATTAGCGTCTCCCTAATGAAGATACGCGACCCTGTTCGCACATGCGGTCCTGATGACCTATAAGCTCGCGCCCCCTGAATCGTTCATGTCGATGGAGAGGCTAGATGCGGATTAACTTCATGGCGCGCGTGACCTTAGCGGCGACTCTACTGTTCTGTTTGGCGTCATTGAATGGATGTGGTGACAACAGCACAGCGCCCACCGCGCCAAGTGTATCCTCGATTGAGGTCAATCCGGCCAAACCGCAATTCGCGGCGGGTACGTCCTTAGACGTCACTGCCACCGCGATCTACACCGACCATACACACGCGGACGTCACCGCGCAGGCTGCATGGAGCTCCTCCAATACTAAGGTCGCGACCGTCAATGGCGGTGTGCTCGCCGGAGTCGCCGCCGGGACCTCGGTCCTGACGGCTACGATGCAAGGGGTGTCAGGAGCCACGACGCTTACGGTGACGCCCGCGAAGCTGGTGTCGATCGCAGTCACACCGCCGCACCCGAGCATCGCGCTCGGCACGACGCAGCAGTTCACCGCAACTGGCACCTACACCGATAACTCCACTCAGAATCTGACCAACCAAGTCACCTGGTCCTCCGATAACACCACAGTCGCTGTGGTCAGCAATGCCTCTGGTTCGTCCGGACTGGCTAGGAACGGCGCCACCGGCAGCGCACAAGTGACCGCGACCCTCGGGACGGTGAGTTCCACGCGGGTCACGCTGACTGTCACGCCCGCCACACTCGTGTCGATCGCGGTGACGCCGCCAAGCTCGAGCACAGCGCTTGGTACGACGCAGCAGTTCACTGCCACCGGCACCTACACCGATAAATCCACTCAGAATGTGACGATGCTGGTCTCATGGTTTTCGAACAACGCGGCCGTGACGATCAGCAACGCCTCGGGCTCGCAGGGTCTTGCCTCGAGCGCAGCAACCGGCAGCGCACACGTGACCGCAGCGCTCGGGGCGGTGAGTTCCGCGCCGGTCACGCTGACGGTCACGTCGGCGACGTTGGTGTCGATCGCGGTGACACCGCCGAGCCCGAGCATCGCGCTCGGCACCACGCAGCAGCTCACCGCAACCGGCACCTACACAGATAACTCCATCCAGAATCTGACCAACCAGGTCACTTGGTCTTCCGATAACAGCACAGTCGCCGTGGTCAGCAATGCCTCCGGCTCATCCGGACTGGCCACGACCGTGGTCATCGGCAGCGCGCAAGTGAGTGCGACACTCGGCCCGGTGAACTCTGCGCCGGTCACGTTGACGGTCACGGCCGCGACGCTGGCGTCGATCGCGGTGACACCGCCGAGCTTGAGCATCGCGCTCGGCACGACGCAGCAGTTCACCGCAACCGGTACCTACACCGATAACTCCACCCAGAATCTGACCAACCAAGTCACCTGGGCCTCCGACAACATGACGATTGCGACGATCAGCAACGCCTCGGGCTCGCAGGGCCTTGCCTCGAGCGCGGCGACCGGCAGCGCACACGTGATTGCAATGCTCGGGGCGTTGAGTTCCGCGCCGGTCACGTTGACGATCACGGCGGCGACGCTGGTGTCGATCGCGGTAACACCGCCGAGCCCGAGCATCGCGCTTGGCACGACGCAGCAGTTCAGCGCAACCGGCACGTACACCGATAACTCCACACAGAATCTGACCAACCAAGTTACTTGGGCCTCCGACAACACGGTGGTTGCCACAATCAGTAGCGCTTCCGGCTCGCAGGGTCTCGCCTCGAGCGCAGCGACCGGCGGCGCAGGCGTGACCGCAACGCTTGGCGCGATGAACTCTGCGCCGGTGACGTTGACGGTCACGCCCGCGACGCTAGTGTCGATCGCAGTGACACCGCCGAGCCCGAGCATTGCGCTCGGTACGACGCAACAGCTCGCCGCAACCGGCACTTACACCGATAACTCCACCCAGAATCTGACCAACCAAGTCACTTGGACCTCCGACAACACGGGGGTTGCCACAATCAGTAATGCCTCCGGCTCGCAGGGTGTCGCCTCGAGCGCAGCCACTGGCAACGCACACGTGAGCGCGACGCTCGGCGCGGTGAACTCTGCACCAGTGACGTTGACGGTCACACCTGCGACGCTGGTGTCGATCGCGGTGACGTCATCGAGCTCGAGCATTGCGCTCGGGACGACGCAGCAGTTCACTGCAACCGGCACCTACACCGATAACTCTACCCAGGATCTGACCAACCAAGTCACCTGGTCTTCCAACAACACGGCGGTCGCCACAATCAGTAACGCCTCCGGCTCGCAGGGTCTCGCCTCGAGCGCAGCGACCGGCAGCGCGCAGGTGAGCGCAACGCTGGGTTCCGTGAGTTCCGGGGCGGTCACGTTGACTGTCACGCCGGCGACACTGGTGTCGATCGCGGTGACGCCATCGAGCCCGAGCATCGGGCTAGGCACCACGCAGCAGTTCGCCGCAACCGGCACCTACACCGATAACTCTACCCAAGATCTGACCAACCAAGTTACCTGGTCTTCCAACAACACGGCGATCGCTACGATCAGCAACGCCTCCGGCTCGCTGGGTCTCGCATCGAGCGCAGCGACCGGCAGCGCGCAGGTGAGCGCAACGCTAGGGTCCATGAGTTCCGCGCCGGTCACGCTGACGGTCACGCCGGCGACGCTGGTGTCGATCGCAGTGACGCCATCGAGCCCGAGCATTGCGCTCGGGACGACGCAGCAGTTCATCGCGACCGGCACCTACACCGACAATTCGACACAGGTTTTGACCCTCGAGGTGACTTGGGCCTCCGACACGACCTCGGTCGCCACGATCAGCAACGCCTCGGGCACACAAGGCGTGGCGACGGGGATGGCGTACGGCACGGCAAACATTTCCGCGGCCCTGGTGAGTGTCTCATCCAATTCCGTCCCGCTGACCGTCATGCCGACCACTACCTTTAGCGCAGCCGGCTCATACTCCTGGACCGTGCCCTCAGGCGTCACGTCCGTTCAGGTCGTGGTCACCGGCGGCGCCGGCGGTGCCGGCTCAGGCTTTGCCGGGAGCGTCGGCGGCAACGGCGGGATCGTGACCTCCACGCTGACCGTCAACCCCGGCGATGCGCTGGCGATCATCGTCGGCGGCGGCGGCGGCTACAACGGCACCAACGACGGTGGCGGCGGCGGCGGGTCCAGTTCGGTCAACGCCGGCACTGCAAATCAAATGGTCGCCGGCGGCGGCGGCGGCGGATGCGGCGGCACCACCGACGCAGGCGCAAATGGCAATGGCGGCAACGCGACGGGCGGGGGCGATGGGGGAAGCGGCGGTATCGGCGGTACCAGTGCGGACGGCGCTGCCAGGGGAGGCAATGGCAATGGTGGTGCCGGCGGAAACGGCGCGGGCTTGGCCGCGGCCGGCGGATTCGGCGGCAGCGGGGGCGGCAACGGTGCCGCCGGTGTGGACTTAGGCGGCGGCGGCGGCGGCGGTTACGGTGGCGGCGGCTCCAGCCCCTTCGGCGGTGGCGGTGGCGGCAGCATCGGTCCGGCTGGTAGCACCTATACCCTCGCCTCGAACGGCGGTAGTGGCATTGCCGGTAGAGCCGGCTCCGTGGTGATCACCGCCCTTTGAACCACAGAACTAAGCATGCAGTGAGATTGTTCATTCGAACGACGCCTGATAGTGGGCGAGAAGCAAGGGAATAACAGATTTCAATGCCTATCGGCCTTAATTCACGCGGCCGCCGAATCCTGAAGCTTGTGTCTGTTGATTGTTTTTTACATCCTTGATCCGTAGCCAGGCATTCCGCGCTTAGTCAGTATTCGGTGTGGCGCGTCTGTCTCCATAATCAGCAATTGTACCCTTGGCATTCCGAGTGGACGGACCGCGCCCCTCGGGTTTGTAACGCTTCGGTGATTCGGGTAGCCTCTGGAGCTCGCGTAGATCGCAAGAGCACCTCGTGACCCTCGCTCAATCTCAGGAGGAGATGATGCGCCGTCCACCGCTGTCAACGCTCACACGCGCTAAACGAATCGTTCAGCTGCTCGTCCTCGGCATTCTTATCATGATTCCCTGGCGGGTGTTTGCCGTCTCGTACACACTGAAAGACCTCGGCATTCCGTTTCCCGGCGCGACCGGAATCACGGGAGCCGCCCTGAATGACGCGGGGGACGCCGCGGGCGGTACGTCCTCGAGCGCGTTCATTTATGCAAACGGCGAGATGAGCGGCCCGGTCGGCACGGTTCCGGGCGGACTTGCAAACTTCAACTATGCGCTCGGTATCAACGCCGCCGGGACGGTGACCGGCGCATCGCAAATGTCCGCTTTATACGAGGGCGGCCCAGCTTCGCACGCCTTCATATACAACGACGGAACATGGACCGATATCACGCCCCTTGGACTCCAGGAGTCGAGCGGAACCGGAATCAATAGCAAGGGACAAGTCAGCATCTGCGATGGCTGTGTGTTATTCACATTTGTTCCGCCGCAATGTTTCATATACAGCCCAGTTAGCGGGGAGACACCGAGCACGACGGTGAACATCGGCGCTCTCGCCGGCGACAACGGTAGCAATATCCAGGCTTCCTGCTGGGCATACGGCATCAATGACAGTGGACAAGTCACCGGAGAGATCACCGGTCCGGTTGCGCCCAACGGCTCGGCATTCGTGTACACCCCGGGCAGTGCCGGGATGCCCGGCAACATCGTCGCCCTGGGAGTGCTGGGTGGCGACGATTCGAGCGCTGGGTTTGCGATCAATGCCACGGGGCAGGTTACCGGTGTTTCCTCCTCCGCCACCGCGAACCACGCGTTCCTATACAGTCCGGGTGCCGCTGGAGCGGTGGGAACGATGATCAGTCTAGGGACACTCGGGACGGGAAATGAGGGACCTTACAGCGCGGGCCATGGAATCAACAACAGCGGATTGGTCGTAGGCGAAACTTCCGTTGGAATCGACCAAGGCGTTCATGGATTTTTGTGGGATGGCGCTGCGATGCTGGATCTGAACACATTGATTCCAGCTCCGGGCTCGACGAATTGCCTCGTCACCTTGACTAAAGGCGATGCGATCAATGATGCCGGCACAATTTTGGCTGACGGCGTCGACTGCAATGGCGCGCAGCACGCCTTTCTTCTGCTACCGCCGAACGAGGGATCAGCCAACCCTTGCGATTCCAACACGACCCCAGAAGGTACTTATCGTCTCTGCATTCTGCCTCCTTACATCAGCACTTGTGGAGTGCGGTGCTTGGCGCTCTGCGGAATCCAATGCGTGTTCCATCAGCCCATACTGATCGGATGCCCGGAGTGCAATCGGGTCCTTCAGTACGTGTGGAGTATGCCAACGTTCACTAGCGACTCTTGGGCCGACGGCACTTCCGTGAATCTCATTTCGTTCGGGTCTCGCGAAGCGCAGACGATCGTCAATGGGCTGAAGGTTACCGTCAGCACCGAGTCGCGGATCCAGTCGCGAAAAGAACGATTGACCCGCATTCGATTACTCTCGGGCGGCGCCGACGACGATGTCTCTCATGCGGCGACGATCGTGGCCCCGATCGTGGAAATCACCCTCGCCAGTGATAAACAAAGCGACGCACGGAGATCGTCGACCTCGTACGGTCTATTCCTTCCATATCACGAGATGAGCAGACGGCTGCCCGCAGACGAGCGCCTCGCGAGGTTCAACCCCGAATCACACGGATGGTCTGAGGTTCCACATCAATCGCGTGACGCCACGAAACACTCGATCTATGCCCGGATTAGCCGTCCTGGGCGATTTACGATCTTGGAGGTCGCCACGCAACGGTGAAACTTCCAGCCGATCGACCGACATTGACGGCGCGCTGAATACAATAGAACTCTGCGGAAGGACTAAACCTCAGCGCTTGATCGTGATTATGATTTCTTGCGTCAAGTTGCTGATCGCTGCAGCT
>Ga0302324_100019398_pt1 | contig 13355 bp, 12 predicted proteins | sample Palsa_T0_1_FD_201949 | JGI IMG/M metagenome (GOLD analysis project Ga0302324, IMG submission 201949) | Peat permafrost microbial communities from Stordalen Mire near Abisko, Sweden - Palsa_T0_1 | ecosystem: Environmental > Terrestrial > Soil > Palsa > Peat permafrost | place: Sweden: Abisko...
CCGTTCATTTCGCGATCGATTCATTTCGGTATCGAAATCGCAAAGCCCCATCCGTCTTCCCGGAGGGAAGAATCGAAAATAGCCCAGGGGAAGCGAAGCGCACCCCTGGGAATGCATTCGAATTCAAATGGCCGCCCCGTAGGGCGCGGTTCGACGTAGGATTAAGCATCGCCGCGTGCCGGGTGCCCCATCCTTGCAACGTTCTTGCTTTTGTTGCACGGGTGGGATACCACGGACCTCAACCGCAATCCGGCGCAGACCTCACTTGCCCGTCGCCCTTGCCTTGATCAACTCATCCAGATAATTCGGCTTCTTGTCATCGCGCACCAGGTGCGGATAACGCGCGCCCTCGTGGTAATTGATGGTCGAAGTGTTGATGAAATCGTCATTCACAATGAGCAGCGTGATCGGCTGCGATGAATCTTTCGCCGAAGCCTTGATCGCGTCTTCCAGCAAATCGTGCGTGTAGACGCGGCCATTGACGCCGATCACCTTCATGCCTGAAGTGATGCCGGCCTGGAACGCTGGTCCGCCGACGATCGAATCGCCGACCGCGCCGTCTGCGCCCAGTTGCAGGCCAATCGAGTAGATGTCGCTCGGAGTGCCCCTGCGTCCGCTCAGCTTTGCAGGCTCTCCGCTGAAAGTCACCTTCCAGCCGCCGTTTTCAATGCCGCCGGTGGGCGCCTCGGGCGCGGTGGAATCAAGCCGCGTATGGAAGAATGTTGCCCAGTCAAATGGCGCGATGGCATTGAGCGCAGCCACAAGCTCGTCGAATGTGTAGGTCTTCACTTCCGGTCCGTTATTGGCGCCGCCATGGAACGACTGGCAGAAATCGTCAATGGATTTCTGTCCATTCGATTCGCGATGGATCATCGTGGCCACTTCAAGCCAGAGCAGGTCGCCTTCGTCGTAATAATCGGTGCCGCGCCGCCAGGTGGACCAGCCTCTGCTGCCGAAGCCAAGATAGGGCTCGGCGACTGCCGTGTCGAGCAAGGGACGCCATGTGCGTCCTGGTCGACCGGGGCCGAGTTGGGCGGCGATGCTGGCCAGATACTCGTGATACTCGTCCGGCGTCCAAAGCCCGCTGCGCGCCGCAAGCATGGGGCCGAGATAATCGGTAAGCCCCTCATAGCCCCAAAGCAGATCGGTCTCCATGGGCTCTTCGTAGTAGGCGACGGTGAGATCGGCAGGCCGCCGGAACTTGCCGTTCCAGGAGTGCACGAACTCGTGCGCCAGCAAGCCGCCGAGAGCCATTCCCGAGCCTGGGCCGGTTAGAGCGCGCTCAGGCAGGCGGCTGTCGTTCGACTCGTGGTGTTCCAGACCGAAGTGGGCCACGTGATCGCTGAGCGTAAGCAGGAAATGGTAGTCGCGATAATGCCGCGTGCCGAACAGCTTGCCCGATTCAGCTACCAGGTCGGTCATCTGCTTCTTGTTTGCCTCGCTTATGTCGAGAGCGATCTCGCTGTCCGCAACCAGATCGAGTTCATGATGGATGGGCTCGCCCGCTGGGGTTATATCGATAGCCCGATAGTATTGCCCGGCGATGATGGGCGAATCGACAAGAAGATCGAGCGAAATCGGTTTGAAGGTGATCTCGTTTCCCGATGCTTTGCCGACAGGCAGCGGCGTTCCCCACTTCCAACCGTCAGGCAAAATGAGCTTGACTTCATAACTCAATTGCTGAGCGGGGGTGCCGGCGGGATAGAGCACGACGTCGTTCCATTCCAGCACCATGAGCTTGTCGGTGGCCGACTCGCCTTCCGGTTCAATGAAATCGAACTTGGCATCGAGTTTCGTTACGCCGGCAGGAATATCGAGATGGAAGGTGAAGGCATCGAGCAGATCGCGTTTCCACGGAATGACCTTGCCGCCCGCCTCGAACTTGAGGCCGCTGACGCTGTTGATTGGGCCGTTGGGGCCGTGCTCGCCGGGAATCCACTTGGGATAATAGAGAGTCAGTGGGCCGGGCTGCACCGGAATCACTTCATGGGAGCGCAGCAGCTTCTCCTGGGTCTTGGTGGCATCCACCGTGAGCGAAATGGTTTCAGCGGCGAGCGCGACGGAAGTGGCAATGACCAGAACCGAGGCAAAAAAGAAAAGTGCGCGAAAGCGACGGCGATCCATGCGAATGCTCCTTATCAGGGAAGGGGGAAAGAACCCCGTTCGGTCATGATACCGCTGGCGCGCGGGTTGCTGACCAGCGATGCCCGGACGGTCAGGACGCGCATGCGGAGGCACGGATGGGATTTGTGCAGCTCTCCCCGGCGACCGTGTTCCATTGCCGCACATGCCAGCGCTTCACCAGACCGCTGGTGACATAGGGATCGACGCGGGCGAAGTTTTCGGCAACGGAAGGCGAATCGCCTTTGAAGAGGAGGACCGCGCCGTCCGCAGGATCGGCAAGCGCGCCTCCCAGGACAAGTTCACCGCGGTTGCTTGCAGCCCAGGCCAGTTCGAGATGAGCGCCGCGATATTCAGCGCGGCGCGCAACGTAGTCTTCGCCGACTTCGTAGAAAAGCAGGTAATGCATGGCAGGGTTCGATCCTTTCGTCGCGATGAGGCATCAACGGTTGGAGGAGCCGCAAGTTGAGCTAACGCAGAAGCGGACTTTGATCCGCTGGGTGCCCCAGGTCGCGCCTTTGAGACCTGGGAGACCACCTATCCACACGGTTGCGCCACTCGCATCTCAATTGTAAAGGCAGCTTCTAAAGAAGCTCTGAAGAAGTCGATGTTTTGAAAGGGCATGACTTTAGTCGTGCCGCAAGGAGCGCAAAATGAACGCGGGGTTTAGCCCCTGAGGGAATGCCGATGGCTTAAGCAGAGCCTTCATGAAGGGAGCCAATCGGTTTGCCAAAAGACAAGGATGTGCCTCCAACGCTGTCAAGTTACGAATGCGGGTTACTAACATGAAACAAGTAATTTCAGGCGTACGAGGCGCTGATCGGCTCGAAGATAGAAGAACTGGAACAAGCCGTCATGCGAAAGGCGTTTGTCGTTGACAGGCATTCTTCGGCTGGAACATAATGGCTTTCAATTCGGGCGTCATCCACTTACTCCGCTCACAGCGATTTTCAAGCCCTCCCGCACGATGTAAGAGAGATCTTCTTCGTTGAAGAGAGCAATCGAATGAGATTGGGTTGCTATTCGCCCCGCACGATACTCAATGGCCGCAAGATCGCGGCCGATGCTGGAGGCATGGTGAACCGTTTCTTTCGAAGCATTCTGCTCATCGTGAGCGCATCTCTGCTTGCTACCGCCGCTTTTTGCCAACCGCCGTCGAATGGACCTGCGCCGCACAGCAAATCGTTCAGCGGAACCGCAGCGCAGAGCGCGGAAAAACACGGCTGGAAAATCTCACAGGGAGACATCATAGTCGACAAGGCTGCGACGGCTGATTCCAAAGGCCGCCCGCGACCAGAGTTGTTTACCGTGGCGTCTCCGCAGTCTCTCTGGCCTCAGGTTGCCGGGGTAGCAATGGTCTACTATGTGAACGCCAATGCCGGCGCAACAGACCCCACCGACGAAGCCGCAAATGCGAACATTCAAACTGCAATTAACACATTCAATGCGGACTTTCCACGCTTGATTCAGTGGGTCCCATGGGTTTCAGCCGATGGGCCGAACTATGTTGAGATCAATCTCAATGCCGGCGATTTCAGCGGCGAGTGCGAGGCCGTGGAGGGGTATGAGGCGGAAGCCGCGCAGCCCATGACAGGGTCGGCCCAATGCGCGGTGGGGACGATCCTGCACGAGATGGGTCACGTCATCGGGTTGTGGCATGAGTTCACGCGTCCCGACCGCAATGACTATGTAACAGTGAACTATAACAATGTCATCAAAGGCTCATGGGGAAACTTCGAAATAAATACTCAGAACTCGCAAACTCTTGGTCTTTATGACTATGCATCCCTGATGCAATATCCTCCCTTTTCCTTTTCGCGCAATGGCGGCCCGGTCATCGAGACGATTCCAGCGGGCATGCCGCTGGGGAACATCGAAGGAGTGCCCGTGCCGGCGACTACTGACTATTCTGCCGGAGACAAGGAAGCTATCGAGCGGTTGTACGGGACGCCTCCAACGCAGGTGACAGTTACCTCCAATCCGGTTGGCCTACGAGTGGAGGTTGACGGAGTCACGGTTACCACTCCACAGAACTATACGTGGGCCCTGAACTCGACCCACACGGTGGCCGTGGCCAATGGCGTGCAGACCCTGACGGGGGACATCGAAGACAGCACGACCTCCGCCACGTTCTATTACACCTATGGCCGGTGGAACGACAACACCGCACAGAATCACACGATCACGGTCCTGCCTGGAGATGGATCTACCGGATTTCCGGCGACCCTTCCCCAGGTTTCCACTTACTCGGCGAACTTTATCGAGCTAGTTCCCTATACGTCATCCATCTATCCCACGAAAACCGGTATGGTAGCTATCTCACCATCGCCCGCGAGTTACTCCGGAATAGCTGGACAGTTTTTTGTAGCTCGCCAGCAAGCCACGCTGACGGCCACGCCGGGAACGGGTTGGAGTTTTTACGAGTTCAACAATGGCCCTTTCTGGCTGCCCGGTGGGCTTGGGGCCAATCCGAAAACGTTTTACGTTCCGGACACTGGAAACCCGGTAGACACTACAGTCGAGTTCACCAACGCGCCTGTCTACAAGGTCGATATAACTCCGGAGTCGTTCAGTTCCAATCTCTTTGTCTATGTTGACCTGGAATACTTTCCCACGCCAAAGAATTTCTCCCCATCCGAGTACTACGATCCAGGCTGGACGAGTGGTACTTCGCATACGCTCGCATTCGACTCTCCGGAGTACCCCTACAGCATCAATAGCCGCTATGCGTTCTCGAGTTGGAGCGACGGCGGAGCGGCGTCGCACAGCATCGCTTCGCTGCCGGCGACCAGCACGAGTTATATCGCCACCGTAACTCCGCAATTTGCGCCGGCCACCAACTTCAACTACCCGCCGTGCGGCGGGTCCGGAATGCTGACACCCGCTTCACCTACGAACGACGGGTTTTATCCTACCGGGCAGGTATTGACTTACGCCGCGACGCCGGATACAGACTGGACGTTTGCCGGGTGGACTTTCGACTTGACCGGCACTACGACCCCGGCTAACTTAACGGCCACGGACGAGACTCTTGTGTTTGCAAACTTCAATACGGTCGCCGCGCCGCTCACGCTTACCGGCCTCAGCCCCAGTTCGGCGGAAACGGGCGGATCGGGATTCACGCTGACGCTGAACGGCACTGGATTCAGCCCCACATCGAATGTATCCGCGAACGACGCCTATAGGACTGTGACCTATGTGAACGAGCAGACATTGCAGGTGCCGATTACGGCAGCCGATCTTTCGACCCCGGGCCCTTTTCAAGTGTTTGTTGAGAATTTCCCTTCGGGGTGGGATGGATGCGCCGTCTTCGGCTACCAGACATTCACTGTTCTAGCGTCCACGCTGGCCACGACAACGACAGTTTCTTCTTCAAGTAATCCCGCGCCCTTGGGAAGCAATGTTACGTTCACTGCGAACGTAACCTCCGCGGAGGAAAACGCAACCGGAACGGTAACATTTATGGATAGCTCGACCGTGCTGGGAACGGGAACGGTCAATGGTGCAGGGTCCGCGACATTTGTAACTGCGGGACTGGCGACGGGCACACACAGCATTGCAGCGGTTTATTCCGGCGACAGCAACAACACAGGCAGTACCTCAAAGGTCCTGACGCAAACGGTGACGCAGACCGCGGCTACTATGACTTCTCCGACGCCGGGTGGCACCTTTAGCGGAACCAGCGTTACATTTTTCTGGACAACGATTTCCGGAGCAAGCTACAGCATTTTCCTGGGCACAACGGGGGTAGGGTCGTATGACTTGTATGACTCCGGTGAGAAGGCGGCAACTTCAATCACGATTAATGGCCTTCCGACGAACGGCGAGACAATTTATGCGCGGATCAATACTTTTCTGAATGGCACGCTGGTGCATGCGGACTACACTTACGTTGCCGCGAACCTGCCTTCGGCCTCGCTGACGGCGCCCACGCCTGGCACCACGTTTAACAGCACCAGCGCGACGTTTACGTGGACAACCTCGCCCGGCTCGACAAATTACGAGCTGTTTATCGGAAGTACCGGCCCCGGCTCCTATAACGTGTATTACTCCGGCAACGTGACGGCTACCTCCGCCGCGGTAAGCGGGCTGCCGGTGAATGGCGAGAAGCTTTATGCGCGGCTATACACGCGGTTCGGTGGAACGCTGACTTACATAGACTACACATACACGGCTGCGTCATTGACCGCGGCCACGCTCACGGCTCCCACGCAGGGAAGCACATTTACGGCAACCAGCGAAACGTTTACGTGGACTGCCTCTACCGGAGCCACAAATTACGAACTGTTTCTGGGAAGCACGGGGCCGGGATCGTACAACGTCTTTTACTCCGGCAACAGGACGGGGGCGACTCTTACCGCGACAGGGTTGCCGACCAATGGCGAGAAGATCTACGCGCGACTCTACACCCGATTCAATACAACCCTGGTTTATGTGGACTACACATTCGTCGCGACGACATTGCCGCCGGCGGCGCTGATATCTCCCACCCAAGGCAGTACGTTTACCTCTTCCAGCCAGACGTTTACATGGAACACTGCAACCGGTTCTACCTATTACGAACTCTTTGTCGGAAGTACCGGCGCTGGTTCGTACAACCTCTATTACTCGGGCCATATCACGGTGGCTTCTGCGACGGTAAACAACCTTCCCACGAACGGCGAGACGATCTATGCGCGGCTGTATACCAATTTCAACGGCACGCTGGAATATTACGACTACACTTTTACCGCGCAGTAGTTGAATGAGTCACCGTGCCGCCGGTCTGTTATCGACGAAAGTCGGGTCTATGCCATCGCCGCGAGAATGGCGTCGGCGAACTGGGTGGTGCCGGCAGTGCCGCCCACATCGCGGGTGAGTGTCTTGCGCTCGGCGTAGACAGCTTCGAGAGCGGCCTGCACCTTGTCGGCGGCGGCCATTTCATCCAGGTGGCGAAGCATAAGCACGGCCGATTGCAGCAGAGCAGTGGGGTTGGCGATGTCCTTGCCGGCAATGTCGGGAGCGGAGCCATGCACGGCTTCAAAGATGGCGCATTCGTGGCCGAGGTTGGCGCCGGGGACGAGGCCGAGCCCGCCGACCAGGCCGGCGCATAGATCGCTGACGATATCGCCATAGAGGTTTTCTAGCAGCAGCGTGTCGTATTGAAAAGGATTCATGACCAACTGCATGCAGGTGTTATCGATAATGTGCTCGCCGTAGAAAATTTCCGGGAATCCTTCGGAAACCGTGCGCGCGCAGCGGAGAAACAGACCGTCCGACATCTTCATGATGTTGGCCTTGTGGATGGAGTGAATTTTCTTGCGGCCGTGCTTGCGTGCGTATTCAAAGGCGAATTTGGCAATGCGCGTTGAGCCTTTTTCCGTGATGACCTTGATGGCTTCAACTACGCCGGGGACGACTTCGTGCTCCAGGCCGACATACTCGCCCTCGGTGTTCTCGCGGACGATGATCAGGTCCAGGCCGGGCCAATGGGTGGCCATGCCGGGAAGATTCTTGATGGGGCGAAAGTTGGCGAAGAGTTCGAATTTCTTGCGCAGCGTGACATTGATGCTCTTGAAGCCGCCACCGATGGGCGTTGTGACCGGACCCTTTAATGCAACCTTGTTGCGCTCGATGGATTCGTACAGCGCGGCGGGTATGTATTCACCGTAGATCTCGAACGCCTCAGCGCCGGCGGCGAAGCGCTCCCAGTTGAATTTGACGCCTGTCGCTTCGAGAATGCGGACGACTGCCTGAGTTACTTCAGGGCCGATGCCGTCGCCGGGAATGAGCGTCACCTTATGTGTCCTCTGCTCCGCCATCGATTGCTCCCTTCTCCGCATCTGACTGCCGTCGAATCGCTGACGGCTCGAGTTTATATCTCTACTTTTTTGGGTCAATCGCCACGTTGTGGACCCTTGCGGCATCTTCAATTTCCTGGAGATGTTTTGAGATCATGGGTGCGTCCTGCTGCGCAGCCTGCAGCAAGTACGGATCTTGGGCCTTCTGGGCTTCGAGTTGGAAATCCTTCAAATCCTGGCGATTACTTTTTATGACCGCCTTGAGATACTCGTCATCGAACTGTGAGCCTGACAGTTCTGCGAGCCTTGCGATCAGCTGATCGTCCTTCTTGGTTGGACCTTTGGGCGCGGTGACGTCGAGGGACTTTGCCATCGCCTTGAACTGCTCGTCGAGCTTGGTCCGATTTTCTATCATTTTTTGTCCGAGCAGTCTGATGTCGGGGCTTTGCGACTTTTGGTGTGCCAACTGTCCCAGCTGCTCTTCGGCGGCATCACGCTCGATCACCAGTTTTACAAATGCCTGGTCCGCAAACGAGTGTTGAAAGTCGCGAGTCGGTCCCGCCGCGCCCGCATCTGGCAATGTCGGCTGATTGTATGGGGCGATCGACGGGGCTGACTGTCCAAATCCTTTTTGCATGAGCGCTGTCTGGCTCGAAAGCAGGGCTATCGACGCGTAAAACAAAATCCGATTGCGGGCCTGTTTCACGATCATTCGAATCTCCCTCCCTTGCAAGAACTAGAACCCGCCGATTATGCGCACAATTCGTGGAAACGGAAAGCTACTTCTTGTTTCTGCCGGGGCCCCGCCCGCCTAACAGCCCTTCCAGCTCTTCTTTGAATTCGCGCACATCCTTGAAGTCGCGATAGACGGAGGCGAAGCGGATGTAAGCTACGGTGTCGAGAGATTTGAGATGCGTCATGATCAACTCGCCGACTTCGCTGGTAGTGCGCTCGCGCTCGGGGGCGTCCATCAAATAACTCTCCGTAGCGTCGACGATGGCTTCAAGCTTGCTGGCTGGCACGGGACGCTTTTCGCAGGCGCGGAGCAGGCCGCTGAGGACTTTCTGGCGGTCAAAGCGCTCGCGCCGGCCATCTTTTTTGACCACCATGTAGGGGATTTCGTCAATTCGCTCGTAAGTGGTGAAGCGGCGATTGCAGCTTTCGCACTCGCGGCGGCGGCGGATGGAATCGGCTTCCTTGCTTTCGCGCGAGTCGACGACGCGATCCTGGCCGAATCCGCAGTAAGGACATTTCATCTTAGTTAGATTTTACGGCATGGAAAAGGGGTTCTTGATGAGTTGAGCATCAGGGAAGCACTTCAGGCCGACTCGGAGAGTCAGTTCGGTGGTATTCTGCTCGCAGAAGCACCATGGACAGCCCTCTCGAACGCAATCTCGAACAAATTATTCGCCTCTGCCGGCAGTACCGGGTGAGGAGGCTAGCTGTGTTTGGGTCCATTCTGCGAGAGGACTTCGAACCTGAGCGGAGCGACGCGGACTTCTTGGTGGAATTTGAGCAAGTTCCGGTCGCGGTCAGGATGGAAAGCTATTTGGGATTGCGAAAAGCACTTGCAGCTCTGCTGGCGCGGCCCGTGGACCTGATCGAAGACGGAGCAATCCGGAATCCGTACATCCGCAGGAGCGTCGCCGAGCAAGAGCAAGTTCTCTATGCAGCGTGATGCGAAGGCCTATCTTTGGGATATTGCCAACGCGGCCGACAGCATTCGGGCCTTCTCCGCCGGCAAGAACCTGGACGACTACCTAAACGACGAGTTGTTGCGTGCGGCGGTCGAGCGCAAATTCGGGATAATCGGCGAGGCCCTTTCCCAACTCATGCGCCATTTTCCGCTGTAACGCGAGAGGGTCACGCTTGTCGGCGACATCATCGCCTTCCGGAATCAGATCGTTCACGGGTATGCGACCGTCAAGGACGACATCGCGCGGGAGATTGTCCAGGTTTATCTGCCGCAACTTCAGGCGGAGGTTGGGCAATTGCTCGAAGAAACGGGTGCTGAGGATTGATCGAGCGGGATCGGCCCGATTCTGCTAGATCATGCCTTCCGGTTCCCTTGACACCCAATGAGCATGCTGCAACACTTTGAATTATGGAAGTTCAGTTCACGCCAGAGCAGGAAGCCAAGCTCGCGGAGATAGCCAACTCGGAGGGCGTTCCCCCTGACCGGCTGGTACGGGACGCCGCGCTCCGACTGGTCAAAGCCGAGGAGCCAGAGGCCCAGTCGATCCAAGGGGCACGAATTCAGAAGGTTTGTCCGGAGTGCGGACATCGATTCCGTGGCAATGGTTGGGACGGAATTGACGCACACTGGCGTTCGCAGCATGAAGCTGTCCTGCCATACGAAACGGCCTGGCCGCTGATTCAATCTGGGAGTTATGACAGTCCTGATCGAGAAGATGCCGAGGATATCATCGTAGCCGAAAAGCGTCTTGAAGAGTTGAGAACAGGCCGCAGCCGGACGCATTCCCTGGAAGAAGTGGAGCGCGAGCTTGGCTTGGTTGATTGAGATCGAAGACGCCGCAAAGAAGGATCTTGCAAAGCTTGACAAGCAAATGGCTAAACGGATCGTCGACTTTCTTCGCGACCGAATCGCACCCTTGGACAACCCTCGCGTTCTAGGACATGCCTTGCAAGGCAAAGTCCTTGGAAACCTCTGGACCTATCGAACAGGCGACTACCGCATCGTCTGTGAGATCCAGGACAAGGCAGTGCGAATTCTGGTGGTTCAAGTCGGAAACAGGCGCGAAGTCTACCGTTGAATCAGCTCAGATATTCCGCAATCGCCGCAACCACTTTTTGCTGCTCGTCTTCGCGCAGTTCGGGGAAGATGGGCAGCGCCAGCACTTCGCGGGCGGCGCGTTCGGCTTCGGGGAAGTCTCCTTGCTTGTAGCCGAGAGGCTTCAGGGCTTCCTGGAGGTGGAGCGGCACGGGGTAGTAGATTTCCGAACCAATTTGACGGCCGGCGAGAAACTCGCGAAGCTCGTCGCGGCGGGCGGTACGGATGACGAACTGGTGCCAGACGTGTTCGCTTCCCGGGACCTCGAAGGGAAGGACGATCCCGCGGGTTGGATACGGCCCGGTTTCAGCCACTCCGGCGGCGGTGAAGAGGGCGTGGTACTTCTCAGCGACGGCTCGGCGGGCTAGGTTCCAGCCCTTGATGTACTTGAGCTTGACGGAGAGGATGGCGGCCTGGAAGCCGTCCAAACGCGCGTTCCAGCCGAGTTCGTCGTGGTAGTAGCGGCGCTTCATGCCGTGCTGGCGAAGCATTCTAACGCGGTCGGCAAGCTCGTCTGAATTCGTGGTGACCATGCCCGCGTCACCGGCGGCGCTCAGGTTCTTGGTGGGGTAGAAGCTGAAGGCGGCCGAGTCGCCGAGCCCTCCCGCCTTCACGCCGTCCCACTCCGCGCCCCAAGCCTGGGCGGCATCTTCGATCAATCTCAGGTTATGCGTCTCCCCGAGACGGACAAACGCTGTCCAATCAGCGCATTGGCCGTAGAGGTGGACGGGGAGGACGGCCTTGATGGGTGTGGATTGGGGCGTGCTGAGGACGGGTTCGACGGTACCGGGAGAGAGATTGAAGGTGGTTGGGTCAATGTCAGCCAGAACGACAGTAGCGCCGGCGCGGAGGATGGCGCTGACGGAGGCGAAAAAGCTGAACGGGGTGGTGACGACCGCATCGCCGGGGCCGATTCCGGCGGCGGCCAGGGCCAACCACAGGGCGTCGGTGCCGGAAGAGCAGCCGATAGCGTGACTTACGCCTAGCTGAGCGGCGGCGGCGCGTTCAAAGGCGGCTACCGGCTCGCCAAGGATAAACTGTTGCGTCTGAAGGACATGATCGAGGGCTTGGAGCAGTTCCTCGTGCAGGGGTTGGTACTGGCGCTTAAGGTCCAGCATGGGCACGGGCAGAGGCGCGGACTGGGCCGATTTGGCCGGAACGGGAGTGGTTTGTGCTGTATCTTGCACCTGATTATCGTAGCAGCCGGGCGATCTTCCGCGTCTTAAAAGGCCAGCATGGCTCAAGCTGATCGAGAGTTGAGGTACCCCGCCCTGGGTACAAAAATCCGCCGCGGCGGTTGCCAGGGATGGGGAACCTGGCGGGCCATGTTGTTGAAAAGGAAACCTGAGCCCGCTTACGGTATTGATTCTACCGGGGCTCCGTGGAACTGTTCAATGCCGTGGTAAGGGACGTCTGTGGGTAAAGCAAGCGGTCGGAGAGGGCGGCGGAGTTGAAAAGGTTGGGAAATCGTTCTATTGTTGAGCCATTGCGGGAATTTGGCGGCGACCGGGTTTCGGGAGCCGTGCCCGCGTATTTGTGTTTTTCACCAAGAAGTTGCATCTCAACATTGAAAAGAAAGTAGGAGATCGGCACATGGAGAACAAGCCGGCACAAAATATTCAAGACACATTCTTGAACACTGTCCGCAAGGACAAGACCCCGATAACGATTTATCTGGTGAGCGGCGTCAAGCTTACCGGAAAAATCCGTTCTTTTGACAAATATTCAGTGCTTCTGGAAAACAACAGCCAGGAGCAGCTGATCTTCAAGCACGCCATATCGACGGTGGTCAGCAATCGGAGCGTCATGCATACCGAACACCGTCCGATGGCCCTGCAATCGGGAATAGGGCCGACCGCGGTGGCGGCTCCATCTCCGGCGATCGCGGAGACGCGATAGCCCGCGGGGTGCGGTCTCGTTTGGCGGTTCGTGAAGGCGGGACGGCCGGCACAGGAGTAAAGTCTGAGCGGGCGGTTCTGGTGGCGGTGGACCTGGCGCGGTCTGGCCATAGCAGGCCGGATTTGCCGGGAAGCTCGCGCGGCAGCCGCGCAGGCGTGGCAGGGGCGCGCATGGCTGCATTGCGCCCCGACGCAGCCAACGGAGACGACACCGTTGCGGATGGCCAGGAGCCGGGTGGGCCGGAATCGTCCAATCTTATCGGCAGCGGGGCTCCGATGGGGCAGACGGCATCGCATGGATTCACGGCGTTGGACGCAGAGGAGTCGCTGGCGGAGTTTCGTGAGCTGGTTGCGAGCGCAGGCGGCGTGGTGGTCGCGGAAGTCATGCAGCGGCGTGCCAGGTTCGATCCGGCGACATTGATTGGCGCGGGCAAGGTGGAGGAGATTGCGGGCATCGCGGCTTCTACTGAAGCCGATCTCGTACTTTTTGACCACGACCTGTCCCCCACGCAGCTGCGCAATCTTGAGGCGGCTTTGCCCTGCCGCGTCCTGGACCGCACGCAGCTCATTCTCGACATTTTTGCTCGTCATGCGCGAACCAGCGAAGGGCAGCTGCAGGTGGAACTGGCTCAGCTTGAGTACATGCTGCCGCGGCTCACAGGCAAGGGCAAGGCCATGTCCCAACTGGGCGGCGGCATCGGCACGCGCGGCCCTGGCGAAACGCGCCTTGAGACCGACCGCCGGCGTATTCAGGCCCGCATCGAC
>Ga0302324_100019399_pt1 | contig 13355 bp, 3 predicted proteins | sample Palsa_T0_1_FD_201949 | JGI IMG/M metagenome (GOLD analysis project Ga0302324, IMG submission 201949) | Peat permafrost microbial communities from Stordalen Mire near Abisko, Sweden - Palsa_T0_1 | ecosystem: Environmental > Terrestrial > Soil > Palsa > Peat permafrost | place: Sweden: Abisko...
CGCCCAACCTGCTCTTCATCAACCAGGGCGACGGCACTTTCAAGGAGATGGCCCACGCCTACGGGCTGGATGTGAAGGACTCGAGCGTGATGGCCGCGTTCTCGGACTACGACCGGGACGGCTGGCTCGACCTGTACCTGGCGACCAACATGCTGGACAACGCGGCCCACCCCGGCGGCCAGCGCGGCTACCTCTTCCACAACAACCGCAACGGCACGTTCACGAACGTGACCGAGGCGGCGGGGATCGCGGGCGAGTCACAGAGCCATTCGGCCACCTGGTGGGACTACGACAACGACGGCTGGCCCGATCTCTACGTTGCCAATGACTACGGCTATCCGGACCGCCTCTATCACAACAACCGGGATGGCACCTTCACCAACGTCGTCGACCAGGTGCTGCCGCACACCTCCTTCTACTCCATGGGCTCGGACCTGGGCGACGTGAACAACGACGGCCGGATCGACCTGCTCGTGGCCGACATGGCGGCCACGACCCATTACAAGGACCACCATTCGATCGCCGAGGCGCGGGAACGGACGGAGGACTCCGACCAGTCTCCGGCTGCGCCCAAGTACCACCGGAGCGCCCTCTACCTCAACACCGGCACGGGCCACGCGCTCGAGGCCGCCTACCTGGCCGGCATCGCCGCGACGGACTGGACCTGGTCGGTCCGCCTCGAGGACCTCGACAACGACGGCCGCCTCGACCTCTTTGTCACCAACGGCTTCAATCGCGACCCGAACCCCGACGTCAACCGCCAGTCGATGGACGCCTCAACCCCGGCCGAGCGGATCCGGGTGATGTTCGAGAGCCCGGTGCTGAATGAGACCCACCTGGCGTTCCGCAACCGCGGCGACCTGCGGTTCGAGAGCGTCGGCCCGGACTGGGGACTGGACCAGAAGGGCGTCAGTTTCGGGGCCGCCTTCGGCGACCTGTCGGGCGACGGCAACCTCGACCTCGTCTATACCAACTACGACGGGGGCGTGACCGTCCTGCGCAACGACTGCGCCTCGGGACACGTGGTGAACGTCGAGCTGCGGGGCACGGCCTCCAACCGCTACGGGGTCGGCGCGACGGTGCGGGTGGAGAGCGCCCTGGGCCTTCAGGTCCGCCAGCTGGCCCTCGCGCGGGGCTACCTTTCCTCCAGCGAGCCGATGCTGCACTTCGGCCTCGGGACGGACCCGGTGGTGCGCCGGATGACCGTCACCTGGCCGAGCGGCCGCGTGCAGACCTTTGAGAACCTGGGTGTCGACCGCCGCTTCACGATCACGGAGCCCTCGGGTCCGGAACCCGCCGAGCCGGCGGAGAGAACGGCACGCAGGCGGCAGTTTGAGGACGCGACGCAGTCCGCCGGGCTCGCGGCGTCCTCGCGCGAGGAAGGGGTCGACGAGAGCGCCGCGCAGCAGCTCATGCCCCTGCGCCTCAACCGGCGGGGTCCCGCGCTGGCCGTCGGCGACATCGGGGGAGAGGGCCGCGAGGCCGTGATCCTCGGGGGAACCACGCTGGATCCCCTCCGGGCCCTCGGGGGCCCCCCGCCGCTGCCGCTCGCAAACGAGCAGGCCGCAGGGGCGACGGTCGACGACGGCCCGATCCTTCTCTTCGACGCGGCGGGCATGGGAAGGCAGGACCTGCTGGTCACGAGGGGAGGCAACGTGCTTCCGGCGGCCGACGCCGGCTACCAGCCGCGCCTTTTCCTCAACGACGGGCACGGCCGTTTCAGCGCGTCGGCGGACGGTGCGCTGCCGCCCCTGCCGATAAACGCCGGAGCCGTGGCGGCCGCCGATTTTGATCACACGGGCCGGCTCGGCCTCTTCATCGGGGCCCGCTTCCTTCCGGGCCAGTATCCCCACGCGCCGCGCAGCGCCCTCCTCGCCAACCGCGGCGGCCGTTTCGAGGACGTGACCGATGCCCTTGCCCCGGGCCTTCGCGAGGTGGGCAACGTCACCTCGGCCCTCTGGAGCGATGTGGACGGGGACGGGTGGCCCGACCTCCTGATCACCCTCGAGTGGGGAAATGTGAAGTACTTTCATAACGACAGGGGGACGGGATTCGAGGACTGGACCGGGCGGGCCGGCTTTGCCTCAGCCGGAACGGGATGGTGGACCTCGATCGCGGCCGCGGACTTCAACGGCGACGGCCGGCCCGACTTCGTCGTTGGAAACGTCGGCCTGAACACGCAGTACCATGCGACGCCCGGGCATCCCGCCCTTGTCTTCTACGGCGATTTCAAGGGGGCCGGAGAGGAGCCGCAGCTGGTCGAGGCCTACTACGAGGGCGACCGCCTCTATCCCTGGCGAAGCCGCAGGGACCTGGGGGCGGCCATTCCCTCGATCATGAAGCGCTTCCCGAAGAACAACGCCTACGCGCGCGCCACGCTGGGCGAAATATTGGGCGACGATAAGCTCGCGGCAGCCGACAGGTTCGCGGCGACGGAGCTCCGCAGCGGCGTATTCCTCAGCCAGCCCGACGGCACGTACCGGTTCGAGCCCCTGCCCCGCATCGCCCAGATATCCCCCTTTCAGGGCCTCGTCGCGGGGGACTTTGAGGGCAGCGGCCACGCCGACATCTACGCGGTCCAGAATTCCTACGCCCCGATTCCGCTGGTCGGGCGGTTCGACGGCGGCCTCAGCCAGCTGCTGCGCGGCGACGGCACCGGCCGCTTTGCGCCGGTTCCCGCCTCCGAGAGCGGCCTGGTCGTGACCGGGGACGCAAAGGCGCTTGTCGTGCTCGACATCGACCGGAACGGGTGGCCCGGCTTTGTCATCACCCGCAACAATGGAGGCAGTCTGGCCTTCCGGAACAGCGGCGTTCCCGGAAGAGGGTCCCTGTGCGTGAGGCTCAGGGGACCTCCCGGAAACCCAACGGGGGTGGGCGCGCGCGTCTCGGTGAAATTCCTGGACGGAACGGCGATGACGAGCGAGGTCTACGCGGGCTCGGGCTACTACAGCCAGTCGACCGCCGACTGCTTCTTCGGCTACGCCGACGGGTCGCCTCCCCAAAAGGTCGTCGTCCGCTGGCCGTCGGGCCTCACGAGCGAGCATGCCGTTCCGCCGGGTTCCACCGACCTGGTGCTCTCCCCGCCTGCGCCCTAGGAGCGGGCTCCTCCCGGCGTCCCCGAGTGCCGGCCGGGCGTCCCGTCAGGTCAGGGCTTGGGCGCGGGCGCGGGGACCACGTCGAGAAGCGTCACCTCGAAGATGATCGGGGAGCCCTGCGTCACCCCCTCCGGCCACGCGCCATGCCCGAACGAGAGCGCGGGCGGCAGGACAAAGATGGCGTGGCTGTCGACTGTCATCATCTGCAGCCCCTCCCTGAACCCCGGGAACATCTGCTCGACCTTCGAGTGGATCCGGCCCGAGGACAGCTGGGGCAGCTTGGTCACACCGTCGAAGGCGACCGCGTTGCAGCTGATGACGACCGTGTCGCCCAGCCGCGGCCGGATCCCGTTTCTTCCGGGCGTGACACTGTAACCCAGACCGCTTTCGGAAAGCTGCAGGTGGTACCGCGCGCTCGCATCCTTCATGTACTGCACGAGCTTCGAGGGATCAAATGGCGGCGCCGCCTGCTGCGTCGGCGTTCCCGCCTCGATCGCCTTGATCCTGCGGCCCATGTCGGCCGCGAGCTGGCGCGCCGAATCCTCAACCTCGTAGGGCGTGCCCTTGAATGCCGAACGCATGCCCTCGGCAAACGCGTCGAACTGGTCCTGGGTCCAGCCGACCTCCCCGAAATGGCCGCCGAGGCCCACGGACGAGCCGAACGCCGAATACGCCGAAAGCGGGAAGTCCCCCGTGAACGGGCCCTTGGCCCCCGCGTCGATCCCGTCGATCCTTCGGCCCATCTCCGCCGACAGCCTGTGGCCCGTGTCGTCCATCTCGAAAGGCTTTCCCGCAAACGCGGCGCGCATGCCGTCGATGAACGCGCCGAACTGCTCGTCGGTCCACCCGATCTCCCCAAAATGGCTGGCCTGCCCCATCGAGGAACCGAGCTCGGCATACGCCGAAGTCGGAAACCCGGCGGCAGACTTCGGGGCCGCGCCCGGGGTCTGCGCGCTCATGGCCGTCGCGACGGCCAGCGCGGCGGCCGCGACGAGGATAGGAAACATCCTGGGGAGGGGGGTTTTCACTCCGGTGAGGATGCCGCGGGAAAAAGCGGCTGCAAAGTTTTTCAGGCGGCGGGCCACTTGAAGCTCCGGAGCTCGAGCCGCGTCGCGGCTTCCGTCCCCTCCCTCACGTGGTAGAGGTTGTTCACCTCGAGGCCGGTCACGACCTGCGTGACCCCGCTCACCGGCCAGAATATCTCGACGCGCTCGATGGTCCGCGCCCCCCCGAGGCCAATTTCCTGGCGCAGCGTCGTCGAGCCAAAGCTTCCGCCGCTGCCGACCGTGCGGTGAATCGCCCGCTCGCCCTCGACGACGACCTTGACGCGGGCCCCTATGGCCGCCCGGTTCGTCCTGACGCCCTCCAGCTTCAGCTTCAGCCAGTTGTTCCCGTGCCCCGGGTTCCGGAAGAGCTGGTTATGGGCATGGTCGCTCTCCACCGCCCCGCCGATCACCGCGTAGACGTCCTGCGTGCCGCTGTTGTTGATGTCCGCGAACGCGACCGCGTGGCCCTTCTGGAGCTGCCCGAAGCCGCCTGACGTCGTGACGTCCTGGAACCGCCTTCCCCCGTCGTTGCGGAACATCCGGTTGGGGATGAGCACGGAGAGGTCCGGGTTGCCCGTGCCCACGTAGAAGTCCAGCCACCCGTCGTTGTCGAGGTCCCCGAAGTTGGCCCCCATCGTGAGCAGCATCTTGTCGAGGCCGCATTCCCGGCTGGCGTCGGTGAACGTGCCGTCGCCGTTGTTGCGGTAGAGCTTCGCCCGCTGGCCGGAATAGGGGAGCCCCAGGTAGTCCGCGGCGATGTCGCCCACGTCCTGGATCGCGTAGCCGGAGACGAACAGGTCCGGCCAGCCGTCGTTGTTGTAATCGAAGAACCAGCAGGTGAACGTCGACGGCGGCTCCGTGACGCCCGCGGCCGCCGCGACGTCGGTGAACCGCCAGGGGGCGCGGGCCGAGCGGTCGGCGCCGGCGGGCCCGTCGTTGCGCAGCAGAATCTTCTGGCCATCCAGGCGGGAGAGGAACAGGTCCGGGCGGCCGTCGTTGTTGTAGTCGGCGCTCACGACTCCCTTGAAGAAGCCCACCAGGTTCACGCCGTGCTCGACGGCGCATTCCGTGAAGGTGCCGTCGCCGTTGTTCCTGAAGAGCTCGCAGGGATTCCGGTCGTCCGAAGCCTTCGACTCGTTCGCGATGAAGAGATCCAGCCATCCGTCGTTGTTGTAATCGAACCAGACCGCCGTCTGCGTCGGATGGAACCTCAGGAGCCCCGCCTCCTCCGTCACGTCGGTGAACGTGAAATCCCCGTTGTTGCGCAGCAGCGAGCACGGGTAGCGGCCCTCCGTGCCGAGCCACGCGCCCCGCAGCACGAGCACGTCCATGAAGCCGTCGTTGTTGTAGTCGCAATGGATCATGTTGAGCCCTCCCGTGAGGCCCATGAGGCCGGCCTGCGCGGTGCGCTCGGTGAAGGTCCCGTCGCCGTTGCTGCGGAACAGCCTGAGCTGGTTGTGGACGCCCCAGGAGGACAGCATGATGTCGAGGAACCCGTCGTTGTCGAAGTCCTCCAGCACGACGCCCCCGGCGAGGCCGTCCAGATCGAGACCCACCGACCCCGCGATGTCCGGGAAATGCCCGATGTCGCAATCCGAAGCGAAGAGCTTCGGGTCGAGCAGCCACTCGGGGGGCACCCTGGCGGGATATTCACCGAGGGTCATGTAGGCGATGTTCAGGAGCCAGCGCGCCCGCAGGTCGCCGGGATATTTCCCGAGGAGTTCGGTCAGGATTCCCACGGCCCCCCGCGAGCCGCTCTGCAGCGTGTGCACGCCCCCGCCCTGGATCGGAAACATGCAGGACTGCGAATTGTGGTTGCCCACGCAGTTCTCGAGCTCGCCCACCCTCAGGTAGCACAGGGCCTGGAATGTCAGCCATTCCGGCTCCCGCTGCTCCTCCGCCGGGACCTTGTCCTCGAGCATCCTCTGCTTCACGAGCTCATATTGCTTGAGCGCCCCCTCGGGCTCCCCCGAGTCGAGCAGCTGCCAGGCAAGCCGCGTCCTTATCTGCAGGACCTGCTGGGGATCGGTGGCCTTGGCCAGCATCTCCCGAAGGAGCGCCGCCTGCTCCGCATTGCGGAAAGGGTTGAGAAGCGGGTCGGCCTCCCGGGTGATCTTTGCGAGGAGTGCCGCCATCTTCCGGGTGCTCTCCGGCTGCTGGAAATGAGCGGCCCCGTCCGCCTCCAGCGCCGGGGCCTCGGCAGCCTGGGCCCACATCCGGGCGGGAAGCGCAAACCCGGCCGCAAGCCCGAGCGATCCCCGGACCGCGGACCAGACAAAGGCCCGCCGATCCATGCCGCCGGGCGCACCCTGGCGCGGTTCGGCCATTCCCGAAGCCGGGCCGCCGCTCAGGGCATGCGTCTCGATGGCATGCGGACCCTGCGCGCGCCATGAAAGTTCCGGATTGCCCATGATCGGCGCATACTACGGTCGCATGGCCGCGGATGAAACGAAAAAAGTCCGGCGGCCTTTCGGCCGCCGGACTTGAATCTTTTCGCTCGTTTCGTTCGTGTCGCTCTTAGAAGTCGAACGAATTCTCGAGGCGCCAGCCCATGCCCTCCTGGATGCGGGCGAGGTAGAGGCTGCCATCCGGGTTGTAGCCGGCGGCAAACAGGTGATCCTTCTCACCCACGCTCTGCAGGTTGAGCTGGATGCGCCAGTTGACGTTGCGGTACAGCTTGCGCGAGTACCCGATCCACGCGTCGACGTGAGTGTCCGTCGTGCCCATGATCGGCTCGTTGACGTTCAGACCGCCTTCCGTGACGGCGATGACGTTCGCATAGTTCGGATCCGTGGAGTTGACGTTCTTGAAGTTCGGGTCGTAGCGGTACCCGAGGATGCGCGCGGCCTCCATGCGCAGGGCGCCACCGATGAACCAGCCCTTCGCGAAGCCGCGATCGAAGTTGTACGTCGAGATGAGGTTGAACCTCCAGGGTGAAACTTCAGGGGCCTCGTGGCCCTGGTCGTTCAGCTGCACCGTCCACGGGGCGACGATGGAAGCGTTCCAGTCATTGCCGAGGAGGCTTCCGCCCGACGCGCCGTTGTACCACATGCGGATCTGACCGGCGGGGCCGTTCATGAATCCGGTCACCTCGCTGATGAACTGCTGGGTGATCGGGTCGATGTTGGTGTGCGTCGCGTTGACGTGCGTGTAGTTGGCCGTGAGGTTCCAGTTCCTCGTCGGCTGCGCCGAGAGCTCGATTTCAACACCCTTTGAGAGGTTGTCGACCGTGGTCTGGTGGTCTCCGAAGTTGGAGCCGCTCTCTCCGCCGTTCGCATCGTTCAGGTCGTTGTTGCCGTCGACATAGCCCGAGGACAGGAGCCCCGTGGTCTTGGCCAGCGTCGGATCAATCGGAGGCGACAGCGCGTAGCTCGAGAAGAACGTGTTCGGGAAGGGATTGTTGACCCAGGCGTTGACGATCGCCGTGGAGGCGTTGTTGGTCGCGATGTACTGCGGGCTGCCCACAGTGTAGCCGCTTCCCGCGCCGTAATCCCAGTAGTTGCTGGTCGGCAAGTTGCTCGACACCCCGTTTCCGAGGTTGCCGCGCAGGCCGTCCTGCAGGGCCGTCGCCCAACCGTAGCCCCAGATCGTTCCGTCGGCGATGAAGTAGGCGTTGGAGCCCAGGCCGGCGATCGAGTTGCCGTTTGTCTCACCGAGGCTGGCGTTCTTCACGATCGTCTTGAACCAGTCCACCTTGAGGGTGATCTTGTCCGAGAGGGCGGTGAGGACGAAGCCGTACTCCGTCGTCGTGCCGCTGGCGTTCGGGATCGGCAGGCCGGCGACGCTCAGGCGAGCGGCGTCAGGCTTGAAGTTCTCCGAGCGGTCGAGGAGCACGCTGAACGTCATGTCGCCGGGGAGCTTGGACATGAGCGCCTTCGGCAGGTGATAGACACCGCCCCAGGTCTTGCTCGTCCCCTCGACATCCGTGCGGGATGCGAGGTTGTCCGGGTAGCTCAGGCTCACGAAGCCGCTGTTCTGGTCCTGCAGCGCGTTGGTCTGGTAGTTCGTGACCTTGTCCTTGCGCCATCCGAGCGAGGGAACCAGGTCGCCGCCGAGCAGGTAGCCCTGCCAGGTGATGCCCTGTGACTCGTCGGTGTAGCGGGTCCGGCTTGCGGACTGGATCAGGTCGGGCAGCTCGGTCGGGTTGCTCGCCGACTCATACGAGATCTGCTGGTTGCTCCAGCCGACGTAGTTTGCCGGGTTGTTCTGCTGCGTCGAGACGTTGGTCGTCGTTCCGTTGGTCGTGCTCGTGTACGTGTACGGGGCCGCGGGATTGACGTAGCCTGGGGCGCTCGGGTCCGTGGGCTTGTCCCAGGTCGAGTTGAAGTTGACCGTCTGCTCGTGCACCGGCGGGGCGATCACGTAGTTGATGTTGTTCAGGTTCGCACCCGCGGCGGATGTCGCGTTCAGCAGGCTCGGCCCGAGGTAGACCAGGAACTCGAAGCTCCGGTTGGAATTCTCGGTCTTGGCCGCATTCGCGTTCGGCGAATTCTCCGTGACGTAGTCCGGGGTCGTGGCGTACTCCGCGAACTGGTAGGTGCTCGCGACGACGGTGGACTTCTCGTAGAGGCCCGTCAGGACGCTCTTGCCGAGGATCCATGTGATCGTCGGGCTGCTGAAGAAGTCCGTGGAGCGGAGCTCGACGACAGGCGTGAGGCGGTAGGTCTGGCGGGTCGTCGTGGTCTGGTAGTTGTTGGCCTCGCCGCCCGACGTCGCATTGGCCACGTAGGGGCGGCCGACGTTCGGATTCGCCGTGCCGTCCGCGTACGTGTCGTTGACGTCGACGTTGATGGCGTAGTTCTCACCTTCCAGCCATGAATCCTGGCCTTCCGTGTACGTCTGCTGGTCGTAGGCGAACTCGATCGCGATGCGGTCGTCGAAGAACGACTGGTCGACCGCGATGTTGAAGGCCGTCCAGTTCTTCCACTCCTGCTTGTTTGGGCCGTCCAGGAGCTTCTTGTAGAAGTCGAAGATCGAGGTGTCCGTCAGGACCTTGTCGTTGTAGTAGACGCCGCCGGGGATCGTCTTGAACGGCTCATTGCCGTCATTGGCCGTGTCGTTCACGCCGATGTAGTCGGCGATCAGGCTGAACGGCGGAATGGCGTCGGGCCGGTACGTCGAGATGCCCGCGATGGCGCCGCCGGGCGCATTGCCCGTGTTGGCCTGGGCCGTGATGACCTTGATCGGCGTGCCGGAGGGAGCAAGCGCTCCCGCGACGTTGTTACTGGCCACCGGTGTGGCTTCGTAATAGTTGATGACGTCGGGCCAGTAGGAGCGGCCCTGAGCAAAGCCGCCCAATTGGAAGTAGTTCGCCGACTCGGGGCCGCCCGAGGCACCGGGGGTGTTTGGCCCCTCAGCCGTGACGTTCGAGTTGCTGAACTGGTTCTCTGTGAGCTTGTTGTAGCCAGGATTCGTCACGCCACCAATGGTGAGCGTCGAGGAGAACCAGGGTGTGATCTCGTCCGTCGGCGGGATGTCGCGGGGCTCGTCGGAGCTCTGGTGGCCCTTCTCGAAGTTGCCGCGGATGCTCGTGTGGCTGTCCTTGCCGAACAGCTTCGGGTCAAAGCGGAACGCGCCGTAGTAGCGGCTCGTGTTCTGGAACGCCGGCGACTGCTCGAACTTCTCGTTGTCCTGCAGGACGGCGACGCGGATGGCCAGGACGCCGGGGACCAGCTCCTGGTTGATGCTGACCGAGTCACGGAGCGAGCCGTACTCGTCCACGCGGTTAGTGATGTTGTAGGCGTTGTTGAACGCCGCACCGTCGGTGCTGACATTGATGATACCGGCGGGGCTGCCCGTTCCGAAGAGGATCGAGTTCGGCCCGCGCTGCAAGTCGACGCGGCCCACGTCAAACGAATCCCACGGGATGTCCGACAGGAAGTAGTCGCGTGTGTTGTCGGCTGAATCCAGGCCGCGGACGCGGGTGCTGGTGTCGACCGTGTTTTCCTGGACGACCGCGCTTCCCGCGACGCCGGAGAAGTTACCGCGAAGACCCGCGACTTCCGTGCTGGGCGTATAAACCAGGAGGTCCTCGGCGTTCTTGGCGCCGGTGTCCTGCAGGAATTGGGCGGTCACGACGGAAATCGCGGAAGCGACGTCCTTCAAGTCCGTGCGGACCCGGGTGCCGGCCAGTGTGCTCTCGGCCTTGTAGCTTCCCTTGTCCTCGGCCGCATCAACCACGAATGGGGAAAGCACTGTCGGCTCCTCCTGATCGGTTGGCGCGGGCGCGACGGCCGCCGTGGTCGTCGTCGTCGTTGTCGTTGTCGTATCTGTTGCTGGAGCGGTCTGGGCGACCGCGATTCGAGGCACTACTGCGAGACCGAGCGCTGAGGTGACCGTGAGGGCACGAAGCAGCGCCAAAGTACGATTAGCAGGCATGTTTTGGTGTATTAGGACTTAGGGTTTGGGACATCGACGGAAAATTCTTGTGGGAATCATCCGTTAGGCGGGGCGAGTCGTCAGGTTCTGGGGGTAAATCCAGTGAAAGCTGACGTGTAGACGGGGGGGTTATACCCCATCCAGGGCTTCATGTGAATGAGTTCTGTTATACTTAAATTGAGTTTTGTTGCCATTTTACACTATTTTTGAACGTCTTCACTCGACGCGCCCACGGAGATCCGGAGGGAGCATTTCGATAGAAAGAGCGCGCAGGGACGGGTCGGAAATTTCCAGATTCAGGGCCCTCAGGAGAATCCGGAGGCGATAGAGCAGGGTCGTGCTGAGCGAGCGCAGCTTCTCCCCGTCGATCTCCGAGAGGCATTGCTGGAGGCGCGGCCGAGCCAGGTCCGCGCGATGAGCCTGAACGAGGACCACGGCGAGCCCGATCCTCTGGTCCCACTGGAGATCGCGATCCGCGCCGCCGGCGATGCGGCGCACTATCAGGTCGACCGATTTCGCGAACTCGTCGGTCTCACCGGTGGCCGTCTGGATCTGCGCGCGCGCAAGGAGCGCCCCAAGGTCCGCCGGGAATCGCCTGAGCCCGGCCTCCGCCTTGGCGGCGAGGGCGAGCTGCCCCATGTCGACGAAATAGTCGGCGATCCGGCTGAGCGCGGTGGCGTCATCCTGCTCGTCGACGACCTCGAGGACAATGGCCGACTGCCCCTCGAAGCCGGAGATGGTCGGCACAAGGTAAGGAACTGGCTTGAGCCAGCTCGGCAGATTCCATTGGTGGAGCCTCTCCAGGAATGTGCCGCCCACCTGCCCCGCGCCGATCTGGGCATAGGCGTCCATGAAGGGGTCCCAAGACGGGATGATGATATGGGTGACGCCGTGGATGCCGATGAGCTCCTGGGCCTCCTCGGGAGTCGAGGCGCTCAGGATGCGGACGGCCGATTGGAATCCCTCGAAGTCCTCCCAGCTGAAGGACGCCAGGCCCCGTATGCCGCTGTAGTAATACAGGGTGGCCGTCTGGTTGGGCGTGGCGAGGACCACGGCGCCGACGGACCCGACGTGGCTCGAAAGCCAGTAGGCCATGTCCCGCTCGACGAGGCCGACGACCTCGGCCTCATTGAGGCTGGCGCCGGCCCTGTCGGCGGACGCGGGCCAAAGCTGGAGGGCCCCGCATCCGAGGGCCAGCGCGGCATACGCCGCCGAGACACCGGCGACAAGCCGTTGCCTAGGCGCCGCGCGCAGGGCCGAGGCCGACGCGACCAGGAGCGAGAGGAGTGCGGCGTCGGCGCCGTTCCACCAGCTGATCTGCCTGCAGGAAAAGGCTGCCGCGACCACAACCGGGCCGAAAGCCAGGGCGATTGGAACGCGAAGCGCGGGCCCGAGCGACCCCCACATGAGGATCAGGGCCGACGGCAGCAGCAGAAGGAGCGGAAGGAAGGCGGCCCAGGCCGGCGCGGTGAACCCGTTCTGCAGGAGCCACGCCCAGAGGTCGGGCGCCGACGGTCCCCCGGCCATGAGGGAAAGCCTCATCGAGGGGATATCGACCGAAAGAAAACCAAGGCTGTGGACGGCCCGCATCGCCACGGGGAGCGAGGCGAGGGCCGCCGCGGCAAGGACCCACGCCGCCGTGCCGCGAAGACTCCATGCCTGTTTTTCCCCGCCTATCCACGCGGCGGCCCGCGCGAGCAGCTCGGCGCCCCCGAGCCACGCCAGGCCGAAGATGGGGTGAATGGCGCGCAGCTCCCAGGTGCCCATGTGCGACGGAAAAAATTCCGCCAAATAGGCGGCGAGGCAGGTCGCCGCCCCCGCGATCCCCCAGGTGCGCCACGGCAGCGGCCCGCGCACCGGGAGCGGCTTCGCCTTCGCCGCAACCCGGCCGATCCAAGCCGCGAAGAGCGCTCCCGCAGCGATTCCGGCAAGCACCGGCAGCTCGCGGGAGACGTTCACCCAAAGCCCGACGCCCCCGATGACGCCGCCCACGAGAAACCAGCGGCGGGTGCCCTGACTGTAACCGGGCGCGTCCATCCGCGCCGCGCCGGCCAGGAGCGGGAGCACGCTCCACACGGAGAACACCATGGCCAGCCCCAGGTCGTCGGGAATGCCCGGCTGGAATTCGGCGGCGAAAGGGAAAAGCGTCGCCAGGGCCACCGAGGCCAGCGCGGCCGCCAGGGCGCCGAAGCGCCAGGCGACAAAGGCGATCGTCGCCGCGGCGAAGGCCAGGAAGAGGAGCGGGTCGGCGTAGAGCGCCGCCCATTCCAGGGACGGACCCTGGTGGGCGCGCGTGATCCCGTGATAGGCCAGCGCCACGAACCCCAGCCACCAGCGGTAGGGGGACGGCGCGAACACCTCGCGGCCCGACAGCGCGTTCTCATAGTCGACGTGCCGCACGCGCAGCTCCCGGCGCTCGAACATCTGGCGGGCCTGGTCGAGCCATTCGTAGCTCTCGTTGCGGTGACCGGGAATGATCAGTCGCGGCTGCCAGGGGGCGTCTCGATCCGGCGCAGCCGCGGAGCCCCCGGGCCCGGCCGCCGGCGCCCCGGCGGCATGGGAGACATACTCGACCCGTCGCGCGCGCAGCGCCGTCGTGCAGAGCGTGAAGGCGGCCGCGAGCAGCGGGACGGAAAGCCACGCCCACCGGGAAATCCATCTTGCGTTGCTCAATGGGGTCGTCGCGTCTGCCACGGGATTCGGGATCGGGCATGCAATCGAACGACCGGGGATCAGGCAAGAAAAGTTGGATCCCGCGGGTTTCCAAAACGTTCCTTGACTACCCCTTTGCGCCTTCGTCCCATTGCCGCTTGGCCATGTCTGCCGGCGATAATGG
>Ga0302324_100019400_pt1 | contig 13354 bp, 9 predicted proteins | sample Palsa_T0_1_FD_201949 | JGI IMG/M metagenome (GOLD analysis project Ga0302324, IMG submission 201949) | Peat permafrost microbial communities from Stordalen Mire near Abisko, Sweden - Palsa_T0_1 | ecosystem: Environmental > Terrestrial > Soil > Palsa > Peat permafrost | place: Sweden: Abisko...
TCCTACGCGACGGCATGACGGTCGATGTCGACATCGTCACGCACGACGAGCCCCACGTGCTCACCGTACCGACCGACGCCATCGGGCGCGGGGACGACCGGAAGCCGTATGTCTTCGTCGTCAAGGACGGCGTCGCGCACAAGGCGTTCGTGAGGACGGGAGCCTCGAACGATGCGACGACGGTCATCACGCGAGGCATCGCTCGCGGCGACCGCATCGTCGCGGAGCACGACGCCGCAATCAAAGACGGGAGCCCCGTTCGGCCGGCACCGAGCCCCTCGCCCGGCGCGTCCGCGAGCCCTTCGCCGAACGCGGGCTCGTGACGGCGGCGCCGTGACGCGCATTCTCGCCTACGTGCAGGAAGCCGCGGAGGCGATCTGGCGCAACCGCGTGCGCTCGTTCCTCACGGTGCTCGGCATGATCATCGGGACCGCGTCCATCATCGGCGTGCTGGGTATGAGCCGCGCGGCATCCGGCGGGATCACCGCGACGCTTGGATCCTTCGGCGATCCCGGCGTCATCATCGCCGTCGACCCGAATCAGGACGACCCAACGAGCGCGCAGATCCAATACCGCGACGTCGGTTTTCTCACCCAGGCGACGCGCACCCGCGTGCAACGAATCGTCCCGAACTACAACGCGACGTACACGCTGCGCGCGAACGGTATGAACTACGAGACGACCGTCAGCTCCGAGGAGGGGACGCCGAACGACTCGCTGACCCTGCATGCCGGTCGCCGGATCGACCCGCAGGACATCTCGACTGCGGCACGCGTGACCCTCATGTCGCAGCCGCTCTATCGGCGGTTCTTCGGCACTGCTCCCGCGATCGGTGCCACGATGCGCATCGGCGGATCGCGCTTTCGGATCATCGGCGTCTACGACGAGTTCAAGGCGTCGCTCCTGAACACGATCGCCGGCAGCGACTACATCGAGATCCCGTACTCGACGTTCCACGAGCTGCGCCCGGGGCCGGTCGACTTCATCCAGGTGTATCCGCTGGCCGGGACGACGGTGCGCGAGGCGGGCGACGCCGTCATCGCCGAGCTGCGTCATTTGCACGGCAACCGCGCGGCCTACGTGACGCAGGACGCGACCGCGCAACTGGCCGGGTTCAACACGGTGCTCGGCGTCGTGGCCGGCGGCTTGACCGCGATCGGCGGCGTCGCGCTGATCGTCGCGGGCATCGGTATCATGAATATCATGCTGGTCTCCGTCACCGAGCGCACGCGCGAGATCGGGCTGCGCAAGGCGGTCGGAGCGGGCCGCGGCGACGTGTTCCTGCAGTTCCTGCTCGAGGCCACGCTGCTCTCGCTCATCGGCGGCGGGATCGGCACCGTGCTCGGCCTCGGGCTGACGCTCGCGGCATACGGAGCCATCTCGCAGTTCGTCGGCCCGGCACCGATTCCGTACCTGCTGATCGTATCGGTCGCCGTCGGCTTCTCGACGCTGGTCGGCACGGTGTTCGGGTCGTGGCCGGCACTGCGCGCCGGGAAGATGGACCCGATCGAGGCGCTGCGCAGTTGATTCAGTACTTCGCGGAGGCGCTCGACGTGCTGCTCGCCAATCGCGCGCGCTCGTTTCTCACCGCGCTTGGCCTCATCATCGGCGTGATGGCCGTGATCGCGATCCAAATTCTCGGCAGCGGCATGGCGGGCGCCGTGTCCGGTGTCCTCGGCAGCATCAACGACCGGTCGTTCACGCTGATTCCGAATCCGCGCCAAAACGACTTCACGCGCGCGCTCATCAAGCCCGCCGACATCGACCGGGCAAAGCGTACGATTCCTGGCATCGCGGAGGCGATCCCCGCCGCGGGACTCACGCGACTCGCACGGATCGGGCATCGGGACGCGCGGCTCTCGGTCGCCGGCGAGTCGGACGAGCGCTTCATCACGACGCCGATCCGCTACGGGCGCACGTTTAGCCAAGACGACGTCGCGACCTCGCAGCACGTGGCCTTGCTCGCGGACGAGGGATACGCGCGCCTCTTTCCAGCCGGCGGCGACCCGACGGGCGAGAGCCTGCGCATCGGCGACCGGCGCTACGTCATCGTCGGCGTGCTCGAGAAGCCGAAGACCGGGATCATCCCCAACATCGTGCGCGCCGACGTGCTCCTGCCGTATACCACCTACCGCGAAGACTTTCTGCAGGGGAAGACCGTCTTCGGCGCACGCTTCCTCGTGAAGGACGGTGTCGATCTCCCCCAGACGGAGGCCGCGACGATTGCGTTCTTCCGCGACATCAAGAAGGGCCGCGTGGAGTACCAGACGTTCGACCGGAAGTCGTTCTCCAGCGCCGTCGACGGCATCTTCGGAGGTTTGACGCTCGTCGTCGCGCTGATCGGCGCCGTCTCGCTCCTCGTCGCGGGCATCGGCATCCTCAACATCATGCTGGTCTCGGTCGCGGAGCGCACGCGCGAGATCGGCGTGCGCAAGGCAATCGGTGCGACGCGCTTCCAAGTGCTCGCTCAGTTCTTCATCGAGGCGCTCCTGCTCTCGGCGCTCGGCTGCGCCATCGGGCTCGCCTTGGGCCTCGCCATCGGCTATGCGATCGACCGCTTTGGGCTCGTCGCGATTTCCGGCGTCGTCCCGCCGATTCCATGGCTGCGTTCCGTGCTGATCGCGACCGGTTTCGCGACGATCGTGACGCTCGCGTTCGGGACGTACCCCGCGTATCGCGCCGCATCGCTCGACCCGATCGAGGCGCTGCGCTATGAGTAGCGGCGACCCGATCGCGCGCGGCGGCCCGATCATCGACGTGCGGGACGTGACCAAGATCTACCGCATGGGGGACGTCGAGGTCGCCGCGCTGCGGGGCGTGACGTTTTCGATCGAGCGCGCCGAGTACGTCGCGATCATGGGACCCTCGGGCTCCGGGAAATCCACCTTGATGAATTTGCTCGGTTGCCTGGATCGTCCGACCGCCGGCTCCTACCGCCTCGAGGGTGTGGACGTGGGCTCGCTCGATGACGCGGCGCTCGCGCACCTGCGCCTGACCAAGCTTGGCTTCGTGTTCCAGGGGTTCAACCTGCTGGCCCGGGCCAGCGCCCTCAAGAACGTCGCCCTGCCGCTCTTCTACGCCGGCGTTCCCGGGCGCGCTCGCGCCGCGCGCGCCCTCGAGACCTTACGCGTGGTCGGGCTCGAGGACCGGGCCTCGCACCGGCCAACCGAGCTGTCCGGCGGCCAGCAGCAGCGGGTCGCGATCGCGCGGGCCCTGGTCAACGACCCGGCGGTCGTGCTGGCGGACGAGCCCACCGGCAACTTGGACTCGGCGACCAGCGGCGAGATCATGGCGCTCTTTCGCCAGCTGAACGAGGCCGGGCGAACGATCATCATGGTCACCCACGACCCCGACGTGGCTCGGCATGCCCGCAGGGTTATCCGGGTACGAGACGGCCTGGTGGTCGCCGACGAACGCGCCGCCGCCGTGCCCACCTGACGCCCGAGCGCCCTCCCCACAATCGAACGCGCCGCCCGAACCCCGAATCGAACGCGCGCCGCCTTCGCCTCGTTATGATAGGTGGGCGCGACTCCCCCGGGCCCGCGACGGCCCGGACGTGACACTTTTCACGCGGACGGTGGTAGTAAGGTCGCGAAAACGAACTGTACGTAAGGAGCGAAGATCCTCATGAACTCACGCCTGCTCGGGACCGCTATGGTCGGCCTCGTCGGCGCCATTCTCGGCAGCTTTTCCATGATGCTGTACGCCAGCACGCATTTCGCCGGTGTCTCCGGTCCCAACAATCAACCGCCGTCGCTGAGTGCGGCACCGTTGTCGTCCGGCGGCAGCGATCAGGACCGCATCATCAGCGCGGTCAAGCGCGTCGAGCCGTCCGTCGTCGCGCTCAACGTGACCGTCAACGGCCAGCAAGTCGTCCCGGTCGATCCGTTCTCCCAGTTTTTCGGCGGCCAGCAAGGACCCCAGCGGATCCAGCGCTTTCGGGCGCAGGCGTCGGGCTCGGGCTTCGTGTACTCGCGCAGCGGCTCGTCCGGTCTCATCGTGACCAACGCGCACGTCGTGAGCCCGCCCAAGAGCGAAGGCACCGTCTCGAAGATCGAAGTGCTGTTCGCGAACGGCGACCGCGTGCCGGCACATCTGTACTCGGCAAACGTCGGCGCCGACCTCGCACTCGTGAAGGTCGACGACTATGCGAAACTGCCGCCGCCGGTCGAAATCGCGGACTCCAATAAGCTGCAGCAGGGCCAGTGGGCCATCGCGATCGGCGAGCCGTTCGAGCTCAAGCAGACCGTAACGGTCGGCGTCGTGTCCGGCTTCAACCGCGACGAGACGATCGGCAACGGCGAGGGCGGCGGCATGGAGTTCAAGGGCCTGCTGCAGACCTCGGCTCCGATCAATCCCGGGAACTCCGGCGGCCCGCTCATCGACCTCGAGGGACGCCTGATCGGCGTGAACCAGTCGACGGCGAACCCGCAGGCCGGCGCGCAAGGCATCGGCTTCGCGATCCCGGCGAACACCGTCCGGACCCAGGTGGCCATGCTCGAGAAGAGCCCAGGCACGCATCAGGGCACGAATATGGGCTTCATCGGCGCCGGCCTCGTGACGGTCACGCCCGACATCGCAACCCAGCTCTCGTACACCGGGAAGGGCGTCGCCGTCCAGCAGGTCATCAGCGGATCGGCCGCCGACCAGGCCGGCCTCCAGCCGGGCGACGTGATCCAGCGGGCCGACGGCCAGGACGTCTCGACGGGCGATCAGCTGCGCAAGATCATCCAGGACAAAAAGCCCGGATCGACCCTCAACCTCAACGTCTGGAGCGCAGGCGTGAAGCGGCTCGTCAACATCAAGGTGCAGGAGCGCCCGGCGGACGTCGGCGACCTGCAGCCCCAGCAGCCGCAGATCCAGCAGCAACCACAGATCCAGCAGCAGCCGTAGGCTGCAGCGCAGCGGAGATCGAGCGAAGGGCGCCTGCAAGGGCGCCCTTCTTGCCGGCCGTCGACTTCGGTCTGGGTGGATGACGGCTCGCGTTCGAGATCGGCCCTCAGACCAACGTGTGCGTCTGAAGGCGTAACGAATTGCGGTGAGGCGACGACCGCGACCGGCGGGAAATCGCCGCTCTGGTGGCAACCTTTTCGGCTCCCGGGCGTATCTTACGTAGTTGGATAACAAGCGAGCGCCGCGCTAGAACGGCGCAATCCTCGACTTCCCGTAAGCGGCAAGGCCAGAGAAGCCTCGAGGCACCGGGCAGGGGGTGCGAGCCCACTGTAGCGATGCCCGCGGTCCCACGAACGCTCCGCGTTCGAGGGTGCAGATGGTCCGGGGTGGTCGGATTATGAGAGGTTCACAAACTGCATGGCTAAAGTGGTCGGCATCGACCTCGGCACGACGAACTCCGTCGTTGCCGTGATGGAGGGCCAAACGCCCACCGTCATCGCGAACTCCGAAGGTAGCCGGACGACCCCGTCCGTCGTCGCCTTCACGAAAACTGGTGAGCGCCTCGTGGGACAACTCGCGAAGCGCCAAGCGGTGACCAACCCCGACCGCACGATCTCGTCGATCAAGCGGCAGATGGGGACGGACTTCACCGTCAAGATCGACGGCAAGGATTACACGCCGCAAGAGATCTCGGCGATGATCCTGCAAAAGCTCGTCAACGACGCGTCGTCGTACCTCGGCGAGCGCGTCACGAAGGCGGTCGTTACCGTACCCGCCTACTTCAACGACGCGCAGCGGCAGGCCACGAAGGATGCCGGGCGCATCGCGGGGCTCGAGGTCCTGCGCATCATCAACGAGCCGACCGCGGCCGCGCTGGCCTACGGCCTCGACAAGAAGGGCAACGAGACGATCCTCGTTTGGGACCTCGGCGGCGGCACGTTCGACGTGTCGATACTCGAAGTCGGCGACGGCGTCTTCGAGGTCAAGGCGACCAACGGTGACACGCACCTCGGCGGCGACGACTACGACCATCGCATCGTCGATTGGCTCGTCGCAGAGTTCCGCAAGGACCAGGGCATCGATCTCTCCGGCGATCGCCAGGCAATGCAACGCCTGACGGAGGCCGCCGAAAAGGCGAAGATCGAGCTGTCGTCGGTCGTTCAGACGAACATCAACCTGCCGTTCATCACGGCGGACCAGAATGGGCCGAAGCACCTCGACGTGACGCTCACGCGCGCTGACTTCGAGCGCATGACGGCCGACCTCACCGATCGCTGCATCCAGCCGTTCAAGAGCGCCCTGGCCGACGCCAAGCTCGACGTCTCGAAGATCGAAGAAGTCGTCATGGTCGGCGGGTCGACCCGCATGCCGGTAATCCAGGATCTCGTCCGCAAGCTGACGGGCAAGGAACTCAACCAGTCGGTGAACCCCGACGAAGTCGTGGCCATCGGGGCCGCGATCCAAGCGGGCGTGCTCGCGGGTGAGGTTCGCGACGTCGTGCTCCTCGACGTGACGCCGCTCTCGCTCGGCATCGAGACGCTCGGCGGCGTGAACACGCGCCTGATCGAGCGCAACACGACGATCCCCACGAAGAAGACCAACGTCTTCACGACCGCGGACGACGGGCAAACGTCGGTCGACATTCGCGTGCTCCAAGGCGAGCGCGAGATGGCGAACGACAACAAGGAACTCGGGCGCTTCCGGCTCGAGGGTATTCCCGCCGCACCGCGCGGAGTGCCGCAGATCGAAGTGGCCTTCAACATCGACGCCAACGGCATCGTGAACGTCGAAGCGAAGGACCTCGGCACCGGCAAGACTCAGGCGATCACGCTGACTGCGTCGACGAACCTCTCGAAGGAGGAAGTCGAGCGGATGGTGCGCGACGCCGAGGCGTCCGCGGCGGAGGACCAGCGCAAGAAGGACGAGGCGGAGACGCGCAACGCGGCGTCGAGCCTCATCTACTCGACGGAGAAGTCGCTCAAGGAAGTTGGCGACAAGCTCGACGGCACTGCGAAGGCAGACGTCGAGGCCGCGCTCGCCGACCTCAAGCGGGTCAGTGAGAACGGGACCGCGTCCGAGGTGAAGGCCGCGACCGAGAAGCTCCAGCAGTCGTCGTACAAGATGGCCGAAGCGCTGTACCAGAAAACGGGCGGCACCGCAGGCGCATCGACCAACGGCGCGGACGGCGCAACGGCGGGGGCCGAGCCACCGCCGCACGGCGACGACGTCATCGACGCGGAGTTCAAGGAAGCGAAGTGAGGTCGTTCTTCGCGCGCGTCGCGCCATGGCGCGGCGCGCGCGAGAACGCGCTCGACACACGAGGATCGATGGATACTGAAGCGACTCCCACCGCCGGCGTGGAGCAGCCGGATGGTGCCACGGAACCACAAGCGGACGACGCGTCCGCGCTCTCGGCACGGCTCGCCGAAGAGACGGCACGCGCCGACGACAACCACGCGAAGCTCCTCTATGCGCTCGCCGATTTCGAAAACTACAAGAAGCGTACCGAGCGGCAACTCCACGAGCGCCTGATCGCCGGCAAGCGCAGCACGCTCGCGAAGTTTCTGACGGTGCTCGACAACTTGGAGCGCGCGCTCACCTACAACCTCGACTCCGAAGGCCTCCGGGGCGGCCTGAACGCCACGCAGCGCGGCTTCGAGTCGCTGCTGGCCAGCGAGAACGTCAAGGCGATCGAGGTGCTCGGCACGCCGTTCGACCCGCGCATCGCCGAAGCGATCGGGACCCGCGAAACGGACGACGTCGACGACGACACGGTGGTCGACGAAGTGCAGCGTGGCTATACCATCGGCGACGAGCTCCTTCGCCCGGCGCGCGTCATCGTGTCGAAGAGGCCGAGCAGCGACGGGTGAACTACAAGGACTATTACGAGGTCCTCGGCGTTCCGAAGGACGCAGCCGAAAAGGACATCAAGTCGGCGTATCGCAAGCTGGCGCGCAAGTGGCACCCTGACGCGAACCCGAACGACGTCAAGGCGGCCGAGGAGCGGTTCAAGGAGATCCAAGAGGCCTACGAGGTCCTCGGTGATCCCGAGAAGCGCAAGAAGTACGACGTCCTCGGCAGCGACTGGCAGCGCGCGGCGCAGCAGGCGGAACAGCAACGCCGCTATCGCAACGCGCAGGCCGAGGCTCCGTTCGGATTCGAGCAGTTCGGCGGCGCGAGCGAACCGAGCGGGTTTTCCGACTTCTTCGACATGTTCTTCTCGGGCGTCGGGCGCAGGCAGACCGCGTCGCGCCCGTTCGCGCAGCGCGGCGGCGACCTCGAGACGTCGCTGGAGCTCACGTTGCGCGAGGCGTTCGAGGGCGGCTCGAAGTCCATCTCGCTCCAGATCGAGGATGCCTGCCCGCGGTGCGGCGGGTCCGGGGTGATCGGCGGCGACATCTGCCCCGTCTGCCACGGAACGGGCCGCGTGATCGCGACGAAGAAATTCGACGTGACGATCCCGCGCGGCGTGCGGACCGGGCAGCGGATCCGGCTCGCGGGACAGGGCGGCAGCGGAGCAGGCGGTGGGCCACGCGGCGATCTCTTCCTCGTCGTCGAGGTCGAGGACGATTCGCGCTTCACTCGCAAAGGCGACGACCTGTATTTCGACCTGCCCGTCAGCATCTACGACCTGGTGCTCGGCGGAGACGTTCGCGTGCCAACGATGACCGGCGACGTGACGATGACGATCCCGCCTGGCACGCAGAGCAACAAGCTGTTGCGGCTCGGCGGCAAAGGTATGCCCAAACCGCGAGGCGGTGGCGCAGGCGACGAGTACGTGCGCCTCATCGGTACGCTCCCGACCGACCTCAGCGATCGCGAACGCAAGCTGTTCCGCGAACTCGCCGCGTTACGGCATAAACCCGAAACGGCCTCCGGCACAGCCTGACGATCCCGCTGCGCCGGCGCGCAACGTCAATCGCAGGCGGCCCCGCAGCGCTCCGCGAAGGGCCCGCCGACTGGCGATGCTCTGCATCGCCCCGCACTCTGCTTCTCGGCGGATCCTGCTATGAGCACTGCACGCGTCCCCTTTGGCGCCGCGCTCGCTGCGGCAACGCTCTGGATCCTGGTTCTCGCGCTTGCACGCACGGGCGCCCTAGCGGGCACCACCGGCAACGTCACGGGCACGGTGCTCGATGCACAGGGCAAAGCGCCGCTCGCGGGCGTCCAAATCGACATCGTCGCGCCGTCGGGTCGCTACCGCGCGACCACCAGCGCGAAGGGATTCTTCGCGATCACGGGAGTCTCGCCCGACACGTACACGCTGTCGTTCACGCTCGCGGGCTACGAGCCGGCATCGGTCTCGGGCATCACGGTGTTCGCGGACCAGACGCAGACGTTGACCCAGCTCCTCACGAAGGAGTTGAAGACCGTCGGACGCGTGACCGCGCGTTCGCCCGGCGGCGCGTTTCAGCCGTCGCAGGCGACGAATGCCTATACCGTTACTGCAAACCAAATCCAGACGATCCTGGGCAAAGACTTCAACCAGAGTGAGACGAGCCTGATCGTCGCACTCCCGGGCGCGAGCCTCGATTCGAGCGGATACCCCGTGCTGCGGGGCGGGCGCGAGAACGAGGAGGGCTTCCAGTTCGAGGGCATCGACTACACCGACGCCTTCACGAGCCAGTTCATCAACAGCCTGGCGATCAACGGGGCAGCCCAGCTGCAGCTGATCCCGGGCTCCGGCGACGCATCGAACGGGAACACAGGCACCGGCATCATCAACATCATCGCGAAGCGCGGCAGCTATCCGGGGTTCGGCGACTTCGACCTCGAGGCCCAGGCGTATCCGTACCTGCACCAGCTGGGCATCGACTTCGGCATCGCGGCGCCGAGCGGACGGATCTCCGAGTTCATCTCGTTCATCGGCCAGCGTAGCGACTCGATCTACGGAGCGCCGAACACGGATGCGGCCCGCAACGTCGTCTTCTTCGCAGGGAACGGCCAGCAGTCGAACGACCTCGTGAACAATCTCGTCTACAAGTTCGGCCCCGGGTTGAACCAGTCGCTCCAGTTCTTCTATCAGAACCAGCAGTTCAACTTTCCCTCGAACTACGGCGGGATCGGAACGCTCACGTTCAAGACCGCGAGCCCCGAGGTCACGGGCCTCGCCAACGCGCTGGGCTTCACGACCCACGACTTTCAGAGCATCGTGGGCCTCGACCCGTATCAGCAATCCCCGACGCAGATGCTCACCCGCTACGACACGTATTACCAGCCGAACGACACGTTTAAGCTGCAATACGCGGACAACCTGGATTCGTCGACGTTCCTGACGACGAAGTACTACCAGGCCAACTCCGTCGTCACGTTCGACTTCCCGTACGACGGCGACGGGAACTTCGGCTTCCCGGACTACGTCACGCAGCAGGGCGGACAGCGCGTCGGCTTCGCGCTCGACGGCACGAAGCAGCTCGGCTCGAAGCACCTGCTCCAACTCGGCGGAAAGTACGAGTTCCTGCACCCCGTCTTCAACGAACTCGACCCGATCGACAACTTCTATATCAACGCCGGCTTCGGGAACGGGGAGTCGGCGTACGACTTCCTCCCGCTCAGCGCCGCCTCGTGCTCGCCGAGTTCGTCCTTCTCCAGCTTCACCCCGAACTGCGGCTATCTCTACCGCTACTTTCCGAACGGGCCGCCGCGCATTCCGCCGCTGCTAGAAACGACCGCGACGAACCGCAACGACTCGGCGCTGTACGTCCAAGACACCTTCACCCCAAACGACCGCCTCAAGCTGAACGTGGGCCTGCGCGCCGACCAGGCCGACTATCGCATCGCGGCCGCGAACTCGGGCCTCTACCTGCCGAACGCGACGGGGCCGGGCGGCCAGCCCATCGTGAACATCGACCCGCAAGCGAAGGACCCGATCGTGTTCGAGCCCCACCTCAACGCGGCGTACGAACTCGGACGCAACGATGCCCTGCGATTCTCATACGGTCGTACGGTCGAGTTCGCACCCCTCGGCGACATCGACTACTACGGGCCTCCCAGCATCTACAACGCGTTCGCAAACATCCCGTCGTACGACAACACGCTCGGGGAGTTCAACCCCGCGAACCCCAAGGCGACGGCCGCGCAGTGGTGCGGCGTGCTCGGGAACCTGCGATGCTCGAGCTATGCACAGCAGCTCTACTGGAACATGCAGAACAACTTCCTCGGCGTCCCGCTGCAGCCGGCTCGCCCGGAGACGTTCAACAACTTCGACTTCTCGTACTCGCACCAGTTCGCGCACGGCATCTCGGCGAAGGTCACGCCGTTCTACCGCCGCGGATACGATGCGCTCGCCCTGGCCGCCTCGATCAAGACCAACGCTGCGGGCCAGCCGATTCTCAACCCGAACGGCACGCCCGTCACGAACCCGCCGGTCACCACCAACCTCGGCATCAACCGAACGACCGGCGCCGAGTTCCTCCTCACGAAGGACGCCGAGTTCGGCTTGTCGGGCTCGCTCTCGGCCACGTACATCAACGAGTTCTCGAACGTGATCCCGCTCTCGTCGAGCGAAGACTTCTTCCCGTTCATTCCGCCGCAGTCGCTCGCGCTCGGCAACGTGTATCGCGTCGGCTTCATCTCGCCGTTCCAAGCCACGCTCGCGCTCCAGTACAAGACGCACGGCGGCTGGCGCATCAACCCCGTTATCAGCTTCAACAAGGGGTATCCGATCAGCGCCGGACTCACCACGCCCGTGTACGTCAACGGCGTGGCGATCAACGTTCCGAACACGAACCTGACGTCGCCGAACGGCTCCCCTGGTGCGCCCGGATACGTCGATCCGCTGGACCCGGGGAGCTACCTGCACCCGAACATCGTCGCGACCCGCGGCACTCCGGAGACGTCGAGCGCGGGCGGCATTCTCTCGAATGCGCGTGCCTTCACGAACCTCACGATCGAGTACACGCCGCCACGCACGAAATCGACGTTCGGCGTTGCGATCACCAACCTGTTCGATCAGCTCTACTCGACGCCGACGTACAACGGGCAGTACGAGCCGGTCGCAACCGGCATCGCGGGCCCGTTCAGCGGGTACTCGGCGAACACGCTGCTGTATCCGAGGATCGGGTATGCCAACTTCCCGGCCTCGGCGTTCGGCGGGCTACCCTACAACATCTTCCCGAACAACACGCCGATCGCCGTGCTGTTCTACTACCAGCAGAAACTCTGATGCGCGTTTCACTCCTCCGCTTCATGCCCTCGCTCGCACCCATGTGCGCGCTCGCGCTCTCGGGGTGCACGTCCGGCAACTCCGCGATCGAGCCCCCGTTTCACTCCACGTCGCTCGCCGATCTCAAGCTACAGTTCGCGGTCGGCACGGCCAACATCGGCATCGCCGGCCCGTCCGGCAGCGGCCAAGCGCAGTTCGTCGGCCTGAACACCGTCGTCACGTTCCGTCAGCCCGACGGCTCGTCGGGTACGCTGCTGAATACGCCGGCGATTTCAGGCCCACCGAGCCTGCGGATTCCGGCAACGGCCGACGCGGGGACGGACGCCGGCTCGAACCACATCTCGGGCTCACCCCAGACGGAGCCAGGTGCCTCGCCACCGCCCGGCGGCACGTTCGGACAAACGGGAGGGGCATTCGGCTTCGGCTTTGCGCCCGACAACACGGACACGTTCGGAAGCACGAATTGCGGGCTGTATACGCTGCCGTTCTATCCCACGAATCCGGCAGCGGGGAATGCCTTCCCATCGTTGCCCCCGAGTTCCAGCAGCGGCGGCGTGCCCTCGATCAACCAATACATCGGCGGCCCGCCGGCGTTCCCGACTACGCAGAACGGGACGATTCCGCCGTGCACGAACCAGGCGTTCCTCGGCTATAGCGAAGGGTTTGTCGACTTCCTGGTGACGCCCGTGTCAGGAACTTACCAGCTCGCCGTCACCGTACCGACCTTGCCCGGATCGAGCGTGCCGACCACGACGTTCAAGGCGAGCGCGACGCTGCGGGCGGCACGCACGCTTCCTGCGCTGCCGCAGCCGGCATTCACCGAGGACGGAAAGGGTGGTGGCATCGCGTCTGTCGTCGTCCCGGCCGGCGTGACGGAGACGTTCGTCGAGATCTACGACCTATTCGGGAGCTGTCATTCCCCAAGCGGTCCGCAGTACTACACGCTCTTCACGAAAGCGACTGGCCTCGTGCACCTAACGCTGCCGGACTCGCTTGGCGCCGGCCCCCCGAGCGCTCCGACGCCGTCGTTGTGCTCGGGTACGTCGTCCTCGCCGAGCGCCGCCGATGTGTATCTCGTGTACGCGGCCGGCGTGGACTTTCCGGCGCTCGAGGCGTCCTATCCGGCAAACCGCCAGGCCGCGCCCGCACTCGTCGGCGCTGCCGGCCAGGCCGACGTCACGACGTCGTTTCCCACCATCGCGGTCGTCGGCTCTTCATCCCTTCGGCGGCACCGCTTCACTCGCTAGGATTCTTCGGTTGGGGATGCGCAGACGCGCGCGACGGTAACCGTCGCGC
>Ga0302324_100019401_pt1 | contig 13354 bp, 14 predicted proteins | sample Palsa_T0_1_FD_201949 | JGI IMG/M metagenome (GOLD analysis project Ga0302324, IMG submission 201949) | Peat permafrost microbial communities from Stordalen Mire near Abisko, Sweden - Palsa_T0_1 | ecosystem: Environmental > Terrestrial > Soil > Palsa > Peat permafrost | place: Sweden: Abisko...
CCGCGGCGATGGCAACCACCTTGGCGAGCTCTGTTTTCCCGGAGCCCGGTGGTCCTTCCGCGAGGACTGGCTTTTGCATTTGAGCCGCCAGATAGATCACCTTCAGCGTCACGGGATCGGTAACGTACTTGGCGGCCTCCAGCTTCTCGGACAGCTCTTCGATCGAGGAGAACACGTGCCTGCGCTCCTTGAAGGGATGTTAATGCGGAATCTGTAAAAGGCTGTCCGACCGACCCCTATTTGGACCTTGATCCCGGCCAGACTCTTTCATGCAAGACCTTCCAACTCAGCTACACGGACCAAGCGCGCTGGCTTTTTCTGCTGGACCCACTTTTGCTCATTCCTTGCTTCGAGTGGACTTGCCACGCCACCGTGAGATTGGTCGCCAGCAGGCTGTGACATTTTCGGTGGACCCACTTTTACTCCCTCCTATTGCTTCAGACCTAACGGGAGACGGAAAACGCCGCTTTTCTTAAGGGTGGACCCAGTTTTCCTCAGTCCTTTCGCGTCGGGTCACCGGTTCCCGCACCTGAGAACCAGCCGCGCGAGCATTCGCGCAAATTTATTGCGACGGACCCACTTTTGCTCATTCCGTTTGATTGACGAAGGAATCCCCGCGGCGCCCCAGTCATTTCGACCGGGAAGGTCACGGGACCGTTCGCGCAAGGAGGTAGTGGAACTCGGGAATGACTGCGAAGGGGCGGATTGGCCCTTCTATCCGTTCGGCCAACATCGTGATCCGGTCGGCAAGCAGATTTCCGAGGAACCGCCCTCCTTCTGACAAGTGCTGGATCCGGTCCGGATCAAAACCCATCAAGCGTGCACAGGTGGCGTCTGCGGCGACCGGGTCGTCGGCGAGCACAATCCTTCCAAGCTCACGCGCGGCTCCTTGCAACGGACCGTTGCCTTCCATGGCCGTGATGCCATCTGCAATCACGAAATGGATGGGCACCGTCGCGCAGATATCAAGGATGCTTTCGTGAATCCCGTGCCAGTGCAGCAGATTCTTGGGCCAGCCGTACTTCATTCCCGGCACGACGCCGAACATATTCTTCATGCTCAGGGTGACGCCCGCCCAGTGGTGCGTCTTCACCTTGGGCATTGAGACAACAAAGTCGGAATCGAGAACGGTGCGCGGCAACCACAGCTCTCCGAGGCCGCTGTAATTTGCCTTCAGCTTTACTCTCGCAAGTTCATCACGGTTGAGATCCACGAACTCGATCTGCCGGCCCGCGAGATGAGGTTTCAGCCCGGCGGCCTGTATTACGAGTTCGGTGTCGCGTTGATGGCCCGGACCCTCACCGATCGCGACGCGGGCCGCGCCAAGACGAAGGAAACATCGGGCGGCCGCTCCGATAATGTTCGCATTCGTGTTTACCGGTCCAGGCAGGTCTTCCACCAGATTTGGTTTGAGAAGGACCATCTTGCCAAGCACGTTGAAACGGAACAGCTGCAATCCGTCCATGAGAAGCGCCTCGGTCTTCTCGGAGTACTCGGCTGCATTCAGAATCGCTACAAGCGAGCGAGGTCTTCGATATGACACTGAATGTTTCGGCCACAGGCAACGGGCCGCCGCGCCTGTTGTCGCCGCCATACCTGCCGCAGAGCCGATGAAGCATCGTCTATCGACATTCATCGCAGCACCTCGAACGGATGAATCATCTCTCCACACTTGAGTGCCAAGATCGCGGTGGCGAGAGTAGCATTGTTTCGAATATCGTGGCCGTCTCCGACGAGCGTTGCCAATCTGGCCTTGAGATGCTCGACCGGCTCTTGGTACACGAACAGGCTGAGAATGCACCAGCTGAGGCTCTCGACCGACTCGATGTTGGAGGACCTCTGCTTGAGCCAGCCCAGACTGGCCTGGATCACCGGGGTCCGCTCCTCGCCCTGCAATGCCAATAGTGCGATCGCGGTGGACTCCACGTGGGCCCGAAGCGGCACCCCGTAAACGACGCTATTTCCAGAGTTCCACCCCCCTCCCAGGCAGACTCGATCCAGAAGCATATCGACGCCCAGGTGAATACGTCTTTCTGAAAGATCCGACCGGTTGCAGGCGGTGAACTGTTTGATAGCGATGATGCTGAACGCTGTGGGAATGACCCAACTGGCCGAGCCAGAGATCCAGGGCCATCCATAACAGTCTGGGTCGAATCGAACCGCCCGGTCCGCCAACTTGAATTTCCAGCGCCAGAACCAGTTCGCCTCCCGGCCATTGGTCTTCAAAAGCCAGGAAAGACCCCGTTCTCTGGCGCCTGACGAATCGTTTGCCGAGTTCAATACGCAGATGGCAAGCGCAGTTGTCCACGAGGGCTCGCCGTCGCCGATGAATGATGGCCAACTGCCGCCGGAGAATTGCGCGTTCAGTAGGGGCCGAACAACGTGCGGAGCTGAAGAAGGCTGTTCCGCCAGCACTGAGAAGGTAGCAAGGCAAGTAGTCTCCAGACTCATCTGAGGCGACCCGGAAAAGCTCCAACCTCCTCTGGGCAATTCGCGACGGCGCAGTTCCTGAAGGGGGCCAACGTAGTTCATGCTGCGATTGTGGTGGATGCTTCTGTAAACGATCAAACGAATCCCCGTCCATGGATCGGGACTGTAAGGGCGACAAAGGCTGAGCGGCCGACCCCACTGTCACCTGAAAATTGGGGTACGCGAACGGACGAAGATCAACCGGCACCTGAGGTCTTGCTCTTGTTGCCGTCTTCAAGTGCTTAAGTTTCAACGCGATTCAGCCATCGACGACAGCACGCTTACTATCACTACATTTGGTCCATTTGAGAAAAAACAGGACAAGCCATATAAGAGGGTATGAATCCCACGAGCCTTGCAGTCGATCTGAACAACCGGGGCACATCAGCCGCATTCGCCGGCGCAGATGAAATCCCACTGACGGTTCGACATGGCGCGGCCTTCTTTGGCGTCCTGCGCCTTAAAGTACGAAGAAACGAGAGGACTATATGTCTGCCGCTCCCTCTCATTCTGTAGCACCCTTTACTGAGTGCCTTAACGAAGCGGAACGCCCCGTCGAGCAACTCAAAGACGCAGGTGTACCCAATGTCTTGAATTTGGCCGAGGCTGCCATGCTCCTCCGATGTTCGCGAGCCCATCTCTGCAACGTTATCAAAGGCAAAGTTCGAGGCATCCCACACCTCCCAACCGTGCGAATCGGCAGACGGGTTCTTTTCAGGCGAGAGTCGCTTGAGCACTGGCTCAGAGAGGTTGAAGCCATCGGGTGGAAGAGAGCGGCCAGCTAAAGAAGGAGCGTGGGCTGGATGATTTGGCCAATCACAGGGAAATGATGACAACAACGAGACTTCTCACGGTATCCGAGGTCGCGTGCTGGCTGGCAGTCTCACCGTCGTGGGTTCGGGACCATGCCGCCGGGCGGCGACGTCCGGCGCTGCCGTGTATCAAGTTGGGCAAGTCGCTCCGATTTGAAGAGAAGCGGGTCGCGGAATGGCTCGATGCGCTACGTCGCGCCGGGAGGGCTGCGTGATCGACTCCGTGATAGGCTTCGATGTAAGGAGGATCGGAGGACACATGTCACGTCAGCGCTATCAACGTGGGACACTCAAGCCGTTCGTGCCGGCCGGGAAGGGAAAGCCGAAGCGTCAGTTGCCCCGAGGGACCTATTGGGCGCGGTGGTACCGCTATATCAAACAGGCGGACGGCCAGGAGAAGAGGAGCCCCCGGGAAAAGATCATCACGAAGGACCTGGCACGAGGCTATCGGATCGGAACTGAATACGAAGGACCTCTGAACAAAACTGACGCGCAGCGTGTTCTCGATTTGCTGATTGCGCAAGATGCCGGAACGTATACCCGGCCGGACACCACCGCAACTTTCGAACAAGTCGCTCGCGAATACCTTGCCACCGTCGAACTGGGCTGGGGGCCGCACACGGTTCGTACGTCCAAGGGGCTCATCGAATATGCATTGATCGGCGGAAAGCTCGGCTCGCGTCCCGTAGTAGAACTTACCGAGATCGAGTTGCAGCAATTCCTGAATGAGCATGTATCCGCTGGTACGAGTCGATCGAAACTAGCGAAGCTGCTTCTGTACGTTCGGAATATTCTCGATCACGCCGTGATGAAGAAGATTATCTTGGCGAACCCGGCGCGAAATCCCGGCTATAGACTGAAGGCAAAATCGCGTAAGGCCGTCTCGGAGCGATACCTAAGCATGGAGGAGTGCCAACGCCTGCTGTCTACGGTAGTCGGCGCGGATCATCTGACGCTTCGCATTTTTATCCAACTCGGCCTCCGTTCGGAGGAGTTGTTCGCGCTCCGTCGCGATGACGTGATCGGGGATATGTTGCGGATCGACGAAGCCATCGTCGAAGGCGCCTCGGCGACAGTCAAGACGGAAGCGTCCGGAGCGAGTGTCTACATCCCGCCTGACCTCCAAATCGAGATGCGCGGATGGCTTGAATGTTCGGCACCGGACCCTCGGGCCTGGCTCTTTCCATCTCCTAAAGGTCGGCCTTGGGGATCCCAGAATTACCTGAATCGCGTGTTGAAACCGGCTGCGACTCGGGCGGGGGTCGGCGTTTTCAAACGGCGAACGCGGAAAGGCGATGAAGTCGAGTCCACCGACGTTAACTTCCAGGTCTTGCGTAGGACTTGCGCCACGCTTTTCGGCGCAATAGCGAAGGACCCGAGGGATACGCAAGCGCAACTCCGGCATGCGGACCCGTCCGTCACCTTGCGGCACTACCAGAAATCAATTCCGGCTAGCGTCAGAGCTGCCGCTCTTGCGTTCGAAACTGCGCTAGTCGGCGACAGCGGCGATTCAATTCGATCAGGTTCTGAACAGGTGAGGAACTGGCGAGAAGAGGTAAGTCTTGTAGAATCTGGAGCCACCCGCCGGGATCGAACCGGCGACCTGCTGATTACGAATCAAGCGGAGCGGGTCTTCTGGGCGCCTATAGTGATGTAACTCATTGATTATAATGGAATCGGATTTTGCTGGGACCGCTCCGTTGGTACCAAAACCACTGCAAACCACTGCAGACCACTGCAAGTGGCGACCACTCCAAACCCTTAGACGATCGCGGCCGGAAATGGCAGTCGGAACGGAACGATTCGCACTGGCACCGTCTGCGACTTCGCCGAGGTTGTGAGCACGGTGATCTTAAAGGTCGTGGCAGCCAGCGCGATATACTCTATTGTGGAGAGGGAAGGGATTCGAGCCATGAACGTGACCATCGAACTTTCCGACGAACAAGCGGCTGCGTTGAAAGCGCAGGCCCTAGCTGAGGGACTCACGGTCGAACACTGGCTGGAGCGGCTCGCGTCACAGTTCGCGCCGTCGGCCTCCATTGCCCATCTGCAGAAGACCAACCCCGAAGAGTGGGCACGCCGGTTTCACGAGTGGGCCGAGAGTCACGACCGCACGACACCGCTTTTGAGTGAGCACGCCATCAGCCGCGAGAGCATCTATCCGGACCGTGTTTAGCGCATGCTGGTCGACACGAGCGTCCTGATTCGAGCTCTGCAGCCTCACCATCCGCTCTTTATTCCGGCTGATCGCGCGATTCGCCTGCTGCCTGGGAGGGGCAAAAGGCTCCATATAGTCGCCCAGAATTTGATTGAGCTATGGGTGGTCGCGACCCGGCCCCTTGGAGAGAATGGTCTCGGCATGACTCCGAGTGACGCAGCCGTGGAACTCGGCCGAATCAAGAGCATGTTCCTCTTCCTGCCGGAGACGCCGGCTATCTATCCTGCGTGGGAAGCTCTGGTGCTAACACACGCAGTATCGGGAAAGCCTTCTCACGATGCGCGCCTGGTCGCCGCAATGCAGGTGCACGGTCTCAAAACTGTTCTGACATTCGACAAAACGGGTTTCGCGCGTTTTCCTGGTATTGAGGTGATTCACCCGGCGACTGTCACGGCGCAGTCTGTGGAAGAGAATGGCTGAGCGATGGAATGAAGCGTCCGTTGTTGACCGCGGACGTGTGAGTCCCTTGGTAGCCTACCAAGCAAGACTTAGCCGTCGAAATACTCTTAAGGAGCGTCCGGGACTGCTTTCGCGGATACCTTCTGCGCTTTCTTCGCGAGCAGTTCCCTGGCGATCCGGATATCGGTCAGGTCCACGATCCCGTATCGCCGGTCCATTGACGCGGTCCTGTGCCCCATGATCTTCATGCGCATGGGTTGTGGCAGACCCGCGTCGCGCATGTTGCGGTTCGCGCTCCGGCGCATGTCATGGAACAGTAAACCATCGACTTTCGCCTTCTCGCACGCAGTTTTCCAAGCACGTTTCAGGTCTACCAGCCGCTGACCTTCATAAGCGAACACAGCCTCACACTCCGGGTAGAACGTGTCACGCTCTTCCCTCGCGACGTGTAAGGAGTCTTCCATGAGACCCGGAACAATCGGCACGGCTCGGGTCTCGTCGTTCTTTGTCTCGTAAAGCGCGATCACGCCCACCTCAAAATCCACTTGATCCCAGTTCAGTTTCGTTAGCTCGCCTTTGCGGACGCCGGTATAGAAAGACGCCGCGGCCAGCGCCTTCGCGCCGGCATACGGCAACGCATCATAAAGTTCCTGGAATTTTCCTTCGCGAAGGAAGCCAGTCCGTACGTTCTTCTCCTTGTACATGGGGAAGTAGGGGACCGAGAAGTGAAGTTTGCTGTTCGTCTTTAGTGCGTAATGCAGTGCTCCTCGGAGGCCAGCCAGTTCGCGATTGATGGTTGTCTGGCTGACGCGCTTTTCGAGACTGAACGAGCCGGTCTTCGAGTACTTCTTCGCTCTTTCGCGGGATCGCTTTTCTCGATATTCGCGCAACATATCGGTCGAAAGCTTCTGTGGCGGCAAGTGCCCGAAGAACGGTTTGATGTGGAGATCGAGCCCGGAGTGATACATGCGCCTGGTTCCGACCTCCAGGTCTGCGTCTACATGCGCGAGGAACTCGTCGATCAGTCGTCCGACTGTTAGACCCTTGGCACTTGGCGCAAGTTCGCCGCGGGCGCGCTGTCCCAGAAATTTATCCAGTTCGCGCTGCGCATCTTCGCGGCGTGTCGATCCAGAGGAAATGGGCCCGACCTGACAGCCATCGACATAAGCTTGGTAGTACCAGATGCCTTTTTTGCCGCGCTGAAAAAGCGTACCCGATCCGTATGCCATTGGAATCTCCACATATCCTGACGTAGACCGTCATGTCCGGTGTTTTTCGATCCATGCATCGAGGTCCCGTCGCAAGAGATGCACACGCCGCCCGTTTCTCACCACCGGCAATTCGCGATCATAGATCATATTCTGGACCGCCGATTTAGAACGTCCGAGGTATACAGCCGCTTCGGCGACGTTCAGAAGGACGCGTTCCACGGCGGTCGGCTTCTGCAATCGGTTCGCGACGCGGTCCGCAACCTCATCAGCGATTCGCTCGGCAATTAAAGACAGGAACTCCTCGGACCCCGGCACGGCAGCCATCCTTGGAAGCTCTTTCTCATCCCAGGCAACGGAGGCAATCCGAGGACGAAAACACCCCCAACAGGCATCTTACACTCAAATCGGTATCGACACAATATTTAATTATTGCAAATCTATCTGCCTTCGTGTAATCATATGGACGATGGAGCGCAAGCCGCAGCAGCAGACCCTGTCTATTCGGATCTCCGATACTCTCCGCGAATTTCTGGAACGTACGAAACAGATCCTCTCGAACGGGCGGGGTGGCCCCGTTTCCACCTCGGACGTGGCGAAGATCCTCCTGGAATCGGCAAAGGAAAATCGCCTGGACTTCCGGCTGGAGGTCTCCGCGCTTCAAGAACGGCCGACCGAATCGATGTGGGCCATTCGAAAGAAATGCGACGTGAAGCAGGCTCTGTCAAGGGCGGAGTGGATGTTCCTCGGCCAATACATTCAGATCGCTTGCGAAGAGGTCACAGAGAATCCTGCGAGGCCGGAGCCTCGATCCTTTATCGCACTGCTCGAAGCGCTGCTTGCGGTGAGAACGCTCCGCAAAGACGGCGACGCCATGCTTGACCTCTATTACCTCGATAACGTCGGAGTATCCGGGGGAGTGCCTATCGACGAACTCCAGCGCCGCCCTGAAGTTGTTTCCCAGACGTTGAGAAATCTAATCCAACAACTGCAGGGAGCGGCCATCGCGAAGCCGGTCTTTGCCGGGCGGATGCTATATGCGGCGCTGCGCGATGAGGAAGTGAGCGATATCGTGGCTCTCAACGGGGCCCTCGAACCATATTCGGTGACATTATTTCGGCTAGCATGCCGCGGCCATTGGATTCGCGAGCACCGGCCGGTGCGCTTGCGGTCTGCGAATGAATACGTTTCCGAGTTTATTCCGCCAGTGCAGGCCGACGGCTTCCATCTGACGTTCTTAATCAATTCAGGCGGCGAACTCAAGATCATGCTCAACATGCAGGCGAAGGATGTGGGGTATCCACTCGCCTCGTATCCACAGATTCAGGAGTTTGCCGAGATGCTTCGACGTCTGGAGCCTGGCGGGATCTGGAACGGTACACACTTCTTCGGCCACGCGCAGCCCGCCGCGACTAACCGGCCAGCGTGGCTCCGATTCTGGCGTCGTAGTGATGAAATCGCTGTCGCGTTCTCCCTCAGCGAATGGGAGTTGTTGAAAGGCTTGTTTACAAGAGCACTGGAATCGCCGGAGCTGCGGCCGATCCTTGCGGAGCTTGCAATGGTCTACGGCGAGTTGTAGCCATGACCGTAGAGTTTTGGCGGATAGGAATGGGGCATTAAATGTATGACTACTACGAAACAGAGCGGCATTGAACCAGCAGGCGATTCTCCTACGGTAGCGATCGCGGACAAGCGTGTCATTTTGTCCATGGGTGGCAAGGGTGGCGTAGGTAAAACCAGTGTCATGGCGGGCTTGGGTGAATGGTTCGATGTGAATCAGATTCCAGTGAAGATGCTGGACCTCGACACGGAGAACAAGGCTCGTGGTTCGCTGACGCACTTCTTCAGAGGCCGCGTGCCGAAGGTTAACATTCACACGCCAGCGGGACTCGATAGCTTTGTCGATCAGCTCGCTGACGGTCCGCCCGTGATCCTGGCGGATATGGGCGCGGGTTCGGGCCAGGTCACTTACGATTGGTTCGACAAGATGTACGCCGACGTTAGCGATGCCGGAATTGTCTTTACGGCCATTGGCGTGGTGACGTCTGATCCGGCCAGCGTCGAGAGTGTACTCGCCTGGGCCGCCCGCTTGCAATTGCGAACCGCTTACCTGATCGTCGAGAACTGCATTTCCGTGCCCACCGACTTCACCTATTGGCGCGAGAGTGAACAGGCGCTCCAATTCCAGAAGATGTTCGCGCCTGCCGTGATTCACATGGACTATCGATTGCCGGATCTGGAAAATGCCGTGCGCAACCACGGCGTGACACTGGGCGAGGTGGCAGCGAGAGAAACGAACGCGCCGGAATTGCAGAAAGCCTCGCTGGTCATGCGCGCCCAGAGCTACCGGCGTCGCATGTTTGCTGAGTTTGAGAAGGTGAAGGAGTTGCTATTGCCGTGAACCATACAGACCAAAATAACGATTTTTTCAACGACGATGTGATCGACAGCATCGCCAACGGAATGCCAGCCGAGCGGCGTGCCGCCTACTACCGGGAAATGCGGCATTTCCGTTCGCTTCCGCACGATGACGAGATGCTCCATATCGTGTCCATCCAGCAATTTCCCATGTTGATGATGGTGGAGATACCGCAGCGCCTGGCGATCGAGCGGGAGAAACTGGAGCGCGCTACCGGCGAGTGCATGGTGGCCTTGCAGCGGACCAATGAGCGCCTGGCGCGCCTTCCCGACGAAGTTGCGGGCGGAATTTCCCCGGAGGCCATCGCGGAAAAAATCAACGAGAGTTTGCGGCAGCAGTTTCTGAAGTCGACGATTCCGCAAACCGGCCAGGCACTGACAGCCGTTGCCGGTGAAATCAAGCAAGCAGTGGCTGGGTTGCAGCAAGGCACCACCAAGATTGTCGCAGCACACAGGCACGCGGCGCACGAAGCTCTTAGCGCCGTGAAAGAAATTAAGTCCGCCATTTCCGAAGTCACCACAACGGCTCGCCAGGCCACAGCGGAACTGTCCAGCACATACCTGCACGAGTACCGCTGGGCACTCGGGGTTTTGCTGGTGCTGGCACTGGTCCTCGGACTCTTGTTCGGCATCTTTCTGGAAGGCTCGGGGTATTTGCCTTCCTTCGAACCAACCCACGAGACGGAGCCCGCGGCAATCCCCAGGACGAGACGCTAGGACATCTGTGCTCACGATCCGCGCCATGTCGGACGGGAGAGGGTATGCGTCCCGATATCTAGCGCAGAGCGATTATTACGCCGAAGGTGAACATGTGGTGGGCCAATGGAAGGGCCGTGGCGCAGAGATGCTGGGACTCAGTGGCCCGGTTCAAACCGAGGACTTTGAAGCGGCCCGTCAGGGGTTGGACCCCGCCAGCGGTGAATTCCTGCGGCAACGCCACAGCGCGGACCGCGTCAACGCGGACGGAGCGACTCTCGCCCAAGGCCGCCACCTTTATGACTTCACTATCTCCGCTCCCAAGTCGGTCTCCATTATGGCGACCTTGGGTGGCGACCAACGGCTGATCGCGGCGCACGAGAAGGCGGTCGCGGAGGCCGTCGAGGAACTCGAAACCCATGCGGCAGCCCGCGTCCGGCAAAACAGCGCGAATGGGGACCGCACCACCGGAAATCTCGTTCTGGCGATCTTTCGTCACGACACCAGCCGGGAACTCGATCCTCAGATTCACACGCACGCAGTCGCCGCGAATCTGACTTACGACGGCACGGAAGGCCGTTGGAAGGCCCTACAGGCATCCGCCATCTACGAACGGCGGGCTTACCTGACCGAGGTGTATCGTAACGTGCTGGCCCGCGAAGTGCGCTCGCTCGGTTATCAGGTAGTAAACCGTCGGGAAAGCCGAGGGCGTGATTGCGGGTTCGAGATCCAGGGCATCTCCGACGGACTGTTAACGAAGTACAGCCAGCGGAGCCGGCAACGTGACCAGGCGATCCGGAAATTCGTTGAGCGGCACGGCCGTCCGCCAACGGACAAGGAGGTTGCTGTACTCGTGCGCGAGTCTCGCGCGGATAAGCTGATCGAGATTTCAACCCAGGAGGTTTGCAAACGCCAGCGGGAGCGTCTGACTGCAGAGGAGACGGGCCACCTGGCAGAGTTGCGGACCCGCATCCGTGCGTGTCCAGTGGCCTTGGTGGCAGCGGAGCCGTCGGTCCGGCATGCGCAGGCTCATGTATTCGAGCGTGTTTCGGTAGCCCGCGAGCACGAAGTGTTTACGGAAGCTCTTCGCCACGGGCGCGGCCAAATTAGCCAGGCGGAGCTTAAAGGCGTGCTCGCCCTGCAAGAGATGTCTGGCCGGATCTTGCGCGACGGAGATGAGATCGCGACCGCGGAAAGTCTGCAACGCGAGCGGGAGATGATCGCATGGGTGAATAACGGCCTTGGTAGTTGTGAGCCCTTCGGAGGTAACCACCAGTTCGTGGCGTCCGATCGGTTGCGGCCAGAGCAAAAGCGCGTAGTGACGTTTGTTCTTAGTTCGCGCGACCAAGCCGTGAATATACGTGGGGCGGCTGGCACCGGAAAGACCGCCACGTTGCAGGAACTCCGTCGGGGGCTGACCGAGGCGAAGCAGGAAGTGCTCGCCGTCGCGCCGACCATGAGCGCGGTCGAGGAATTGCAAAAGGTCGGATTCACGGACGCCATGACTCTGGAAAGATTGCTGCAGGACCAGCAGCCACAAGCAGTGCTCCGGGGCAAGGTCGTGATCCTCGACGAGGCCGGAATGGTCTCGGGACGGCAGATGTGGGAATTGCTGCGATTGGCCGGGCAACAGTCGGCTCGCATCGTGTTCAGCGGCGACACCAAGCAGATTCAAAGCGTCGAGGCCGGAGACGCCTTGCAAGTGCTGGAGCGGGAATCGCGGCTGAAGAGCGCTTCGCTGACACAGGTGCAACGCCAAACGAAGAAGGAGTACCGGGAGGCGATCCAGGAGTTACGACGGAATCCGGAGCGCGGCTTCGAGAAGTTGGAATCGATTGGCGCTGTTCGCGAGGTTGCCTGGCTGGATCGCGCGGAAGCAGTGGCGCAGGCCTTTGAAGCAGCGCCTGGGCGGAGCAGCCTGGTGGTCTGTGCCACGCACGACGAGATCGAGCGCGTTACCGAAGCGATCCGAAAGAGACGGGTGAATAAGGGCGAGCTGCGGAAGGGCGTTCCATTAACACGACAAGTTTCCCTGAATTGGACCACGGCTCAGAAGAACGACGTGAAGGGCTTTCGAGCGGGCCAAATACTGGGTTTCCATCGCGCTGTCAAAGGGATCGCAAAGAATGAAGCATTGGAGGTCGTGCGGGTTGAAGGGGAGCGGATCATCGCTCGCGCCGCATCTGGCGGAGAGCGGACCATCACCGGCAAGCACGCCAAGAGCTTTGACGTACTGGAACAGCACGCCATCGAAATCGCCGCCGGCGACCGGTTGCTTCTGACGGCCAACCGTCGTGAACCTGGTTTCCATGCTACGAACGGTGAGATCGTGACCGTTTCGCAAGTGGATGCAGCAGGGCTGATTCGATTGGAAGACGGACGAGCGTTCCCGGCGAACTATCACCAATTCACGCACGGATACGCCGTTACGGCCCATCGGAGTCAAGGAAAATCCGTCGACTCTGTCATCATCTCCGCTGATGGAATGCAGAAGGAGTTGTTCTACGTCGCGGCTTCCCGTGGGCGTCAGAGCGTCACAGTCATTACCAGCGACAAGGAACGGCTGCGCGGAACCGTATCTCGCTCGACGGCACGGAAGTCGGCCTCTGAGCTGGCTCGAAGGACCCGGCCCTGGTTGCAGCCAGGAGATCAGCGGGGCCTAGCGGCCGCAAGAGCACTGGTGCGGCGCGCGGCGCAGTTCGTCACTTCACTACCCGAACGAGTTTGGCAGAAGCCGAGAATGGAGAGAAAGCATGAACACGGTATCAGCCGATAGCCGGAAGAGCTGGAGCGTCAACTTGGAGGACAGGCCGGCCGCCTTAGAGATCACGTTGCTGAAGCGCACGTACGTTCTGCCCTGGAACCAGTTCTTGTATGCGGAAGGAGGCAACGACGAGGTGCGCGCAGTGTTTGCGACGCACGATGTGATCATCCGGGGTGGCGGCCTGGACGAACTCTTGGCTGACATGGCAACGCAGCGGGTTGCGGCAATGCACGAACCCTCCAGACCGGATCGTTTCTCGAGCGCCGCTCCGGGTGGCATTCGGGAAATCGTTGTCCAGAAGATCGAGGACTGAGCTGCGAAGTAAACTGATAAGTGGAACCCGCTTCCATGATGCCAACCAACGAGTATG
>Ga0302324_100019402_pt1 | contig 13354 bp, 14 predicted proteins | sample Palsa_T0_1_FD_201949 | JGI IMG/M metagenome (GOLD analysis project Ga0302324, IMG submission 201949) | Peat permafrost microbial communities from Stordalen Mire near Abisko, Sweden - Palsa_T0_1 | ecosystem: Environmental > Terrestrial > Soil > Palsa > Peat permafrost | place: Sweden: Abisko...
AGGTCTCGTCCACCCTGGCCGGCACCCAGGGGCCGGTCGCCGCCCGGTCCGAGGGCACGGCCAGCGCGCTGCTGACCGCCACCAGGCAGTGCGGTTCCGCGCTCGGCGTCGCGATCTTGTCCGCGACACTGGTCGCCGTCCACGGCACGACCGATCACCGAACGGCGGTGGCGATCTTCGTCGCGGCTGGCTTCGCGCTGGCCGGCCTGCTCGCGACCCGGGTCATACCGCCCGGGCCGCCGCACCTTCATGCCCCGCAGCCACACCACCTGTTCCGCCATCACGCCGGCGGGATCCCGTGACCACCGCTGAAGCCGGACCCCGCTAAAAAATGCCTTATCTGCCGGATTGAAGGGCCGGTCGCCAATCCTGGCGAGCGGTCAGCTATTCACTCACGGGTCCGGCTATTCAGTGACAAGCTTCTCCGGCGTGTCGCCCGGCCGAGAAGGTGCCTGCAGGGTAAAACGGGTTAATACGCGGTTCAAGGCATTGCAGGATCGCTGAACGATAGAAAATCCTGTCATCGTGCCATTCAGTACCCCAAAAGTTCGCTAAGATGTTAGGAGCAGGGTTCGTGCGTTCTCGGAGGCGGGAAAAAGCGGTCAGGTCTTTGGGCCCTTGGGGTTCTGGGGTTCCGGGCGGCGACGGCTTCGGGCTCAACCGTCGCGAGGTACTGGTGGGCAGCCTTGGTGCGGGCGCGCTCGTGGCGTTGCCGGATCTGGACATAGGCAACCTTTCGGGGACCCGGCCCCGCAAATCCGGCCAGGTCGCTTCGCGGTATGTATTTCTTTACGGCACGCCGGAGTCGGCCTCCAGTGGGACTTTGGTTGCGACCAGGTTCCCGGTATCGCGGGCGGGATCGGCATTGGGGCCGGTGACGGTCCCGGTTGCTCTCAACCTTGCGGCCACGCCGGTCTTGTCACCGGACCAGGCTGTGACGGCCCTGGCCACCGTGGACATGGTGCCCGACGGGGCCAAGATAACACTGACCCTCCTCGACGCGACCTCCGCTGCCGTCGCCCAGCACGGGTCGGTGACTGTGCCCGACGTCCCGCACGATGCGAACATTCTCGTGACGCCGGTTTTCGCTCCTGGCTCCGCGATTGTTTCCTTGGTCATGGCCATCACGGTGCCCGCGCGCAAACGCCTGGCGCGCAAGGCGGACCCGGTTACGGGCAGCGTGGCGACCCGGTGGGCGACGACTTGGGTGTCGCATCATGCGCTGGCTTATTTCGATCAGCGCAACGGGGCCATCACGGGGCCGTTCCACCTTTCCGATGAGCCGTCTCTGGCGTTGACCTCCGCAGCGGCTAATGGCTCGGACCTGGTGATGTGGACAACTAGGGAGCCGCAGCCAGGTGATCCGGCCGAGATCCGGGCGCAGGCATCGCTGTCCCGGCTGACCGTGTTTTCCCTGGGCTCGGGGACGGCCAGGTTGTCGGTGCCGGCTGCGCCGCCGTGGCCAAGCGGCGAGCCTCTCGTAACGCTGCCGACCGGCCACGTGGCGCGCCTGGTCAGGGGTCGCGACGTGCAGGTATGCTCGTCCGGGACCGGAGAGGTGACCGAGCTGGGGATCCCGGCGTTCGGCCAGTCGCGCGCGAAGCCGAGTGCCGTCACCATGGAGGCACGCTCGGACGGCACCGTGTTCATGACCAAGCCCGGGGCCGGCGTGGCCGTGATAGCCGATCCGGCGGAGAAGTTCCGGGTCAAGGCCCAGGTTAAGTTTCCGCTGCCCGCGTCGCCGCTCAGCGCTCCGTGGAGCAAGGCGGTGCTGTGTCCAGCGGGCGACACCTGCTATGTTCTGGGCCCGGCGGCCACCGGCGGCATTTGCGCCTACGATGTGGGATCCGGCAAGATGGTCGGCTCCTATAGCCATGGCCGCCAGTATGCCGGGCTTTACCAGCTGCCCAGCGGCGTCTTGCTCGCGGTGCAGCCTGAAAACCCGCGGCTCGCGTTTTTCTCTTCTGACCTCAGCCCACTTGGAACGGCAGACACGAACCTTCACGTGTCGGCCGTCTTTTAGCGCAGTCGTCTTATAGCGCAGTCGTCCTTTAGAGCAGCAGGCAGGAACCGACCCCAGTAGAGGAACGGCAGTTAATGACAGGATATGATACCGCAGGTCCGATACAAAATACCTATGCATCGGCGCATCATGAATTCGGCGTGGTCCCGAACTTCTGGATTCGCTATTTCCCTCCGTCGCCAGCTGCTGACTTGTTCAATGACGACGCCGTGGCGGAAAGCCAGGGCGCCTGGGACAGCGGAGGCCCCTACGTGGGCTGCATTTCCGCGCCCAGGCAGTCCCGGCTGAGCGGATCCGCGGCCGAGGGCCAGGCTGATGCGCAGGCCTTCGCGGCAGCGATGCTCGCCGCCTACCACGCGGTCCGCCCGCTCCAGCTGCCGTCGAACGGCCGGCTCTACTGCTGGCTCGACCAGGAATATTCGACGTCGCTCAGCTCAAGTTACTGGAATGCGTGGGCGGATTACATAGCGAATTATGATTTTGCGGGCCTGGGCATCTACCCGCTGTACCCGTGCCTTTACTGCAACCCTTATGCGCCCTATCCAAATTGCTCGACCGTCGCCAAGGCACGCGGCGTCAACGCACCCAGCGCCATCTGGTCGAGCGAGCCTGAGCCGTGCGGAGGCCCGCCTGGGCCATCTCACTGGAACCCGCAGGAATGCACGAAAGTGTCCACTAAGCTCTGGCAATATGGGGAGCAGGACGCGTGCAACTACTCGTCCAATGTCGACCTCGATCTGGGCGGCCCAGGATTTTCGTTTGCCCACTATTGCTTCTACGTCCAATCGAGGCCTTAGCAGGCAGCTGGGTGATCGATATTAATCAGGTCACAGAGTCGGTCATCTCGGGATGTGCCGTCAGCTGCGGCGCGTTTCTCGTGGTAGCCGGCGCGAGCAAGCTGTACCGGAGCACACGGGCCCTGGACGATATGACCGCCATCAGACGGGCGCTGCGGATGCCGCGGCGCCAGTGGAGACTGTTTTGGCTGACCGCCGGGGGCGTGGAGTGCGCGACGGGCCTACTCGTGTGCAGCGGAGCCTACCCGGTGCTCGGCGGCGCCGGCCTGGCCGTCCTCGGCGCCGTGTTCTGCGTTCTGCTCGGATACGTGCTCCTCAAGCAGGTTCCTGGCGGCTGCGGCTGTATCAGATGGCGCACCGCACCCGGAACGGCGGCCGAAGCGGTGACCTGGCGGGCGGTGGCCCGCGGCGGAACGCTCCTCGGCGTGGGCATCGCGTACATGCTCGTCTCAGCGAAGGCGCCTCGCGGGGACTGGTTCGGCGGGGGGGTTATCGTCAGCGGAACCGTCCTGGTGCTGCTGAGCATGCGCATGCCGGTACGCACTCCGGTGTGCCGCAGGCCGCTGTGGCACCAGACGCGCAGCACGCTGCGCGCACTGACCAGCCATCAGATGTTCGCGGCGATGGCCGCATCGGCCGGACCTTTCGAGCCGGTGGCCCGGTATCGCCGGACCGGATGCACGGACGAATTCTGGTTTACGGCAGTAACCGGTTCCGGCCGCGAGGCAGTGGTGTTCCAGGTCGATCAGGCGGCGCCCGGCGCCCGGCTGGCCGTACATACGTCGCTGCGGGACACCCGGACACCGGGAACGAGCTGGCCGGCCCGGGCCATCACCGTAGCTGATGTCCCGGCTGGAATGTCGCGGAGGGAGACACAATGAGGTTTCAGGTAGTCAGTGATCCGAGGGCACGATCGGCGGCCCATCATGGGTTCAGCCGAGCGGCGGCTCGGGGCCGCACGGCCGCTATGAGCGCTCTGGCCGCAGCGGCCTGCGGACTGGTGATGACCGCGTGCGGCAGCCAGAGCTCGCCGGATGCGGCATCGTCTGCGGGGTCGTCCACTCCTGCGGCCACATCGCCAGGCTCGCCCTCGCCCGCCAGCGTCGACGCCTGTGTCACCTCTCAGCTGAAGATCAGCATCGTCGACACCGGCGCTCTGGCCGGCCAGGCCGGCGGCTACCTCAGATTCACCAACGACAGCCGCACCCCGTGCCGCATGAGCGACTGGCCTGCTGTGACCGGGCTGACGGCCACGGGAAAGGCCACTCGGTTGCGGAACCTGCAATCGACCATGTTCGGCGCCTGGCACTACACCGCCCCTGCGCCCGTAGTAACGCTCCAGCCAGGCGATTCCGCTTACGCGGTGGTCGCGGCCGACGACCACCCAGCCGGAGGCAACGCTCAGTGCCCCGCGCCTTACGTGCTCCTCCGGGTGAGCCCGCCGGGCGATTCGGGAAGTGTCACCATCTCGGCCCGGCTGCCCGGCGCAGGCTCCTACCTGCCGTCCTGCACATCAGCGAACGGCTCGCCGACGGCTGGGACGTCGGCGATAACAACGCTCTCCAGCCTCCCGCATTAGGTAGCTACTCCGTGCTCTGCGGACTAGCAGCCGGCCACGCTGGCTGGCCTGGCGGTTCAGGAGCGGCGGGCGCCGCTAACTCCCTGGCGGAACGCCGCCAGCGCATCGGGGTAGGCGGCCAGCTGGTACGTTTTGTTCCCTGGCTCGGGCGGGCCGTTATAGGTGGGCACGGTCAGCGGCACCATCGGGACGTCGAGGACGAGGTGGTAGCCGGCGTGCTGCCAGGGGGCCAGCGTCGGTTGCGCAGACGAGTCCGAGACTGGCTGGTCCTCGGGCAGCTCTGTCTCGGCGTACTGCAGGCGGCCGCCGAGCAGCAGGCCTAGGTCGTTCACCCCGGCTGGGGTCGCCGTGTCCGCGCCCAGGCCGGCCAGCAGCGGGCCGGGAGGGACAGCCCGATCGGGGACCACGTGCTGGAACGCCCAGTAGACGCCGATCGCGTGGTGGGCATGCAGCCAGGCGAGCATGCGGGTGATGAACGCCGGGTCGTCCTGGCCGCCGAAGGTGTGAAAATCCAGGCCCCACTCGGGGATGGCGATCGGCTTCCCGGTGAGCTGGGACAGCCGGGCGATCCAGTCGAGGCCGCCGTACTGGGTGAGGATCTGCTGCCACTTCGCGTTGTGGTCCAGCTGGCCGGACTTGGTGTGGGGGTACGTGTTGTCGGGACCGCCGTACCAGTCGTAGATGTCCGTGCCCACCAGGTCCACGTAGGCGGCGCCGGGCCAGGCGTAGATGGCCGCGGCGGTACCCGGGTAGACGGTCCACAGGAACCGGAAATGCTGCCCGGGCACCGACCGCATGGTGTCCACGATGTGCCGCCAGGCCTGCACGAAGCAGGTCGGCTCGGCGCGCGGGCAGCTCTGCTCGCTCCAGTTGTACCAGCCGCCGGTCATCTCCCGGCCGAGGTTGAGGATGGCGTCGGCGAAGCCGTCCTTGACGAGCAGTACGCCGAGCGCGCGGAACCGGGCGTCATCCGAGCCGGCGGCGGTGGCCTCCAGGCTGGCGTCGGGCTTCTCCCAGTAGCCGGGCGCGGTGTCCGGGGTTCCCTGCCGCAGCAGCACGGCGAGCTCGGCGGCCGGTGAAGATGACGGGCCGGCGTGCGGCCGGAGGCCGGGCACGAACAGTATGATCCCGGCCGCCAGTATGATTCCGGCCGCCGCGATCAGGGCGACAGCCGCCAGGACTCTAGGCCGGGTCCGGGGCCGGGGCCCGGGCTCGTGTGTTTTCCCGTAGGCGGGGTGCCTGGCCACGATTCCACGGTACGTCCCGAATAGTGCATTCCTGCCCGTCCTGAACCGGCCGGCCGGGCCCGCGGGGTGGCCAGCGGACGTTATCGCGTAGCGCTTTCCTACCCTAAGCTCGTCCCATGGCCAGGTACTTCGACATCCATCCGGCCAACCCGCAGCGACGCGCGATCGTCCAGATCGCCGATATCGTGCGCGAAGGCGGCGTGATCGCCTACCCGACGGACTCCTGTTACGCGCTCGGGTGCCAGCTCGGAAGCAGGGACGGCATCGCCAGGATCAGGTCGATCCGGCAGCTCGACGACCGGCACGACCTCACGCTGGTGTGCCAGGACTTCGCCCAGCTCGGCCAGTTCGTGTACGTGGCCAACCCGGTGTTCCGGGCTATCAAGGCGGCGACCCCAGGCAGTTACACCTTCATCCTGCCCGCGACCAAGGAGGTGCCGCGTATCTTGCAGCACCCGCGGAAGAAGACGGTCGGGGTGCGGATCCCGCGTCACGTGGTGACCCAGGCGCTGCTCGCCGAACTCGGCGAGCCGCTCGTCTCCAGCACCCTGCTGCTGCCCGGCCAGGACGAGCCCATGACCCAGGGATGGGAGATCGCCGAGCAGCTTGACCACGTCGTGGACGCGGTGATCGACTCGGGCGACTGCGGCACCGAACCGACAACGGTGATCGACTTCTCCCAGCCCGAACCCGAGATCGTGCGCCGCGGGGCAGGTGACACGTCCGGTTTCGAATGAAATACCAGGAGCGTCGCCGACCGCAAGACCGGCTCGCGTGCCCTATCCGACCTGGGCGGTCCGGCCGGCCCAGTAGGGCGCCCGGAGCTGGCGCTTGAGCAGCTTGCCCGATCCCGTACGCGGCAGTTCGTCGGTGAAATCCACCGACCGCGGCACCTTGTAGCCGGCCAGGTGCTCGCGCGCGAACACCATGATCTCCTCGCCGGTCAGCGACGATCCCGGCGACCGCACGACCGTCGCGTGCACGACCTCGCCCCACTGCTGCGATGGGATCCCGAATACCGCGACGTCGTAGATCCCGGGATGCTGCTCCAGTGCCGCCTCGATCTCGGCCGGGTAGATGTTCATGCCGCCGGAGATGATCATGTCGGTCTTGCGGTCGCAGATGTACAGGTAGCCCTCGTCGTCCCGGTACGCGATGTCGCCGACCGTATGGAAGTCGCCGCGCCTATTCGACTCATAGCCGGCGTCGTTCTTGTAGTAGGTGTCGAACGCGCTCCTAGATCGCACGAAAACCTCGCCGGGATGATCAGGCCCGGTACCGGTAACCTCGTTGCCGTCGTCGCCGACCAGCATGATCTCGATGCCGGGAGCCGGCTGGCCGCAGGACCCCGGCTTGCGCAGCTGGTCCTCGGGCATGAGCACGGTGTCCACGCCGAGCTCGGTCGACCCGTAGACCTCGAACAGCGACGCGGGCGGGAAGTCGGTCACGTACTGCTGCTTGAGCGCGTAGCTCCACGGTGCCGCGTTGGCCACCATGACGCGCATGCAGGAGCGGTCGTAGCGGTCCTTGACTTCCCTGGGCAGTGCGCAGATCATCCGGACCAGTGCGGGCGCTGAGAATGTCGAGGTCGCCTGGTACTTATCGACCAGCCGCAGCCAGTCCTCGGCGTCGAACTTGCGCTGCACGAGGATCGTCTGGCCGAACAGCAGGCCAGCACTCATGAACGCGCTGGGGCCGCTGTGGTACAGCGGGCCAGAGGTGATGTAGATATCGTCGGGCCGGTAGCGGAACAGGTTCAGCAGGGCGCCGAGGACTTCCGGATCCTGGGGGCCGGCCCGGAATGCACCCTTCGGCTTTCCGGTCGTGCCGGAGGTGTAGATGATCGTCCCGCCCGAGCCGGCCGCGTCCCCGACGTCGGGTGCGCCGGCCGACGCGGCCGCGATGTCAGCGTCGGTCAGCATCCAGGCTGGCGTCCCGGCCGTCGCCCCGTCTGTGACCGGGCCGCCGACCGCGATGATGTGCCGCACCTTTTCCAGCTGGCCGCGGAGCGCACCGAACATAGGCATGTGCTCATAGTCGACGTAGGCGATCTCGGCGTCGCTGTGGTTAATGACGTAGAGCGCCTCCCCCGGCGTCAGCCGGTAGTTCAGCGGCACGGCGACCGCCCCGATCTTCCTCGTGGCGTTCATGACCGCCACGACCTCGGGCGAGTTCGGCCCGCACCATAGGACCTTCTCACCTGGTCCGGCCCCCAGCGAACCCAGCAGGTTCGCTACCCGGTTCGACTGCGCCTCAAGCTCGGCGTACGTCCACGTGACGACCTTCCCGTCCGGCCTGTCGTCGATGACGCCCGGCTTGCCTGGCTGGCTCTGGGCATAGCTGGAAAGCGTGTCCGGCATCGCACCTGTCCCTGGAGAACGTAGTCGGTGGGCACCGGCGGTTTGACCGTATCCGCCGTCTATGGTCAATGTACGGAACCTTCGCGGCGCCCGCAGGCCGGGTATGGTCATTGCACAGATCAGAAACGCTCTTGGCGGTGAGGGCTCTGCCTGACATCCTGAGCCAGGGCGGGGGCCGTGAGCCCGGCCCGTGGCCGCGCCGCGTGGCGGTAGTCGCCGCGCTCGTGCTGGTGGCTGTGACGATTGTGCATTACCTGCCGCGGTCCCGACCGGGGACGGCGCGGCCGACGGCTGTTACCGCGACTCCGCAGCCGGTGGCGATTCCGGGTGACGCGGGGGTGGCGGCGGAACCCGACGGGATCACGGGCCAAACCTCCCCCTGGCCTGGCGGTCTTCGGCTGCCGATGGCCGGCCAGCGGCCGGTCTGGTTCTGGCCGGCCACGGGCCGAGTCGCGCCGATCGGCGGCCTGCCGCGGCAACCCTCTGGCTACCAGTTCGTCCGCGTGACGGGCGGCTGGGCGGTGCAGGCCGGCCCGGCCGGCTGCGGCAGTTGCGCCGGACCGCGACGTGCCGTCTACTTCCTGGCCGATCAAGCGCAGGCGGTAACCCAGGTGGGGCTGGCGGACGCGGTTGCGCCGGGCGCTGCTGGCACGCTGTGGCTCACCAGCTACCCGCCTGATGCCGAGCCGCGCACGGCCGCGGGCACGGCGCAAGAAGCCAGCATCACTGGCCGGCCGCTCGGGCCGCAGCTCAGGCTTCCGGCCGGGTACCTGATCGAGCAGGGAACGGACCGCGGCCTGCTGCTGGCCCCGGTGGCCCAGGATTCGGGAACGATGCCCGACACGTTGTGGGATCCAGCCTCTCCGCCGGGCAGCCGCGCCTTTGCTGGAGTGATCGCGGCGAGCGCAACCGAGATCGCCTGGGTGCCGCCGTGTGCCGCACGCTGTCGGGTACAGGTGCTGAATCTGGCCACCAGCCGGCAGGTATCAATCGAGCTGCCCGCGGCGAGTTCGGTGGCCAACGCCGCCTTCAGCCCTGACGGCAGCTTTCTGGTACTCCAGGTGAGCTTCAGCGACGATTCAGACGACGGCGAGCTGGCGGTGCAGCTGGAGCTGGTGTCCGTGGGCAGCGGCCGCCTGACGGCCGTGCCGGACACCTCGGTCAGCAGCGACGCCCTAGTCGGCTTCGGCTGGCCCGCCAGCAGCGACAGCCTGGTGGCCGAGCTGAGCTTCACGACCAAGGTGCAGCTGGCGACGTGGCGCCCAGGGGAGCGCCGACTAAGTATCGCGGTGCTCAGGTCACGCAATCCCGCCTCCCTGATCATCGCGCAGGATGACCCCTAGCGTGAGCAAGGCCGCTGCTTACTAAGAATCCCAGTGCGGTGGCCGCTCACGGTACAGGCGCTCGTCGTCGTCCGGCTCAGGATGCTCGCCCCAGCTGACGTCGGTGTCTGCGGGGCCTCGCACCGGCAGGACCGGCGGGTCGTCTTGGTCTGGAGGCCTGGCGCTGGCCGGCTGGTCCGGTGCTGGGTCCGGCGGCATAGTCAATATCTCTCCAGAAGGTCACCGGCGGCGGGTGCCGTGGTTGCCGACGTATCACGTATCGTACAGGCGGGCCCTTCGGAGCAGTGAGGGCAGTTGCCGCAGCACCCATACCCGAGTAACCACTGGAGAGAGATGCCCAAACGGGTTCGTCCCTACGGCTCCGCGGCCGACGCCGAGTCGGCCGGGCTCGCCCGCGGCCGACCGGGAGCCGCCAGTGAGCTTGTCAGCGAACTGGCCAGCACGATGATGATGCGCGACACCGCCGGCCAGGCGGCTGAGGCGACCCGAGCGCTGCGCGACCTGATGTCAGACGGCAGCGGCTTCGGGAGTCTGGAGGATGTCCGCGACGTCATCGCGAGCCTGGAACGGGTGGGGCAGGACCTGCCGCACCTGTGCGAGCAGCTCGCCCGGATCCTGGTGGTGCAGCGCGAGGAAGGCCAGATCGCGCCGGGCTCTGGCCAGGATCCCGACTTCTGGGTCGTCGAGGTGGTCGAGGCTCTGGCGGCTGCGGGCCAGGCCGCGGACATGATGACCGCCGCCCTGAACCAGGCAGGCAAGACGGCGGCAGAACTCAAGCCGGCGCGCTAAAGACGCGCTAGAGAACGGCCTGGTCGCCGAGAAGGCGAAAGTAATACTCCGCACCCTCGCGCTCGGGCCAGCCAAGGTCCATCGCGGGATCATGGCGGCCCGCATCTTCGGCGAAGAGCCCGGCTACGGACACGACGAGCGCGTCGATGTCACCTTCAGTAACGGGACCCACGGTAACAGTCATGCCGACTGACCATAGCGACCGGGCGGAGCCGGGTAAACCGGATAAACGGATCCAGCGGTCCGAGCGGGCGGCCGGTCAGATGCGCTGCTCGGTGGCGGGATCCGGCTTTCCGCCGAAGTACTGATCGAGCACCTGGCCGAATACCGGCTCGTCCGGGGCGGCCCGCCGGAACAGGGTCATGGACGAACGAAGCTTCAGCGCGTCGATGCCGCCGAAGATCTGTTCCGCGGTGCGGCCGGACAGGCCGGCCACGATGGCGGCGCATTCGACCAGCCGCGGTCCGAGCACCGGGTGGGCCAGATAGGCCTTGGCCTCGGCCAAGCCGGAGATCGCGTACAGCCGGGATACCGGGCTCTGTCCCAGGCCGGTGATCTGCGGAAACACGAACCACATCCAGTGGCTGGTCTTGCTGCCACGGCGCAGCTCGGCGGTGGCTTGGTCATAGGTGCGGCCGGCGTCCTGAGCCGCCACGAAGCGCCGCAGATCGTAAGGGTCATCCATTTTCGCTCTCCGGTCAGCCTAGCCGTGCCCGGCCCCTCGACGCCCGACTGCCCACACTCGCCGGGATAAACTCCAGGCGATTCCCTGCTCCCACGGAACCCTGAGCTGTGTCTGATCAAGAAGGAGGCAAGTATGGACAGAGTCGAGCGCCGGGAGTTCGTACGCAAGCACCGGACCTGCATTTTCGGGTACAACCGGAAGAACGACGGGCCCGCCATGACCGTCGTCTACTACGTTCTTGACGGCGACGACCTGCTGATCAGCACGATGGCGGACCGCGCCAAGGCCCTCGCGGTGCAGCGGAACCCGAAGGTCAGCCTGTGCGTGCTTGATGAGCAGTGGCCCCTCACCTACCTGCAGGTCTACGGCGATGCCACCGTGGAAGAGGACTTCGACCAGGCTGTCGACGTCATGCGCCGCGTCATCGACTTGATGGCCGGTCAGGAGATGCCGGCCTCCAAGCTTCCCGATATCCAGCGGATGTGCCGCGAAGAGGGCCGGGTGGTGATCCGGTTCAAGCCGTACGCCAGCTTCGCCACCCCGCCCCGCCACGTCTACAAGGCCGAGGACATTGACACGCTGACCCACTTCACCAGCAGCAGCATGGCCTGGTAGCCGACGTCTTAAGGGGTCTAAGGCCGCGAGCGGCGCCTCAGGGACCGGCTGTACGCCGCCGGCGGCCGAGGCGATGCCACCAGCGCGGGTGCGAAGGTTCTCGCTGGACGGCGCGGGGGCGGGTAGGCGGCGTCGCCTGCTTCGTCGGCGTCGCTGGTGCGGCGGATTGCGCCTGCCGCCACTGGCTGACCATCGTCTCTTCCCCCACGAGCGACAGGAAGATGGACGGCCCGGTCGGGATCCGGCGCCATTCCATGATCCGCCGGTTGAGGTCGCGGACGACGTCGCGCACCTCCTGCTCGGTGCGCAGCCCGGACACCGTCTCGGCCAGCCGTTCGCGCTCTTTGCGCAGCTTCAGCGGGGTGGGCAAGAGTTCCTCCGCGGCCACGCCCTCCCGGGCCAGGTAGTTCCGCAGCCACGCGTCGCCGCCTGTTTCACCCCGAGGAAGCGGCTTGCCCGCGCCGGGCAGGTTGTCGAAGGCACCCCGATCCGCCGCCTCGCTGATCTGCTGGTCAATCCACGAGGCGAAGCTGATCTCTGGCGGTTTCCGCTCTGTCATGGACAAATCTCCTGCTCTCAGGCTACCGTTCCGGCCCGGATACAGTCAGATCAGGCTTTCGGCTGAATAGCGCGATCGGCGGTGACGGGTCACGGACGAACAACTAGACACCATGTCGTTCGGGCCGCGACGGGACCGCGGCGCCCGGTGGCCCGGCGGCCGCGGCACCCGCGGCGGCTGGATCGCGATCGTCATGATCGCGATCCTGCTCGCCGGAACGGGCACGGCCATCTACCTGGCGCTGCTGGTGACGCGCCAGGATCACACGATCGACGGCCTGCGCGCGGATCTGCGCAGCACCGCCCGCCGGACGCCGGCCGCGGCAGCTTTGGGGGTCTCTGGGTCCATGGGGGCCGGGCCGGTCCTGCCGGTTGAGGCCGGCAGCGCCATGTTCACCTTGCCCGAGGCCGGCGGCCCGCTCTCTGTAGTCGCGGCGGCCGTCCGTCCCAGGCCGGGCTCGGCGGCGCTGACCTGGCTTTTCGTCTACGACCTGCACGCCGAGCCGGGCGTGCGCTACGGCCTGCTCGAGGGCACCTGCGGAGGCCAGTACGTCACCGCGTCCGACCTCGCGGACGGCACCGCGGACCGGCACGGTGACCTGACGATCGTCGCGCCGAATCTAGCGATCAGCTCCCAGGCCCCCGACGTCTGGATCCTGGTGTACCGGTGGGTCGACGGCATGACGATCGGCGGCATCCAGGGCCCGCTGGTCGGCGGCGGCGCCAAGACCTTCCGCACCACACCGCCATGCTGAGCGCGCAGACGTCCGCGGCCGGCCACCCCGGGGAGTCCGGCCCCGGATGGGATGTCGCCGTCATCGGGGCCGGGCCCGCCGGGCTGTCCGCCGCCAGCGCCTGCGCCGCCGCGGGAGCCCGGACCATCGTCCTGGAGCGGGCCCGGCATCCGCGGTACAAGACATGCGGCGGCGGCCTGATCGGAGCATCGCTGAGAGCCGCGGAAGGCCACGGTCCGTTTCCCGAACGGGACCGGATTCACGCCGCCACCTTCACCCTGGACGGCAAACGCGAGTTCACCCGCAGGCACGATCAGCCCATCTTGACCATGGTGCTCCGGGAGGAGTTCGACGATGCTCTCCGGCAGCAGGCGGTGGATCGGGGCGCGGTGGTGCGGCAGCGGTCCCCGGTCCGGGCGATAACCCAGCAGGAGGATTGCGCGCACGTGAGGCTGGCCGACGGCACCACCGTGACGGCCCGGGTCGTCGTGGGTGCCGACGGCTCATCAGGCGTGAGCGCACGACACGTCGGAGTCGAATTCTCCCAGGTAGATCTCGGCCTGGAGGCGGAGATCAAGGTCGCGGGACCGGTCCAGCAGCGATGGCAGGGCCGGCTGCTGCTCG
>Ga0302324_100019405_pt1 | contig 13353 bp, 9 predicted proteins | sample Palsa_T0_1_FD_201949 | JGI IMG/M metagenome (GOLD analysis project Ga0302324, IMG submission 201949) | Peat permafrost microbial communities from Stordalen Mire near Abisko, Sweden - Palsa_T0_1 | ecosystem: Environmental > Terrestrial > Soil > Palsa > Peat permafrost | place: Sweden: Abisko...
AACAAATAGATAACCGGCGTCGTGAAAAGCGTCAGCACTTGGCTGACCAGTAGTCCGCCGATGATGCAGATGCCCAGCGGTTTCCGCAATTCGGATCCGACGCCGCTGCCGAACGCGAGCGGCACAGCGCCGAGCAGCGCCGCCATCGTAGTCATCATGATCGGACGGAAGCGCAGCAGGCACGCCTGGTAGATGGCCTCTTCAGGCGGTTTGCCCTCTTTGCGCTCTGCCTCCAGCGCAAAGTCGATCATCATGATTGCGTTTTTCTTTACGATGCCGATCAGAAGGATGATCCCAATCAGCGCGATGATATCCAGATCCTTCTTAAACAAAACGAGGGCGAGGATCGCGCCGACTCCAGCCGAGGGCAGCGTGGAAAGAATGGTAATGGGATGGACGAAGCTCTCATACAACATGCCGAGAACGATGTACACGGTGACGATAGCCGCAATGATCAGGGTCAACTCGTTTGCGAGCGACGATTCAAACGCGTGGGCCGTGCCCTGGAAGCTTGCTTCGATACTGGCTGGCATACCCAGTTCCTGCGTAGCCTGCCTAATATGCTGAACAGCCGCGCCGAGAGACGCTCCCGGAGCCAGATTGAAGGAAAGAGTCACCACCGGGAACTGGCTCTGGTGGTTGATCTCAATGGGTGACGGAATCTTAGTCGCACTCACAAACGATTCGAGCGGAGCCGGCGGAATCGCCGCGGCCCCCGTGAGAGCAGTGTTCGTTCCCGCCAGCGCGATCGTCGATGCCAGATTGGCCGACGCCGCTCCTGTCGGCACATACATGTCCGCCAAGGCAGACGTATCCTGCTGATAGCTGGGTTCGACTTCGAGAATCACGTGGAACTGGTTCGTCTGCGTATAAATCGTCGATACCTGCCTCTGGCCGAATGCATCATAGAGAGCGTCATCGACGTTCTGAGGTGTGATGCCAAGCCTGCCCGCTGTATCGCGATCAATATGGACTAGCAGCCCCAGACCGTTGTTCTGCTGATCGCTCGCCACGTCGCGCAGTTCGGGCAGCTGCTTCATCCGCTCCACCAGGCGCGGGGCCCACAGATCCAGAAGCGCCTTGTCGGGCGCGTCGAGCGAATACTGGTATTGAGTCCGGCTGATGCGGTCCTCGACCGTCAAATCTTGCACGGGCTGCATGAATAGCTCTATGCCGGGCACCTGTTGCAGGTTCGGCTGCAGCCGCCGGATCACATCGACCGCGGACACGCCGGCGCGCTCGTCGAGCGGTTTCAGCGTGATCTGGATGCGCCCTGAATTCATCGTCGTGTTCACACCGTCGGCGCCGATGAACGAGGTGAGATTCTCGACCGCCGGATCCTGGCGGATGACTTGTACCAATTGCTGCTGCAGCTTCGACATCGCGGAAAATGACACCGTCTCGGGCGCCTGCGAAACGCCGAGGATGGCCCCGGTATCCTGTACGGGAAAGAAACCCTTGGGGACGATGACGTAGAGGAAAATCGTAAGGCCCAGCGTACCGGCAGCCACCAGCAGCGTCGCGGTTTGATGGCGCAGCACGATCCGAACCATCTTCCCGTATTGCTCGATGGTCTTTTCGAAGCACATTTCCGACCAACGGTACAGCCGGCCCCGGCTGGCCTCCGGCTTGTGTTTCAGAATTCGCGCCGCCATCATGGGCGTCAGCGTCAGCGACACAAAAGCCGAGAATATGATCGTCACCGCCAGGGTCACCGCAAATTCACGGAACAGGCGGCCCACGATATCGGCCATGAACAGCAGGGGAATCAGCACAGCGATCAGCGAGACGGTGAGCGATACGATGGTGAAGCCGATCTCTTCCGATCCCTTGAGCGCAGCTGTCATAGCGGACTCGCCCATCTCGAGATAGCGCGTAATGTTTTCGATCATCACGATGGCGTCATCCACCACAAAGCCGGTTGAGATGGTGAGCGCCATGAGCGAGAGATTGTCCAGGCTGTACCCGAGCAGGTACATGACGGCGAACGTGCCCACCAGCGAAAGAGGTACGGCGATGCCCGGTATGATCGTGGCCGACGGGCTGCGCAAAAAGAGAAAGATGACCATCACCACCAACGCGGTCGTCAGCAGCAGCTCGAATTCGACGTCCTTTACCGACGCCCGGATAGTCGTCGTGCGGTCGCTGATGACCTGCACGCGAATCCCCTGGGGCAAAGACGCTTCGATCTGCGGAAGCAGCGCCTTCACCGTATCGACGACACTGATGATGTTTGTCCCAGGCTGCCGCTGAATATTCAGCACGATGGCCGGGTAGGCGTTCACCCAAGCGGCTAGCTTGGTGTTTTCCGCGCCGTCGATTACCGCGGCAACATCCGATACGCGCACGGGTGCGCCATTTCGGTAGGCGATGATGATCGGCCCGTACTGAGCGCCCGCTTGAAGCTGGTCGTTGTCGTTGATCGTCCACGCCTGCTGGGGGCCATCGAAATTACCTTTGGCCTGGTTCACGTTTGCGCTGGAAAGCGCCGTTCGCAACGTCTCAAGGCTCAAGCCGTAGGACGCGAGCGCAGTCGGATTCGCGCGCACGCGAACGGCCGGACGCTGTCCTCCGCTGATGCTCACTAGGCCGACACCCTGAAGCTGCGAAATTCTCTGCGCCATGCGCGTTTCCGCCAGCTCCTCGACTCTCGGCAGGGGCACCGTAGTGGATGTAATGGCCAGTGTCAGAATCGGCGCGTCGGCGGGATTCGTCTTGCTGTAGACAGGAGGAACCGGGAGATTCGTGGGAAGAAAGCTCGCTGCCGAATTGATGGCCGCCTGTACTTCCTGCTCGGCTATGTCGATGCTGAGATCGAGCGAAAACTGCAGCGTGATCAGCGAGCTGCCAAAAGAGCTGATCGAGGTCATCTGCGTCAGTCCCGGCACCTGCCCAAACTGTTTTTCAAGCGGCGCCGTGATCGAAGACGTCACCACCTCCGGGCTTGCGCCGGGGTAAAACGTCTGGACCTGCATGGTCGGGTAATCAACCTGAGGTAACGCCGAGATCGGCAATTGCCGGAATGCAACAACACCGACGAGCACTACGCCGAGCATCATCAGCGCCGTTGCCACCGGTCTCAGGATGAAGGTTCGGGAAGGGCTCATTGCGAAGTATCGCCGCCGTGCTGACCCTTTCTGAAGCTGCCGTCGCCGTTCTTGAATTTGTGGTCGCCACCGTTTGGTCCGCCGTGGTCTCCATGGCCTCCGTGGCCGCCCCGCCCACCATGGTCGCCGCGGTCGTTCCCGCCGTCGGCAGCGCCGGAGGCTCCCGAATTATCAGGCTCCCCGGCCTTCTTGAGGCTGCTGTCACCAGTCGTAGGTACGCCCTCACCACCCGTCAATGCGCTAGGGCCTCCGTGGCCACCACGCCCACCGCGGCCCCTCCGCCCGTTTCCACCGCCACCGCCTTCAGCGCCGCCTGAATTGTCCTCTCCTGCTCTCCGTACTCTGACCTCAGCTCCTTCGCTCAGCCTGTCGGTGCCGTCGACAACCACCCGATCCCCTTCCGAGATGCCGCCGAGAATGTCGGCCAGGGTGTCGGTGGTAATCCCGACCTGGACGGGTTTCAAGTGCACTCTGGAATTGTCATCCACGACATACACAAACGTGCCCTGCTGGCCATTTTGAACCGCCACGTTTGGAACCACCATCTGATCGGTCAGCGTATCCACCAGGAGGCGGATGTTGACGAATTGCTGCGGGAAGAGCGCATTGTCCTTGTTGTCAAAGACCGCCTTCAATTGCGAAGTGCCCGTGGTGTTGTCGATCTGGTTGTTCAGGGTCACGAGCGTCCCGGACGCCAGTTTTTTGGAATTGTCGCGGTTATACGCGTCCGCTGGTAGATGGATTCCCGCGCGGAGTTTTTGCGCTACTTTCGGAAGGCTGTCCTCCGGGATGGTAAACAACACGGATATCGGCTGGAGTTGGGTGATCACCACTATGCCGTTTGCGTCGGAGGCATGGACGATGTTCCCGGGATCCACAATCCGCAGACCTACGACGCCCGTAATCGGCGCCGTAACCTTGGCATACAGCAATTGCAGCTTGGCGTTCTCGATAGTCGCTTGATCCTGCTTGATGGTGCCTTCGTACTGCGCAACCAGGGCAACCTGCGTATCCAATTGCTGGCTAGGAATGGCATCCTTCGCCAGCAATTGCTTGTAACGCGTAAGATCAACTTTCGAGTTATCCAGCAGAGCCTGGTCGTGCGCCAGCGTTGCTTCAGCTAAATCGAGCTGGGCTTGGTAGGGCCGCGGGTCCAACTCGACCAGCACTTGGCCCTGCTTGACCAAGTCGCCTTCCTTGAAATCCGCTTTCATAAACTGGCCGTCGACCCGTGACTTCACCGTAACGGTGTAGTAAGCGGTCACGTTGCCCAGTCCATTCAGATAGTCCGGGATGCTGGAGCGTGTCACATTCGCCACAACTACCGGCACCGGGCCCAGCCCGGCGCCGCGGCCGCGTCCCCCTCCGCCGAACCCACCAGCCTGTTTCTGTGGGGCAGCAGGTCGACCGGCACGCCAGACCGCGTAACCCACGACGCACGCGACGATTACCAGCAAAACCAGCCAGACGAGCCCGCGTTTCTTTGGTTTTCCCGATCCGGGCGGGGTCGGCTCCTGTCGACCGGACCAGTCAACACGTTCGGATTCCTGGAGAGTCTTCAATTGAGGGGGCACTCCACTTGTCGTCATTCAAAACACCTGAGAAGAATTGACGGCTTCGAGCGAGGAAGGGTTACAAATTTAAGCTGGAATCGTCGAGCGCGGAGAGAGAGGGCGGGGCCAAACGAAGCGTACGCACAAACGGCCATCGGAGGGGATTTGCATCGAATCGTTCTCTCCCTCTCGCGGCCGGTCGATTCTAGCTCAGAAACCCTAAACCACTAAATTATTGGCTTAGGCGATTCACTACAACTGTCCCGTCCGCTCTCTTGATCTGGTCAATATTGGAATTGTGCACGCCTGACTTCGCGGGGCGGATGTACATGATGACTTCGTCGCCGGGCTTGAGCGAATCTTTTGTCATACCGCCCTGAGCCATCGATGATTCTGGAGAAGCGAGCTCGCCCGTCCACTCCACAGTGTTGCCACTGTCATCCTTCACGTTCCAAACGACCAGCACATGAGGATTTCTCCAGGTGAATGACACAACGGTGCCCTTTTGCATTATCTCCGTTGGCGACCAGGAGCTGTTGCCGTGATGCGCCAGAGCAGGCGAGTTCAGCAGCGGAAATGTCATGACGGCCAGTACTGTAATGACGAACATACGTCGCATCATTTGACTTATCCTCCTTTTGCCATCCCACGACGACCCGACACCTACTTAGATGTCTCGCCGGTCGTTGGTATTATGTTTTGATTGTTAAACGCAATCGAGTCAGACGGCACGCAGAAATCCTCTCCAATCTCGGCATTGGGGCGTAGCGTGGCGGTAGAGGTTGTCGTCCAGGGCGCCGTGTAGACCTGGGGATCGTTAACCGTCAGCGTAGCTTGAAGCAGTCCGTAGTTGAGTCGCTTGTAATTTTCCACAACGACCATCTCGGTAGTATGCGGAAATCCGTTTCGGCGATGCCTACGGTCTTCAGAAACCCAAGTTCTGTCGTCGAAGCCGCTCGTCTCGACAACGAACGTATCTCCGTCCCATCTGCCGACAGAATATCCCATAAAACGCTCAGTCGGCGGATTCGTCGGCAACTTGCGTCCGTCGGTCCAGATGGTCCGCCACGTGTGACCCAGGTCAAAAAATTGTAGAACCCGGTCCGGCAATTGAATGAACTCCGTCCCATAGTTGTATGCGAATGCCCGCGGATAACCCAGGGGATCGCAGATATTCATGGGATCCTTTGAATTCCACTCGGATGAATCGCTTTTGGTGGCATCGAACAACTTTTGTCCGTAGGGAGTAAATGGCGGAAGCGTTTTAAGGTCCAGTTCGATGCCGTTGTCGCCCCAGACTCCCGAAATGTCGCGCTTGTCAAACGGATGCGTGTCTACGCCCGCTTTCTTGCGGTCGTCCTCCACATGGGCGGTGTTTTCGCAGCGCGGACACGTCTTCCATCCTGGACCCGGAGTGACCACGGGTATCTGCAATCCGCCCCCGCGTATCGCTTGCGCGAGGGAGACCCGCCGCCCGAACATAAGGAACACCGCCAACAACGCGATGCTAACAATCGCAAAGTTTCGCATTTGTCTGCTTACTCCTTTCAACATAAACGCGAATGTCTCTCTCCTTACGCTGTCTCTGTTGGAATGCGCGATTCTAGTCCCGCGCTGAAAAGCATGTCAACGCGAATCGCCCCAAGAGGCTTGACCCTTTCCGAACGTCTGAACTTGTCGAACACGTTCGTTGTTTCAAGAGCGGGAAAAGCGTACGATTCGCCGGGCGCGAATTTCTTCCGTCGGAAGGTGGTTCTGCACTCTTTTTCCTCAGCGAAGATCACAGAAGGGGAAACACCATGAGGCTTGGATTCGGTCGAAAGATGCTGTGCGGCTTGGGAATGGCAATTGTGTGCCTGCTGAGTTGTCCATGGGCAAGCGGCCAGGCCAAACCGGCGCAGAAAGCGCCAATGGCAGAGGATGTTTTCAAGAACGTCCAGGTGCTCAAGGGAGTTCCCGTTGACCAATTCATGGACACCATGGGGTTCTTTGCCGCCTCCCTATCCTTGAACTGCACGGATTGCCATACCGTGGACAGCGGCGGTGATTGGGCAAAGTACGCCGACGACACAGATTTGAAGAGGATGGCGCGCCAGATGGTTTTGATGGTGACGGCCATCAACAACAACAACTTTGGGGGGACGCGCAAAGTGACTTGCTACACGTGCCACCGCGGCGCCCGCCTTCCCAAAGTCAACCCGAGTCTGATCGTCCAGTACGGTGTTCCGGCGCCGGACGACCCGAATGAGGTTATCGTTCCCAGCCGCCCCGCAGCAGGAGCGCCCGCCGCCGATCAAGTCTTTGACAAATATATCCAGGCGCTCGGAGGAGCAGCACAGCTCGCTAACGTGACCAGCTTCACGGGTAAGGGAACCTATAACGGGTACGACACGGAAATGGAGGATCGGCCCGTGGAGATCTTTGCCAAGGCTCCGGGGCTGCGCGCCAGCATCGTGCATATGCGCGGCGCGGACAGCACCAGGACCTACGACGGCAGCGACGCTTGGATTGCCTCACCGGACAAACCGGTGCCGATCCTCGCGGTCACCGGTGGTGATCTGGATAGCGCCAGATTGGACGCGATTATCGCTTTCCCCGCTTTTATCAAGCAGGCCTACCCGCAGTGGTGGATGGGCTCGACCCAAATTGATGATAAGGACGTCATCGTCCTCCAGGGAATTGCACCTGACCGAACCCCGGCAAAGTTATATTTTGACAAGCAGTCGGGCCTGCTGGTGAGGAAGCTGCTGTTCGCCAATACCATTGTCGGCCTGGTTCCAACGCAGGTTGACTATAGTGATTATCGGCCGGTCGCCGGCATAAAGATGCCATTCACCTGGATCACCACGTGGACGGATGGACAATCCACGACGAAACTGACGGACGTGCAACCGAACGTGCCGATTGACGCAACAAAGTTCGCCAAGCCAACCCCGGTCAGCGGCCCATAGAACCAAACGCCGTCACCGGCGCTACGAGGCGCGGTTTCAGCGGCAACGTTACACGGGCCGGGCGCGGCACAAAACTAGCAGCAGCTTTTTGTTTCGGAGAAAATCCGAAGATCATTTTTGAATATCGCTTCTTACTTTGGAGGTTCGCGATGAATATGAAAGCACAAGAGAGTAAGTCTCAATCGTCCACATTGCCGATGGCCAAGCTTGAGGATGCCGGCTTTTCGTCGGAGGGCCTCCGGCGCATTCACGCCGCGATGCAAAAACATATCGACGCGGGAGACATAGCCGGCGTGACGACGCTCGTTGCGCGGAACGGCAGAGTGGTTTACTTCGATCCTCAAGGCTGGGCTGACCTCGAAACGAAAAGACCCATGCGAGGAGATGAGGTGTTCAACCTGGCCTCAATAAGCAAGCCGGTCACCGCTGTCGCGGTCCTGATGATGGTGGACGAGGGGAAAATTCGCCTGAACGATCCCGTGTGGAAATACCTTCCCGGATTTAAAGATCTGAAGGTGCGGATATTGAAGCCGGGTGCAACTCTCGAGACATCGATGGCCGCTAATGCGGTTTCCAGCCCCGTCGCTTCGCCCGAGCTTCTGAAAGCAGACCGCGACATCACTATTCGTGACCTTTTGACGCATACCTCGGGCCTTATGAGCTTGGGCGTGCCGAACCCAGGTGCGCCTGAATACAATGAGCTGTTGAAGTCGACCCTCGAAGAGCTGGTGCCGCGGTTCGCAGTGCCCCTTGATTTTCAGCCCGGCACAATGTGGGCCTACAGCAACTGGGCGGGTTTCGATGTTCTTGCCCGCATCGTCGAAATTACCTCGGGAAAGCCATTCGACCGGTTTCTGAAGGAGCGGCTCTTCGAACCGCTGGGCATGAAGGACTCGGGATTCAATCCTTTCTCGGACTATCGGGCTGCGCGATTGGCGGTCCGGTACAACGTGACACCGAATGGTCTGAAGAAAGGCGATCCGCCGACTCCGTGGTCCGCGGCGGAGAGATATTTTTCCGGCGCGGCCGGACTCTCCGGCTCAACTGAGGACTACTGGCGATTCATGCAAATGCTGGCGAATGGCGGCGAATTCAATGGAACGCGGATTTTGCGCCCGGAGACCGTAGAACTCATGAGATCCAATCATGTGGGCGACCTGTTTCCCGGCTCGCAGGGATTTCCAACGAAAGGGACGGGATTTGGACTAGGCGTGCAGGTGGTAACGGATCGCACCGCGGGGAACTCGCCTCTTCCTAACGGCACATTTGGATGGCTGGGGGCCTCCGGATGCGAGGGCCTGGCCAGTCCGAACGAAAATATCGTGCTGGTGTTTATGGTCGGGGGCGGCAACAACTCAGCGGCTCGCGAAGAATTCCACGCCGCTGCCATTCAGGCATTCACTCAATAGCATGCCGTGTTTCCTACTACGCGCCGGCATCGGACATTGGCGCGAAATACCCGTACCATGAAAGGTGGTGAGCCGCGATCCAAACTCAATTCCCCAAGGAAGGGTTGCTGTGAGTTTGGGGAAACCGCCCCACACGCTAGGCCACTGGCTGATCATCGGAGTTTTGCACAGCGTGTCGACATTGTTTATCTTGTCGATCGTTGGGCGTTTGGCCTACGACCTTCAGCATGGTTGGGGATCCGCGGGAGACGGCTACATGCTGCCTTTTATTCTTATCCCGATCGGCGGACCTGTTGTTGCCCTTTCGCTATTAGCTGACATAAAGCAAATTCAAACGAAAAGCACCTGGTCATGGGCTTTGTGGCCGGTTGTCGTTATTTTAAGCATCACGATGATCGCCGTCATAGGCTTTGTCGCTCTTCTAGTTGGCAATCTCCTTCTTCACAAAAGTGCAAAATAACGTTGTTCAGATTTGACGCATCTGTAGCAGACACCGCCGCCGTGATCCTTGAAAAAACGTCCAGGGAGTCAGCTTCGCATTCTTGTATCTAGGGGATGTTGGTGCGCGTCTCGATGTGCACCATCCCATAGGTGACGCCAGCCGGAGTGTCTGGGATGGTCTGGTGCCAAGTCCTCGGTGGGATGACGACCCAGTCGCCGGGCTTGACCTTGTAGGATGTGCCGCCCTGGAGTGACCCGCCTTCGTGATCGCCACTGGGTTCGGGCAGGTCCATGGCCGGCTTGCCGCCGAGCACCTGCGTTCCGGTACCGGAGAGGATGACGTAGATCTGCGTTTTATCTTCGTGGTATTCGGCGACCTTTTCCGCTGTGGCCAGTTTGGCCGGCTCGATGTACGGGCGCACGACTACGTTCAAACGATATGCGTTCGTGGCGGTCATGGTAGCCATATCCAGGCGGTCGGCTCGGCCGCCGAAAACGTTCTTCATTTCGTCGCCGGAAATGTAGAGCCCGTGACCTTCGCCGACCTGGTGATGCAGTTTGAGCCAGTTCGCACGGGCTGGATCTCCAGCCATCATGGAAGCGCCGGAAGTCTGCGCCGAAACTTCGTGGATCGAGCCGGTCGAATAGCCGATTCCGAACGCCGCGCCAACCATCAAGACAACGGGCAACAGGTACCTCACGATGAACCTCCTGGCTGTGTTGCAACCGATAAGATGCTGGTGCTTATACCTTGCTGGCCGACGGAGTGTCAATGCGCGTCCCAGACTCGATATGATCTACTGTGACGGCAAAGCCGTTGTGCGGGAGAGCAGAAAAGTGTATGGTTACCGGCGCTGGAAATCCAAATCGAAAATTCCGGCTTATGTGGCTCCGAACGATAAAGAGCGCAGCTGTCTGGCGTCTAAATTCTGAGCTTTGGGGGTCGATGTGGCCGTTCCCGAATTCTTCAACACGATCGAACAAACAGGTCTAAGCACGTGGATCCGAGAAACGGATTCGCTCTTTGGATTTTACTTCATCCTTTTGCTCCACAATTTCGCCCTGGCCACCTTAGTCGGCCCCAGCGCGCTCATTGACTTGCGTATTTTGGGGGCTGCGCCGCAGGTTCCATTAAAATCCTTGAAGCCCCTCTTCACCGCAATATCGTCGGGAATTGCGCTCGCCGTGGTAACTGGCCTCCTCCTGCTATACGCTTATCCGACCAAAGCCCTGACGAATCCTCTGTTTTACTTCAAGTTATTGGTAATCGGACTCGGCGTGGCCACGGTGTACAAATTGAAAGCGAAGGTGTTCGATAACAACAGCCTGAGCGAGCCCGACATGATGAGGGCAGGCAAGACGCTGGCGAAGGTGTCCATCGTTCTCTGGATTGCGGCGATCACTGCGGGCCGGCTACTGGCATACACGTACCATTACCTGTACTACGGTTTTCGAGGGGAAGGCGCTATTATCTTTCACCTTCATTTTTAACCGAATCGTGCGGATTTCTGAGAGAAATCTGCTGAGCCAAACGAACGGGTTGATCAGGAGCGATTCATGAATCTTGCGCATCTGCACCTTTTACTGAATCATTGGCCGGTTATCGGCACTTTGATCGCGTTTGCCCTGTTTGCTTTCTCCTTTGTGGGAAAAAACGAGGATCTGAGGCGCAGCGGACTCATCATTTTTGCGGCTATGGCCCTCTTGTCCATCCCCACTTTTGCGAGTGGCATTGCCGCACAGCAATGGATGAGGCATGATCCCATCACAACGGCTTTGATGGTGAGGCATGAAGATTCGGCTCTGCTGACACTGGCCCTGTTATTGGTCACGGGATCACTTTCCTTGGCTGGATTGTGGCAGACCTATCGTGACGGCCGCATGACGAAAGGGATGACGGCAGCCATCCTGCTGTTCTCGATTCTGACTGTGGGCATGGTGATGCGAACCGGTAATACGGGCGGTGATATCCGCCATACGGAGGTCCGACAGGACCCACGAGGGATGGTTACGGACGGAAAGATCGGCTCTTTCGTTCACCATTTCGAGCCCAATACTGCGAAAGTCGCCAGCGCCATGTCATATACCAAGTGGTGCACGGCAGTGCTGATGGACTTGCATTTCGTCGGCCTCTGCCTGGTGATCGGGACAATCGGGCTTATCGATCTACGAATTATGGGACTTGCGAAAGTAATACCGCTGAAAGTTTTGCAGCAATTCGTTCCGTGGGGGCTTCTCGGCTTGGGCATCAATCTCGTCACGGGTATGTTGACTTTCATCGGTTCGCCCGACTCCTACACCCTTGATCTCCCGTTTTGGCTAAAGCTAGGGGCGTTAATGCTTCTTGGGTTGAATGCGGGCGCATTCTATATGAGTGGGACCTTCGATGACATTCAGGGCCTGGGAGCCGGGGACGATGCGCCGATCTCCGCCAAGCTTATCGCGGCGAGCTCATTAGTCTTGTGGATTGGCGTGGTCGTTTTGGGCCGCTACATCCAGGTTTATAATCACACGATCCCCTCACCCAACTAGCGCTCGAAGATTCGAGATTTGCCGGCACAGGGTGGAACCACCATCTCATTGCCTATTTTGGGTGGCGGCTTTCGCGGCCATTAAATTCTGAAGCAGCGCGATCGTCGTGTCATGGGGAACTCCCTCTTCCCGATCGCCAATTCCAAGATCAATGCCCGGACGTTTCCCTTGCGCCCAATCCAGGGGTGTTCGCCCCTTCTTGGTCTTGGCATTCACGTCGGCCCCATGGTCAACGAGAAACTGGACGATTCGGTCACGCCCGGCTCCAGCCGCATAGTGAAGAGCCGTGTTGCCATCAGTGGTCGCTGCATTCACATCCACGCCGGCGTTGAGGCACAACTGGACTGCCTCCATATAAGTGGCACCGTCCACCGGCCTGTCCATTACCCGGGTACCAATCTGCTGCACAGCTCGCATCAGAGGCGTCATGCCATTTCTTTCAGGCACGGGTTGGGCGCCGCTCTCGATCAATAACTGCATCGCGGCAACATCCACGTAGGAGGCTGCAACCGACAAGGCTGTCGCGTTGCCGGGAACGTCGCCGTTGGGATTGAAAATGATTCTCCTTACAAATTTCTGGTCCAGAGGAGCGCCTTTCGCTATGAGCAGCTTCATCAACTCCAGGGATCCCGCCGGCCGTACTACGAGCGGATGCGCATCACCTGGGTCATTCACGGCTGGACCATTGCGCATAATCTCAACCAACGCCAAATCACCGTCGTCAACCGCGGCTCCTTTTTCAACCAACATTTTGGCGAAATCGAAATTGTCATTCAAGATGGCGGTGAGCAGCGGAGTGTACCCATAACTCGGTTCCATGGCTTCGAGGTCGGCTCCCGAGGCAATCAAAAGCCTCCCCGACTCGATCGCATCCTGTCTCGCCGCAAACATAAGCGGAGTGAAGCCACCTTCGGGCGGGGTGAACGGCCGTGTGGCATCGGGTCCCGCACGCCACGGGAAATCAAACGTCGTCGAGGCCGCATTCACATCGGCGCCATGGTCGATGAGAATTTTGGCGACGTCCGAATAGTTCTGGTTCACCGCTAGCATGAGAGGGGTTTCCCCATACCATCCGTCGCGTGCATCCACTTTCGCCCCATGAGCCAAGAGCAAAGCTACGGCGTCCGGTACTCCGGAACGAGCCGCAACCATCAAAGGAGTGTCTCCTTCACCTCGTATGGCGTTGGGATCGGCGCCGGCCTTCAACAGCGCTTCCATCATGGGCGCGTCGCCGAATGTAGAAGCCTCGTGCAAGGGGGTGCTGCCAAAACGATTGGCTGCTTTGACGTTCGCACGCGCGGTGATCAGACACTTCACCATGTCCAGATCGTCCCAGTGCGCGGCCCAAAGAAGCGCCGTC
>Ga0302324_100019407_pt1 | contig 13353 bp, 15 predicted proteins | sample Palsa_T0_1_FD_201949 | JGI IMG/M metagenome (GOLD analysis project Ga0302324, IMG submission 201949) | Peat permafrost microbial communities from Stordalen Mire near Abisko, Sweden - Palsa_T0_1 | ecosystem: Environmental > Terrestrial > Soil > Palsa > Peat permafrost | place: Sweden: Abisko...
CGCGAATGGCTCACGGGCGGGAAACGAAGAATTGAGCCCTGTCGCCCCTCTGCAACCTCGCCTGATTTGGAATCTCCCGGGTGGGCGGCCTTCGCAGTCTTTACGATGTCATCGATAAAGTTTCAGTGCCCTAGTTGTGCCGAATCGATCCTGGCACCGTTGCACGTCATTGCACGCTGGGAATTCGAAAGATCAGGTACCATTTGAGCCTGTAAGTTATAGATTCTTCATTGCCGAGGATGCCAAATTCACCCGGAATCCTGTAGCGCATTGCTCACCATTGCCCACGGAGTTGTTCGGAGTCATGATTTCGCGCCCTTCCATTCGAACAGAGGTTGGACGTTCTGGGTCATGGCTCCGCAATGACGACGCAACCGCGGCAATCCGCCGGGTAAGTGACGTCCTCGTGGCAGAATCGCATCACTGTAGACAATGTCGCGCAAAGAAGCCTACCGCAGGCCCTTGCGACTGGAGTCTACAACGCTTCGGCTAACCAGCTCAGGCGACGAAGATTCCAGCGATGCTACCGAATGAGCGATGTTGCTCGGAATGAATAAGTTATGGGCCAGGGCCAGCGAGTCCAATGGGGCTTCACTGTGCAGAATTGCGACCGATTTTGAAGGGGAGTCCCTGCAAAAGTCCCTACAGTGTTTCAGGTCGTTGTCGTCGGATAAGGCCGTCGTTCACAGGCCGTTCCCGACAGTCAACCTTCAAAGGCATCGTGGACGATGCCCTACATTAGGACGACCTCGTCATCGCGCAGTTTGTTGAAGTCGCAAGCTTTACACGGATGCCAATCTCAGAGAAACAGATCTAAAATGGTTCAAACATCGTACGTTTCACTCCTGGCTGCAATCGCTACCATCGCCGCGGCTACCGGCTCGGCTGCCACCTCTGTGGTCATCTACAGCACCGTGGTGAACACGTCCAACAATCAGATAACGATAACGGGCAACAAATTCAGCCCGTCTGGGCAAACGGGTTCAGCAAAAGCGACTTTCGGATGGATTTCGGACTCCGCGCAGGTTTGCTCAACGCCGCCCTCGATTGCGATGCGCCTGCGTGTCGCGACTCGTTTGTTCGATGAACGGCGTATCGTTTGTGTACTGTCGGCTCCGGAGTTCTGAGGCGGCAAGACCGTTGCTGCTGCGCGCCTCTCCCGCATCCAGGAGGACGCGACGAGGTTTCCCTGTACGGCATCCCAACGGGCGGGCCTTCGGTGACGAATTCCGTCGTAGGCGCGACCGCCGGTACTTCGCCGCGGCCGCCAACACGTCGAACGCGCGGCATCCGATCCGCCTCGCGAGGCTGGCGCTCGAACGGATAATAAGCGCCAGGCTGGCCAGTTCTCTGCAAACGCCTGCACGCTGGGGTGCTCGAGTTGGTCCAGGTTGCCGCCGGGGATGAACCACGAGCGTATGGTGCCCAGCCCGGAGTAGGTGAGTTTCAGTGCACCGTCGGGACCGAGGCCCAAATTCTTGAGAATCCATTCCGGCAACCCGGTCAGGATGGGGGCCGCGATCGCGCCTTGCTCGCCGGGGCTCTTGACTTCACCCTTACCCTTAGCGATACTCGTGCGCGGTGCACCGCTGTTCGGCGAGGAAGGCTCGCTGGCCTCCGGGTTGCTGGAGCCGTCAAGGGTTCCTGCAGCTGCTGGCGGTTGGATCGTACTCCGTCAATAGCTAGGTCTTCTTTTTCCGCCCTAACCACGTCAGGGTCAGGAGCGCTCGCTCGCCGCGCTCATTCGATAGCACCACCCGCTCCAGCCCGTGCGGCACGCTCTTGGTCATGCGGTCCAGCATTTCCTGGAGATGTCCCTCGATCCACCAGTGCTTAGGCAGGCACCCTCTGCGGCATCCCCTCTGCGGCAATGTGCGGCATGAAACGGTGGGTCCAAACTTACTTTCCGTGCGTCTGACAAAAAACAACCGTGTGGTGCCATGATAGCCGTTATGGACCACGCCAACGACATGAACGAAACGAATGGCGTGCGGGAGGACATCCGCGAGCTTCGCGCCGACATGAAGCTGTTGACCGGGAAGGTCTGGAGCGGCAAATGACCGAGCACGAAAAACAGGAATTCTGGGCGGCGCTGGGCGCCGCGAGCCAAACGGACGGATCACTTGTGAATTGGACCGGACAACTCACATACTAGCGAGTGTCGACCAAGGCCGTGTTGGACCAAGGCCGTGTTGGACCAGGGCCGTTGCATTCCAGAATATTTGCTGGTAAAGTGACGCGCGGGGCTGAAGAGCACCAAAATTAGACGGAGAGGGGAATTGCTATGTTTGTCACAGATTTGAAGAGGATGCAGAATCGCAAAGTTGCTCTGCTCGGTTGTGCTCTTGCTTTGCTGCTTACCATGTTTGGGTCAAGTGCCCTGGCCGGTGACAATACTACCTCGTACACACCGGTTGCGGAGGGTTCTACGCCTACTCCTCGGTCGGTGACTGACTCGGAGGTTGCTCAGCTAAACATTTACGCCGGGGGTTCTTTACCGGTTGGAACGAACCTAATTGAACTTCAGTACCTCTTTAGTCTCACGACTTATGGCAACACCTCCGGGTACATCACACCCTTGCTCTTCGAATACCACTCGGTCGAAGCCGCTACGGTCTACACCGTTGTAGGTATTGGTAAGGGCTTTCCAGTAACGCTTAATTCGGCTGTGCAGGCGATTCCGTTCGAAATAATCGAGGGAGTAAAGGTGCCGACCGGCCCGAACTTCACCTTTGGTTTTATTACCGCCATTGTAAACTCAAGTGGAGTTGCGGTTGCGACCAGTAAAGGAGTTGTGGATTTTGATGGCACAGGCGCAGATGGGGGTGAAGGTGTGGGTGGCACTGGAACCACAAATGATTGGATATGGGGACCGCCAGGGCCAGCGGCGCCTCCCGTTGTCGCTTTGGGAACAACGTTTGGTCTAGCCAATGCCGACTACGCACTGGGCCTGCCTTATCGGACCTACTCAGCGGAAGCAATCGGAGCAGTGCCCACACAATAACCCGAACCCGCAGTAGGTTGACCACCGCTAATTCGTGAGGAAAAATCGCCGCCAAATACGAGGGCGCTTGCGATGGCGGACGTAAAAGCTAACCAATGCGGTCGGCGTGCGGATTGCTGATTGCCCGAGGCGTGTAAGTCTTCCATTACCCAGCCGCGGCTCTTCCCGCGTGCAGCAGGGCGCAGATGGACCTTTCGTCCGTTCTTCGGACTCATGAGGGCGGGACTGGCTGGCTACTACCTCTACAGCATCATGCGGCATGAAATGGGGTCGCTAAAAGGGCCTTCCGTGGCGAACTCCGTCGGTCTGCCGCCGGTCGCTCGCGGCCACCCACACGTCGAACGCGCGGCCTCCGAGTCGGTTCGCGAGGTTGGAGCGCGAACGAATAACGCGCGCCACGCCGGCCAGTTCAACACCATCGCACATTGCGAGGCGCCCGCGCGTTGAGACGCGTCCGCCGATGGAGCGGCGGATCGTTTGCGTTTACGGCCGGCTCTTGCGCTCCGACGCGCCAAGGCCGTGTCGTCCTGCGCCTCCTGCATCCAGGAGGGCGCGACGACGTTCCACCGCTTTGTGGTACGTTCATCCCGATAATTTGGGTAGGAGGCCGGATGGTAAGGTCGTGCTCTATGCTTTTGTGCTGGCTGGTGTTCGCACTTATCTCACCGGCGCAGAAATTCCCCACGCTATACACATTTACCGGCGGAGCCGATGGCGGAAGCCCAGGCGTGCCGCTCGTCCAGGGCCTCGACGCAAGCTTTTACGGGACTACTGAGTATGGTGGCGACTACGTCTATGGCGGCAGTGTGTTCGGCATTACCAGAGGAGGCAAGGAGACGACGCTTTTTTCCTTCGACGACACCAACGGCCGCGGGATGTTCGACTCGGGCCGGGACTTCGGCGGCTTGGTGCAGGCTGTGGATGGCTATCTGTACGGGACGGCGCCAGGAGGCGGAGCCGATATGAGCTGCGACTACGGGAGCGGCTGCGGTACCCTATACAAAATCGACACGGCCGGCACCTTCACGACCCTGTACAATTTCAACGGAATTAACGGAAGCGGTCCGGGCTTGCTGATTGAGGCCGATGGCTATATTTATGGCGCGACCGGCAGCGGCGGCGGTAGCCCAGCCTGCTTCCAAGGATGCGGAACTCTGTTCAGGTTCAACCCTACCGGCGTGTTGACGACGTTGCACGATTTCATGGGGACCGACGGGGGCCAGCCGGTCGGCCTGATCCTGGCGAGCGATGGGAACTTCTATGGTACGACTGTTTCAGGAGGGACCAACGGCGATGGCACGGTTTTTCGCATGACGCCGGGGGGCGAGATCACCACGCTGCACAACTTTGATGGGTCCGACGGCGCCAGTCCGTACGGGGGAGTGATCCAAGCTCTGGACGGGAATTTCTACGGAACCACTCTTGGGGGCGGGACCGACAATGACGGCACGGTCTTTAAGATGATCCCCGTGGGCACGCTGACGACGCTGCATAATTTCGACGGGAGCGACGGCGGTTGGGTTTACGGCGGCCTAGTTCAAGGGACCGATGGGAACTTCTATGGAACGACCACTATTGGCGGGAGCGCAGGCTTGGGCACCATCTATCAGATCAACTCGTCAGGCACGTTTACGACAATATACAACATGACCTCCGAGGCGTGCACCCCATGGGTCGGCCTGCTTCAGGGCACCGATGGTAACTTCTACGGCACAACCCTGGGAGGTGGAACCGGCAATGGCACGGTTTTCCGCTTCTCCATGGGGCTCGGCCCATTCGTGACGACTCTCCCGACATCCGGCGCGCCAGGAGAGACGATAATCATTCTCGGTACTGAGCTGAGAGGAATCACCGGAGTGAGCTTCAATGGGGTTCCGGCCAGTTTCACCGTCCGGCGGCCTTCGGAAATTCTGGCCGTTGTGCCGAGCGGTGCGACAACAGGTAAAGTCCAGGTGACGACGGCGGGCGGAGTGCTCTTAAGCAATGTTCCGTTTCAGATTAAGATTGCAGCGACTCGAGACGAGTAAGTGAAGGTAGGGCACGCCGCCTCGACAATGGCTGTCGCATTCAACGGCTGCAGACATGGATGAGATACGTTCAGTTGGCCGGCGGAACCGGGAGCGCGCCAAGCCGTTGCGTCATTTACTGCCCTCTGCGGCAACGTGCGGCATGAAACGGGGTCGGGAAAAGCGGCCTTCAGCGAAGCATTTCGTCGTCGGCGCTGCCGCCGGTCGTTCGCCGCGGCCGCCAACAATTGAACGCGCGGCATCCAATTCGGTTCGCGAGGCTGGAGTTTCGGATATTGCGCGCCATGCCGGCCAGTTCAACGCCGCCCTCGATTGCGATGCGCCTGCGTGACGCGAAGCGTTCGTCGATGAGCGGCGGATCGTTTGCGTTAGACTGGCGGCTCCTGAGTTCTGAGGCGCCATGGACGTTTTCCTCCTGCTCGCACCTGCTGCACTAGGAGGACGCGAAGACGTTCGCAGATCACAGTCGCTATGGGAGCCACGTTTTCATTATCGGAGTTCTTCCGGTCACCGATCCGGCACGCGCGTAATCGCTGCCGTTGGCCGTAGTCCTTGATTAACCACGCCATCGATATTCGTGAGCAATTCGCTGGCTTCGCGCCCAAGTGAGGTCCGAGACCGCAAGGACGTATCCTGTTACATAGGTTGAACCACCGTCATTCGTGCCTTAACGCCACAAGTGGATCTACGCGGCTGGCTCGGCGTGCGGGGATGTAGCAAGCAGCCAGTGCCACCAGCATCAGCAGCAGACTCACCCCCATCAACGTAACCGGATCGCCCGGCTTTACCTCGAAAAGCATGCTGCTCAGCAGGCGCGTCACCGCCAGCGATCCCGCCGCGCCGATCGCCAGCCCGATTGCGGCCAGCACGACGCCGTGCCGCACCACCCGTCCGAGTACCTGTCCGGTTGGCGCGCCCAGCGCCACGCGAATGCCGATTTCGCGCGTGCTGCGGGTCACCTCGTGCGCCAGCAAGCCGTACAGCCCGATGGCCGCCAGCAGCAGCGCCACCAGCCCAAACAGGCTCGCGAGGCGCGCCACCAGCCGCTCCTGGAAAAATTGCCTTTCGATCGTTTCCGTCTGCGTTCGTATGTTCACCACCGGTATGTTGCTGCCCGCCTGCCGCACGACATTGCGCACATCCGGCGCCACCGCCATGGAATCCCGCGAAGTCCGCAACTCGAACGAGCCGCCCTCCCAGGCTGGCACATAGATCGTCGGAGCAATGGAACTCCGCAGGCTCTCATATCTGGCATCGCGCACCACGCCCACAATCTGCCATCCGGCGCTCACCGATTCATCCGGCGACGGATCGCCATTCACGCCCGGCACATAAGCGCCGAACGGCTGCCCGATCGGGTTCACATTCGGAAAATAGGCGCGTACAAAGGCTTGGTTCACTATCACGGGCTCTGCTAGGTTCGCGCGCGCCTTCTTATCGGCCTCCGTCTTAGCCGTTAGCTCGTATTCCTCCGGTTTGAACTTGCGGCCTCGCAGCACGGGGATTTTCATGGTTTCAAAGAACTGGGGGCCCACTGGCATATAATCCGCAGTCTTCATCGATTTCGGCGGCGTTCCTGGCAAGTGAAAGTCGGTGCTCCACAGGCTGCCGCTGAGAAGAATCGAGCTGGAATAGCTCACCGCGGTCACGCCGGGGATAGCGGCGAACCTTTCCCGCAGATCGCGATAGAAAGCGGCCATGCGCTCTCCCTGGTATCCCGTGAGCGTGGCGTCCACATCGAATGTCAGCAGATTGTCGGTGGCGAACCCAGGATCGAGACTCCGCAGGTTCTGCAGTGTATGTACCACCAGACCGGCACCTACCATCACGACGACAGTCAGCGCCACTTGCGCAACCACCAGAATATTTCCCAGGCGGAATCGACCCTGCCGCCCTCCCAGGCCGCCCACGCTATCTTTTAAAGCCGGCGTCAGGTCGACGCGCATCGACCGCAGCGCGGGCGCAATTCCGAACAGGAGGCCCGTGAGAAGGGTAGCGGCCAGTGTGAAGCCCAGCACGCGCCAGTCGATGTCAGCGGAAAATCGAAACCACGAGTCGGCATGGTTGACGGCAAAATCGACCAGCCCGTGCGCGCCCCAATAAGCCAGCAGAATTCCCAGTGCTCCTCCCATCAGCGACAGCGTGATGCTTTCGGTCAGCAACTGGCGCACCAGCCGTGCGCGTGCCGCGCCCACAGCCAGCCGTACTGCGAACTCCTTCTGCCGCGCCGCCGCACGCGCCAGCAGCAGCCCCGCGACGTTCGCGCAGCCAATCAGCAGCACGATCGCCACCGCGATCATCAGCACATACAGCATCGTGGAGATGCGGCTGCGCAGCCCCGTCAAACCGGTCTGCGCCGGTAGCAGTTTGATAGCCGGCTGATCCTCGGCCTTAGCGATAGGCCTCAGCAGGTTATACGCGAACATGCTGGTGAGCTGGCTTTCCGCGGCAGACACGGAGACTCCCGGCTTCAACCTCCCCGCACTCACAATCCACCACGCACCGGCATCCTCTCGGCTGGGTGTCCACTTCCAGCCCACCTGCAAATTACGCCGTTGCGACAGCGCCACGGAAAAATCGTGCACATTGCCGGGCGTGAGATAAGCAAACCCCGCGTCGGCGACGCCGACCACCGTGAATGGCAACCCGTTCAGGTTTAGCGTCTTCCCAACCACCGAAGCGTCGGCGCGGAACTGCCGCTGCCAATAGCCATTTGTCAGCAGCAGCGCGGCCGGCGCGCCTGGTTTATCATCCGCGGGGATGAGCACGCGCCCCAGCGCCGCTCCCACGCCCAGCGCTCGAAAATAATCGCCCGAAACATACTGCGCGCTGGCGCGATGAACCCCGCCGATGCCGCTCACCGTCGTCGGTCCGCCACCCGCGAATTCCGCCAGGCTTGAAAACGGGCCGTGCTCGCGCACTTCGTCGAGGAACGGTTTCGATAACGAGCAGCCGTGCTGGCCGGCGTCTCGTCTTTGGTTGTCGCAATCGCCGTACGAGCTGTGGCTGTGGAGTTTTGGGCCTGACCGCATGGTCCACTCGAGCAGCATCAGGTGGTTCGGATCGCGCACCGGTAGCGCCTTGAACATAACGGTGTTGATGACGCTGAAAATCGCGGTATTGGCGCCGATGCATAGCGCCAGCGTGAGCACGGCCACGGCTGCGAATCCGGGATTTTTCGCCAGCAGGCGTAAGCCGTAGATTACGTCCCGCCGCAAGCCGGTGAACAACGATAGTTTTCCGCGAGTGTCGAATTCGCGGTCTTCGCTCTGCTGCTGCCACACCGCCATAATCGGTTCCTTTCCGTGATGCGCGTCCGCCAGGGCATTTGCCAGTGCCTGCCAATCGCTGATGTGCCGCCGTGCGATTTCGGCCGCCTGCGCTTCGCTCGCGCCCATGCGCAGCGCCTCGGAGTAGGCATCCTCCATCTGGCGCGCCACTTCTTCGATGATTTCGCCTTCGCGCTCCGGACGGAAGCCGCTGAGGCGCAGGCGCCGCCGCACGTATTCGGGCCAGTCAGGCATGGCTCGGCCGCACAATCTGGTTGATGGTGGCCACAAACTCGTCCCAGGCGCTGCGCTGGTCCTTCAAAAACTTGCGCCCCGCCGGCGTCAGCCGGTACAGGCGCCGCCGCCGCTCGCCCGGCTTTTCCAGCCAGCGGCCGGCAATCAGGCCGCGATCCTCCAGGCGAAACAGAATGGGGTAGAGCGAACCGATGCGAAAGCGGATTTGCCCATTGGTACGCTCTTCAATAAGCTTGCCGATCTCGTATCCATGGCGCGGTCGCACTTCGAGAAGGGTGAGAACGAGCAGCTCGGCGCTGCCTTTGCTGAGATCGCGATTGAACATTATACTTTACCGAAGTATACTGCCGCGACGTATAGACTGGCGCATCCGTCGCCACCCGCGTGATCGCCACTGCGCGTAAGTGACGCGCACGACGCGGCCTCGGGTTATGTCAGGGCTCTAGAGCAAGGAGCCACGTGTCGCCGCGGGCGGGGCCGGAGCTGTATCCGCCGAACATCACCAGGATTTTGGCAGCGGCATCGTAATCAATACCGAAGCCATACCGGTTGGGCGGAACGGTAGCGGGTTGGATCTGTTTCCATGTCGTCCCGTTCCAAATCCAGGTGTCGTTCAACGAATCAGTCCAAGTCTCGTTGTCTACCCCGAACAGAACCACGGCTCCGATGCTGGGATCATAGGCCATATTGGCGCCTTGCCGGGTGGTTGGAGAAACGGCCGGAAACACCTGAGTCCAATTGGTTCCATTCCACAGCCAGGTGTCGGTGTATTGAGTGCTCCCGTTATTGCCGCCGAAGAGCACAACTGCACCGGTCGCGGCGTCGTAAGCCATTGGCGCGGAGCGCGGCGAGGGAGAAGTGGCGGGATTCTGCTGGGTCTAGGTCTGTGTCGCACCATCCCAAGTCCAGGTGTCTCCTAGGGAGCCGGTGCTATTGGACCCTCCAAAAAGGAGCGCGTTTCCCGTCCCCGCGTCGTAAGTCATAATCGAATCACGGGCGGGGGGCGAGGTGGCTGGAAATTGCTGGGACCAGTTGGCGCCGTCCCAAGTCCAGGTGTCGCCGAGAGAAGTTCCGCTATCGTTATTGCCGCCGAAGAGCACGATATTCCTCCCATCGAAGGCCATTCCGAGATTGACGCGCGCTGAGGGCGAGGTAGCCGGGGCCTTTGGAACCCAACCTCCCTGCCAGACCCATGTATCTGCCAGATACTGTTTGTCGTTGTTCGCTCCTCCGAACAGCACGATGGATTTGGTCGCAGGATCGTACGCCATGCCCATACAGCACCGAGCGGAAGGAGGTCCGGAGAGGACTCAGTTCAACGTTTGCGCTTCCAGTGTACCAGCATGCGTCATCAGCACAGCAGCGCTGAAGAGCAGCAGGATTGCTGCGAGCGCGTGCAGAATCGTTCTCACAGAAAACATTGTTTACCTCTTCATCCATCGTTTTCGTTGGATTTGCCGGCTCGGGCCCATGCTCGATTGTTAGGATTATAGGCTATTCTGAAAGGCAAATCGATTTCGAAGGCCGGGTCAACGCGGTCCCACGATTGCGATGCGCCCGCATCATGCGACGCGCTCTCGATGAGCCGCGCATCGTTTGCGTTCTACTGTCGGCTCCGGAGTTGGGAGGCGGCAAGACCGTTTCGTCCTGCGCGCTTCTCCCGCACCCAGGAGGAAATCGAGCGTATTCTCCAGACCGCCTCAGGGCTGGGTAAACGCAATGCCTTTCGTGGCACACCTACAACACTCTCTTGGCCCGGCTAGCGTGCACGGGGCTCCGCGTGTGCCTTCTGTCGGCCAGGCCCGAGGTTATTCAACGTCTTTCAGAGCTTTCGTGGTTCTCAGTTCGAACCGGCGAATGGAACGTTTTCAAGAATTCAATAACTGCGCCCTGGTCTCTGGAACCGAGCGCGAAAAATTGCCGTTCTTGAGAAATGGCTTCCCCTGCATGGGCGAGGATCGCTTCCCGGATTGTGGTGAATTGACCGTGATGAAAATAGTTCGGCTTGCTGCCAACCGCCCACAAGCGGCGTGTTAGGAACTTCGTGTTGCCGGCGAAAAATCCGGGCGAACCGGCTTTTTCGTTCGCGTTCAGCGGCTCGCCGTTCGGATCATCAGGTCCGCGGCCGATATCATGCAACTTGAAATCGGTATAAAGTGGTACCCACACGTTGCCATCCACCGGCTTCAGTCGCGGCTGCGGGAGATCGTCGTTCGTCAGATCGACAGAAAGAGAAGGCACTTCGCCGAGTTGCAGGTTGCCGGGCGGATTGTACGGGCTGGGCTCGCTGTATACCCATCCTTTCTTATCAAGCGGCAGAGCGGGAATGTGGCAGTTCGCGCAGCCAATCTGGCGAAAGAGAACTTCGCCATCCTGTGCCGCTCTCCGCAATGTGGGATTGGCGGGCAGCACGCGTGAAGGAACTGGCAGCACAGCTTGGAACAACGTGGAGGCGGTGATATCGGCGCGCGTGAGTTCATTCACTACACCATCCCCATCCGGATCGACGCCGATGCCGAAGCGCTCAGTGGATTGCATACCGTGATGCTGGTTGAAGGCGTCATTGGTAAACACGCGCAGCGAAACCGTACTGGAGGCCTGATGAAAGGGCAGAATGAGCAAACTGGGAGGGTGCTGCGCGTCCGAGGAAGCCAGCGATTGGGGCGGGAGTCCTTCTACGGCGGCGGTATTCCAGGAGCCGTCTAGGTTGCGTGCGAGGACTCCGAACGAGATGCCCTTCGATATAAGAGCAGCGCTCCGACCGGACGCAACGCTGTTGCGGATCGCTTGCAGGTCCGCAGTGATCTGGCGAGCGAGCATTTCGTAGTAGCCCGCGCCAAACATATCAATCGTAGACCTGAGATTGGCGAACGACTGCAATGTGACGGGAGTGCCCCGCTCGTCCACGGCGCCGCGCGTGGGTATGTTGTCGGTCCCGTCGAAGGTGACGAAATCGAAGCGCTGCCCTAGCACGAAGACGTTGGTCGACAGATCACCGGTCCCGCCACTGATCGGTTGATTGTGGCAACCGGCGCAGGAATTGGAATCGGGCCCGGAGAGGCGATTGTTGTTTCGAGGGAAAAGCAGCGGACTAGCTGGATCGGAAAGCGCCGCTCCGGCCCCTTTGGTCAACGGGCGGCCCGCGCCTTCTTGTAAGGTGAAGTGGGCTTCAAAGAGCTTCTTGCCGTAAGCAAGAAGCTCTTTGATGGAAACATCGAATTCCTCACCGTCCTGCAGATGTCGGGGGATGGCTACTTCGCGTCCGACTTCGGACTCATCGGAAGCAACCGGCGAATCAGCCAGACAAAAGCACCCGAGTAAACACACTCCGGCCCACGCACGCCCGAGAGACTTTTTCACAAAATTGACTATCATGGGCTTTCCAAGATTCGATCACATCAGCAGGTTCTCAACTCGGCGCCTATCCTGGGGCCGAGCATTTAGGGGAGCGGGACTCCCACTGACGTAACGGTTGCATGGGAAAACAACCACTTCCCAGCGACCTTTTTTGCGGTACCGTTAAGCCCCAGATGTACGACTCCGGTCCAGAGGGGATCCCCTGTAGCAAACTCAGGGAACGCCGTTATCTCGCATCCGTCGCACGCTTCATGCAGAAGCAAGTCTACGGAATCGGTTCGAAAAGCGTGCCGGTTCTGATCGAGGAGGGCTACGCGCCCTCCGACCTGGCCGACAAACGTCTCCGGCACCACGAACTCACCGAGATCGGCATCCGGCATTTGCTCTTCGTCGCCGACATCCATGCGCGGATGATCGCGCTCACGCGCAGCGGACCCGCAGAGCTCGTGCTCTGGCAGGAAGGTCAGTTGCCGTGGGATTCCGTCACCGCCCGCAAGGGCGACCCCGAGATCCCAGTCCGCTCAGATGCGTATTTCGTCTTGAAGCGAATCGCCCGTCTGGACGGAAGGAGCCACGTGCACGTCTTCCTGGAAGCCGACCGATCAACAATGGCGCACAGCCGAATGGCCGCGAAGATCGCCGGATATCTCGCTTACTACGAGCAGGGACGCCATGCCCGGAAATATCCTGGCATGCAGGCGTTCATCGCGCCACCGTGACGCAGACGCGATCCCGCGCGCCGCCAGCCGCCAAGCATATTCGTTCATCGCGTTCGATGACTTCACGCTCGCATCGGTGCTATCCGCGGCAAATTCGATCACGTGAGGAATTCAGCAATTTATCCGGTTTCGGCTGATTAGGTCTGTTTATCAAGACGCTCGCCGCTTGGACCTCTCACATTCCCTCTTCTCGGAGGATCGCACGAAGGTCCGCGAGCACCCCCTCAGGCAAGATGGCCAGACCGTTCGAAAGCATCTCAGAACTCTCGCCCAGACTGATATTAAGGAGAACATTGAACACCGCCGTTCGCTGTCTGGCACTCAACTCCCTGTTGCGCGTGTATGCGACATAGGACCCCGCCAGGCGCTCCCCCAGCCAGTCTGCCTGGGAAGATGGGTAAACGTCATGAAGCGCGAGATAAACATCGTTGATTCTGGCAACCAACGCCTGGCGGTAGCTCCGCATGTCGTATAGCAGCCGGTTCAACTTCCTCGAGACGAATGTTTTTGATCTCATGGTCCGCCTAAAGGTTCTACCGAATGAGGGGGAAAACGAAAGGTTCATGAACGCCTTGGGCCAGATCTCGGACTTTTCGCCCATTCCTTCGCTGGGCGGGAATCCGATCACCGGCAAGATTGCGGCCGAGTAAGGACGAATCCAGACCCGGTTGTGATTGTTTCGGGGAAGAGGCTTTTCGCGATCGCGACGCGCCCAATCTTAA
>Ga0302324_100019412_pt1 | contig 13352 bp, 12 predicted proteins | sample Palsa_T0_1_FD_201949 | JGI IMG/M metagenome (GOLD analysis project Ga0302324, IMG submission 201949) | Peat permafrost microbial communities from Stordalen Mire near Abisko, Sweden - Palsa_T0_1 | ecosystem: Environmental > Terrestrial > Soil > Palsa > Peat permafrost | place: Sweden: Abisko...
CGCTTGAAGAAACCTACGAGGTTATCGAGGCGATCGAGAATCGCGACTGGAATGAACTGGCGGGCGAACTGGGCGACTTGCTATTGCAAGTGCTTTTTTATGCGGAGATGGCGAAGGAGCAGGGAACTTTTTCTCTGGACGATGTGCTGGAACGGCTGTCGACCAAGCTGGTTGACCGGCATCCGCATGTGTTTGGTGAAGTCAAGGCAGATACTTCGGCCGAGGTGAAACGGAACTGGGAAGCATTAAAGGTGGAAGAACGGAAAAAGCGCGAGGCTGAGGGAAACGCCGCCGCGGCCAGAACATCGCTGTTGGCGGGAATATCCTCCGCGATGCCGGCGATGCTGGAAGCTTCGAAGTTGAGTGCGCAGGCGGCGCAGGCTGGGTTCGACTGGCCGGATATTGAAGGCTTGTTCGAGAAACTGAACGAAGAGACGAAGGAGTTGCGCGAGCATTTGCGGGAAATTCCCGAGCCGCTTAAGCCTCAAGGGCGCGGGATTGCTAGCTCCGGGCGGCAAGCGATGCCGGAAGAGTTGCGGGAGCGGGTGGAAGGAGAAATTGGGGATTTGTTTTTTGTGCTGGTCAATCTCGCGCGTTATCTGTCAGTCGATCCTGAATCAGCGTTGCGCAAGACCAATCGCAAGTTCAAGCGCCGCTTTCAGTGGATGGAAGCGCGGCTGGCGGAAAATGGCCGATCAGTTGATGGTGCAGAGATGGCAGAACTGGAAACATTGTGGCAGGCAGCCAAGGGCGAGGAGCGAGCTTGAGTTCCGGGACGGTGGTGATCCGAATTTGCCAGGGGCTGGAGGAGTTGCGCGCGTGCGTGGCTGTGCAGAAAGAAGTTTGGAACTTCACCGATGCCGAACTTGTGCCGTTACGCATGTTCGTGGTGGCGGAAAAAGTGGGCGGGCAGGTAATGGGCGCATTCGCCGGTGGCGAGATGGTGGGATTTGCGCTCTCGGTGCCCGGCACGCGGTCGGGGAAAGTATATTTGCATTCCCACATGCTGGCGGTGCGGGCGGACCATCGCAACGGCGGGTTGGGACGCAAGCTCAAACTGTTTCAGCGCGAAGAGGCTTTGTCGCGAGGGATCGAGCTGATCGAGTGGACGTTCGATCCGCTGGAAATCAAGAATGCCTATCTAAACATTGAACGACTTGGCGCCATCGCCCGGCGCTACAACTTGAATCAGTACGGGATTACCTCTTCACCGCTGCAAGGCGGATTGCCCAGCGACCGGCTGATTGCCGAGTGGTGGCTGAAGTCGAAGCGTGTGGAGACGTTGTTGAGTGTGGGGAACCGGCCATCTTTCACTGTGGAAGCGGCCGTAGCAGTTCCGGGTCAGATCTACGAGTGGAAAGCAGCTGAGGAAACGCGTAGTCGGGCGCGCGAGGTACAGGAACGGAATCGAGAACAATTTCTGCGACATTTTTCCGAGGGTTTGACGGTTCTTGGCTATGAGCGAGATACCAGCGGGGATGGCAAGTTCTTGCTGGGAGGGTGGGATGAGGGGTGGTCGTATGCGTCGAAAGACTAGTTCACCACAGAATCACAGAGACGCGGAGAAAACCCAAGATAAGTCTTTGCCTTTCTCGGTGTCTCTGTGACGCTGTGGTGAGAACGCTTTGTGTGCACACACTATGAGAATTGAAGCTATTACGCTGCGCGAGATTCGCATGCCGCTGGTCCATTTTTTTGAGACCAGTTTTGGCCGGACGTACAACCGTCGCATATTGCTGATCACCGCTCACTGCGAGGGAGTCGAGGGCTGGGGCGAATGTGTGGCGGGCGAGGATCCGTTTTACAGCAGCGAATGGATCGACAGCGCGTGGGCGACGATTGCCAGCTACCTGGCACCGGCAGTAGTCGGACGTGAGATTGAGTCGGGTCGCGATGGCGCTGTGCTCATGGGTAAAGTGCGGGGTCATCGCATGGCAAAGGCTGCGGTGGAGAACGCTCTTTGGGATGCCGAAGCCCGGCAGAAGCGGCAGCCGCTATGGAAGTTGCTGGGCGGCACGCGCAGTGAAATTCCTTGTGGCGTTTCGATTGGCATTCAAGATTCGGTGGAGCAGCTCCTGGAAAAAATTCAGACCGAACTGGATGCCGGATACCGTCGCATCAAGGTCAAGATCAAACCGGGGTGGGATGTGAATGCGCTGGAGAGAATTCGCGCGCGCTGGGCGGAGATTACGCTGAGTTGCGATGCCAATTCCGCTTACACCCTGGATCAGGTTGAGCATCTGCGCAGGCTCGATCAGTTTAATCTGCTCATGATTGAACAGCCGCTGTGGGACGACGACATTTATTATCACGCGCGGCTACAGAAAGAATTGCGTACCGCGATTTGCCTGGACGAATCAATTGTGAATGCCCGTGCGGCAGCATTCGCGGTGGAAACCGGGGCTTGCCGCATCGTTAACATCAAGGTTGGTCGAGTGGGAGGTTTTACCGAGGCCAAGAAAGTCCACGATGTCTGCCAGCGAAGCAATATTCCCGTTTGGTGCGGAGGGATGCTGGAATCGGGCATTGGGCGCGCCCACAACATCGCGCTTTCTACGCTGGAGAATTTTCGCCTTCCGGGGGATGTTTCAGCCTCGAAGCGCTACTGGAAAGAAGACATCATCGATCCTGAGGTTGAGGTGTCGCCGCAAGGAATGATTGCGATATCCAGCGAAGCAGGAACGGGATATAAGATCAAAGCAGATCTGATTGAGAAACTGACGGTTAGGCGGGAGGCTTTCTCGGTCAACAAGAAAAGCCCGCAGGAAAAAAGTAAGAAAAGTTGATCGGCGCTTTCCTTGGTCGATTAGTGCCGGTTTCGATTTAGGGCGGTGCGGTCCGGTTCGCCTTTTTGCGACTCCACCAGAAGTTTGCTTTCTTCCGCTTCCAACAATTCCACTCCCCTTGGGAAGGTCGTATCGCTGGGAACAGGCCGGAAGTGGCTGTCGGTCTCGTCGGATTTGATGACTAGACTTTTGACCATCATTATTTTGCCGGTCAAGTTCAGGCGCGTGTGGGTTAATTCCCAGTCTCCGGGCGCGACTTCGGCTTGCTCCACCAGGAACGTCCCACCTTTGTCGAGGTGGCCTAAGACTCCCCAGCCAAAGGTGACTTCCTTAAACAGCGTCGCGTCGATGCGGGCGATGCGATGGGCTTCCTTGTCGACCAGTAAAGTACCCTGCATGCCAGCCAGGATTTGTTCCACGTGCGAGGGTGGCGAATAACTAGGATTGGGGAGGAACTTCAGCCGCACTAATTCATCACCCGGCCTGCCGAGGTTCTCGGTTGCCGACTCGGTTCCGTCGAACTGATAGAGGAATGCGTCAGGAAGCGCCTTAAGGAGGCGCGAGCTGTGATCGGCCTCTTCACGATCAAGACGTTTCTTGCGGCGAAGTTCACTGGCGCTACTGCCCATGTGGGCCAGTCGCTGGGACTCCTGTTGACGCTCGGTCTTAGAAATCGGCTGGTTGTTTCTCTCCAGAAGAAGCCAGGCGTTGGAATCCGTGGTTTCGACGTTAAGGCGCGTTTCCGAGCCTTGAGCGGTCCGCTTGCGGGACAGATACATCAGCTTTGTTATCGGCTTATTATTGGCAGAGGTCTCGTTGGCGACGGTGGCGCGAACTAGTTCCGTGGCAGCCTTGTTGTCCACTTGAGCCGAAGGACTTTGTGCCGCGGAGAGCACGTTCGTGGCATAAAACAAAATAAGGACGGTTGAAGCCAAAGCGGGAGAGCGCCAGCTAACTGCGGCGATCGTTCGAACTTGTGCGTCCAGCGAAAGTCGCTTTTGCACTCTCACGCTACCAGCATATCAACTGCAGCTTTGCCTGCCTCTACAGCGCAATCCCTAAAATAGAGGTCGAAGAATAGCAGACGGCACTTGCCGCATCTTCGCGCGGTTGGGTATAGTCGAGAGATAGCGCCACACCTCAGAATCCAGCCTTGGGTGAAGTTTTCGGCATCGCACGATCATAATCCGCTTGGCGAAGGAGACACGGATGAGCGCACCACTATCGGGAGAACTAGCGCAGATTGGCAAGTCGGTAATTGTGAAGGGCGAACTATCGGGAAGTGAAGACCTTTACGTGGATGGTCAGGTGGAAGGGACGATTTCGTTGAAGGGCAATAGTCTCACGGTTGGGCCGCACGGCCAAGTAAAGGCGAGCGTCGAGGCCAAAGGGGTTGTAGTCCAAGGCAAACTGGAAGGAAATATTCAGGCCAGCGACAAAGTGGAGTTGCGCAAGACTGCAACGGTGACGGGAGACATCGCGACCCAACGGATTTCCAGTGAAGAAGGGGCATATCTCAAAGGAAAAGTAGATATTCAGGGACGCGCGGAAGCGAAAGGCGCTACCACAAAGTAACTTTCTTTAGAGAATGCTCATTAGTTAATGTATTAGTTTAAGGTGGTTGAGTTGCTGACTGGCACGGTGCTGGTTGGTGGAGAAGGGCACGCGGCGGAAAACAGGCGTGTCCGTGAATCACGAAGTCGAGATTCCATGAAATTTTTTCGAGGATCGGGCGGAGCGGAAACGGCGCAGGCGGAGGCGCCACTGGCAACGCGGCGCTCCAGCGGACTGGCCGAACTGGCGCGGCGCTGGGACAGCGAGCAGGGTCTGTGCATACTCGACTTGGGGTCCACCTCGCCGGGTAATATTCGCCACTTCACCGGTCTGGGCCACCGAATCTATAGCGAAGACCTGCTGACCGCATCGACCGAACCGAATCTACTGACCAAAGATGAGCAGGGCAATCCCTCTCTCGACAGCCGGCAGTTCCTCGCCGACAACCTGGTTTACCCTGCAGCGCACTTTGACCTGGTGCTGTGCTGGAACCTGCCCGATTATCTGGATGAGAGCCTGGTGCGACCGGTCGTTGGTCGGCTATGGTCTGTGCTCAAGCCGGGCGGGATGTTACTTTCGTTTTTCCATACCAAGGATGCTGGCCCAGATTCTCCTTGCTACCGCTTTCATATTGTTGGTCCTGACACTCTGGAGATGCAGCGCATCGTTACGCGAGTGGATGCGCGGCGGGGGCCTGCCAGCACGGTGCGGCCCGCGAGCAGCGACGGTTTTCAACTCCAGCGCGTCTTCAACAATCGCCACATCGAAAATCTCTTTCGCGACTTCGCCTCCATCAAGTTCTTCCTGGCCAGGGACAACGTTCGGGAAGTGCTGGTGGTGCGGTAGAGCGGCTTCTACTGCTAGATGTAGATTCCATCCAAACAAAATCTTTTAACGCCGAGACCCCGGAGGGCGCCGACCTCTTATTTCCTCGGCGATCTTTGCGTCCTCTCGTCAAGTAGGTCTTGTTCGGATCGTCAACGCTAAGTCTTCCAGATGATGACTCCCATGCGAAAAAGTGGGGCTCGGAATATCTCTATCCGCGGGATCGTGCAGTCGGCAAATCCCGTGCTGAGAAGTTGCTGAATCTCTTCCGGGATATATGCTCTTCGCACGGAGGCGACTCCGTCCAGGCGCGAGACCCGGCTGCGCATAAGGGGGAAACCGGCGTAGACGAAAGCGAGGTGCACAGGATGGCGAACCAGATCGTTGATCAGAACAGCGATGCGGCTGACTCGCAATGCTTCTTTTGCGAAGAGAAGAAGTTGCTCAGGCTCTAGATGATGAGCGAAGAGATTGCAGCTGATAAGGTCGAATGCGTTGTCTGAAAACGGCATTGCCAGGGCGTCGGCGGCCACTGCACGGCTCCTGATGGGCAGGTGATTGACGGCGCGGTCCAAAAGCGTGACATCGATCGCGACATTTTCCTGGGCCAACTTGTGCGCTGCGATTTTCGGCAGTTCGCCAAGTCCTGCGGCAACTTCAAGCAGCGACAACCGATTCGTTCCAGTCACCTCAGCCACTCTTCGAATTAATTCAACCGTGGTAGAAACGCCACCGAACCAGCGATTGACGCGGGCCATGTCCCGCAGGGAAATGGCCACTTCCTCAGGTGGGCAATCGTCAGTGTCGAGTAATTCTGGGGTGTTGATCCGCCTCATGAGTTGAGTTGCTTGCGCAGGCGTACGACAACCGTCTTTGCGATGCGATCATGCATGGCCTTATACCTCCTTATACTTCGGCCAGCTCTTCCTCCAGCAGTTGCTTGTTATACAGGTCGCTGTAGTAGCCGTTCAAGGAGAGAAGTTCGTCGTGCGTACCCAACTCGACGATGCGCCCGCCGTGCAGCACGGCGATGCGGTCGGCGTTGCGCACGGTGGACACTCGATGGGAGATGAAGATGGTGGTGCGGCCATGCATCACATCGCGCAAGTGATTGAGGATTTTATCTTCGGTGTGGGTGTCGACACTGGAGAGAGCATCGTCGAGAACGAGAATTCGCGGATTGCGAATCAGAGCGCGGGCGATGGCCGTGCGTTGCTTCTGGCCGCCGGACAGGGTGATGCCGCGCTCGCCCACCAGGGTTTGATAGCTTTCGGGAAAACTCTCTATATCGACAGCGATGTTGGCTGCTTCGGCGGCATCGTGAACTTGCTGGTCGGACGCCGAGTCGACCCCTAGAGCAATGTTTTCACGGATGCGGTCGCTGAACAGGAACGTTTCCTGGGGAACGAAGCCGATATTCTTCCGCAGGCTGGCCAGGGAATAATCACGAATGGGACGGCCATCGATGAGAACCATGCCCGGTTCGGCATCGTAGATGCGCGGAATTAAGTCGACGAGCGTAGTCTTGCCGGAACCCGTGGGTCCTACGATCGCCAGGCTGCTGCCAGCGGGGATGCGCAGACTAAGATCGTGCAGAACCTTTTTTCCGTTGTAGGCGAAATTCAAATTGCGGAATTCGACCTCGCCACGAATCGGAAGATCGCGCGCTCGGGCGGAGTCAGTGATTTCAGGCTTCTCGATCAGAATTTCGTTTAAGCGAATCAGCGAGGCTGTACCCCGCTGGAAAATGTTTACCACCCATCCCAGAGCAATGATCGGCCACGTCAACTGCATCATGTAAGTGAGGAAGGCGGCGAAGCCTCCGGCGCTCATGTGTCCCTGGAGCACTTCGCGTCCGCCCAGCCATAGAACCAGTGCGGAAGCAACGCCCAGCATCAATTCCAGCGAAGGCCACAACATGCCCATGAGCCGCACCAGCTTCAGGCTGCGAGCAATGTATTCCTGATTGGCGGTCTCGAAGGTTGCGATTTCGGCTTCTTCCTGCACGTAGGCGCGGACCACTCGCGCTCCGGAGAAATTCTCCTGGGCGCGGGCCGAAATGTCGGAGAACATGGCTTGAATCCGCTCGAAGCGTTCGTGAATGCGGCGGCCGAAATATTGAATGGTAACGCTGGCCACGGGCAGGGGCAAAAACGTGTAAAACGTGAGCTTGGGGCTCAGGTGCACCATGAATGCCAGGGCGGCGGCGGTAAAGACCAGCGTGTTCGCCGAGTACATGATGGCCGGACCCAGCAACATGCGCACGGCGTTGAGATCGTTGGTGGCGCGAGCCATGATGTCGCCGGTGCGCATGCGCTGATAATAAGAATAGGAAAAAGTCTCCAGGCGCGCAAAAATGTCGTTGCGCATGTCGAATTCCACGTCGCGCGAGATGCCGATCAGGATCCAGCGTGTGAGGAACATGAAGACAGCGCGTACCGCGAAGACTGCGAGCAATTTGAAGGCAAGCACCGCCAGAGCGTGACGAGTGAAGCCCTGCTTCAGGCCGTCGATGGCCTTGTAAATAATTTGCGGAAACAATACCCAAGCGCCGTTGCTGACCAAGACGCACACGGTGCCGGCCACGTAGCTCCAGCGGTAGCGCTTGAGGTAGGGCAGAAGCGGTCGCAAATTCTTTAGGAACATGCAGAACCTGTGTAGGGAGATTTTAGCAGGCGGGACGCTGCGATCGGGTCTACGGAAGTTGGGTCAAGGGCGGCGAATCAAGGAAGTCGCGGGGTCGGAGATCGCATGGCGTTCTGAGTTTTCTTTGCAGTGGTCTCGCTTCGCGTTTCGGGGTCACCAAACAGCTCTTCGCCGAAGGTGATTAAGAAAAAGGCGACCAGGATCAGGCTCCATATCGCGAAGAAGACCCATCCGGCGTCAAATAGGTAAGTTCCGTCAAACATTTTAGCTCACGTCCTTTCACTATCTCGGTTTCCGGTTCGACGCGGGAGAGATTCGCACCGAACCGGAAACCGCCAAGGAGTTTTGTTGCGACTAATCTTCCGGAGGAGCGGGTGGCGCGGAATTCATGTGCGCTTGCATGCGCGCTTCGCGCTTGGCCTCAAACTCCTTCATCTTGGCCTGTTGATCGGGCGTCAACAGTTGAAACAGTTCGCTGTGAATACGTGTCTTCTGAACCGTCAGCTCGATTTGGGTTTGCGATTGCTGAGCCGCAATTGTCCGGACTTTGGCGTCGTCGTAGGCGCCTTCTTCGTATTGGTGCAGTTGCTGCTCGTTCTGGTGCAGTTGTTGCATCAAGGGCTTGATCGTCGCTTGTTCTTTTTGCAGAGTAGTCTTGATCTGAGCTTGCTGCGCTTCGGTCAAGTTGAGGTAACCGGTGAAGAACTTCAACATGTGGCCACCGAAACCGAATTCTCCTCCGTGTGGCGGCGGCGGTGGAACGTCATCGGCAGTCTGGGATTTAGCAATGGCCGCGCCGAATAATACAGCCAAAGCGGCAATCAATACACGAACGCGAATCGCCTTCATTGGACTTGCTCCTATGAGATCGGCTCCCTATTTCAGAACCGCAGTTTTTGCGTACACTGATAAGAACACAATCGCCGGGGTCCCGGCAGTAAAGAGTAGGTAAACCGCGGTAAAGTTTTGTCAATCGGGTTAAGTCTAAATTTGACAATTCTTTACAGCTTGTGACTTCGAGTGGGTGCACAATGAAAGCTACCAAAATGGAACGCATATTAGTTATCGACGACGACGTGGAACTTTGCCACCTGGTGGTTGAGTATTTGCAGGCAGAGGGTTTCGTCGTCGAATGCGTACACGATGGCGAAACCGGATTGCAGAAGGCTACGGGCGGGTCCTATCTGCTCGTTGTGCTCGATGTGATGCTTCCGGGAATCAATGGCTTCGAAGTGCTGCGGCGGGTGCGAGCTACTTCGCGACTGCCGGTTCTTTTGCTGACGGCACGTGGAGAAGATGTGGACCGGATTGTGGGCTTGGAGATTGGCGCGGACGATTATCTCCCCAAGCCATTTAATCCGCGAGAGTTGGTGGCGCGGATTCGCGCGATTCTGCGGCGGACGCGCAGCGACGGCAAGCCATCGCCGGCTGCGCCAGATATGGTTAAGGTTGGAGAGGTCGAACTCGACCCGGCGACGCGAACCGTACGCCGCGACGGAAAACCGGTGGATTTGACTTCGGTTGAGTTTAATCTTCTGGAAGTGCTGTTGCGCGAAGCTGGCCGCGTGGTGCCTCGCGAGCGCCTGGTGAATGCGGTTCTCAGCCGCAAGTTTTCCCCCTTTGATCGCAGCATCGACATGCACGTCAGCAAGGTGCGCAAGAAATTGGGCGACACGGAGAGTGACGAGCACATAAAAACGGTTCGTGGAGTAGGCTATATTTTTGCTCGGCCCCGGGAGAAGGTCGAAAGCAATTCGTAGGCCCGAGTCCGAACGGACTTTAAGCCTCGTATTCTTTAACTTAAAATGAAAAGCTTGTTCCTCAAAATATTTCTTTCCTTCTGGCTGGCCCAGGCGCTGTTTGTCGTGCTGGCCATTTTGGTAACGCTGGCTTTCCGCCCGCGAAGTTCGACCTGGGAGGCGCTTCGCACTTCGGTCCTGAACGATTCGGTGAACGCCTACGAGGATGGCGGGGACCGCAAGCTGCGGGAGTATTTGGACGATCTGGATCACACGCAGCATGTCCGGGCTTATTTGTTCAATGAGCAGGGCGAAGAAGTTTCGCGCCGCGGAGCGCCAGACTGGGCGGTTCGCGTAGCCAGCGGCGGACCCAGAATGCCGCATGAAGGTTTTGTATTCCCGGCTCCGCAAGTGCAGCGCGATTCGCGCGCATCCTCCGATGGATTGCATCGTTACACCCTGGTGATGGGATTGCCACCTGGCCCTCGCGTATTCTTCGGGCCGCGGGGAATGCCAGTGCCGGGGTTGATCATCGCCATTATTTCCTCCGGGCTGGTGTGCTATTTCATGGCGTGGTTCATGACCAAGCCGATTGCGCGGTTGCGGGCCGCCACGCGAAGATTGGCTGCGGGCGACCTCTCGGCGCGATCAGGCGCCCCTGTGAGTCATAGGCGGGATGAAGTTGCCGGCCTCATGCGCGACTTCGATGCCATGGCCGAGAGGCTCGAGCTTCTCGTCAAAGCGCAGTCCCGGTTACTCAACGATATTTCGCACGAACTGCGTTCGCCGCTGGCGCGTTTGAACGTGGCTTTGGGATTGGCGCGGCAGCGGTCGGGCCCGGAAAGCGCTTCCATGCTCGAACGCATCGAACTGGAAGCCAACCGGCTGAACGAACTGATCGGCAGAATCCTGACGCTGGCCCGGCTGGAAGACGGAGAACAGCACGTGCCCGACCTTCCGGTGCCGTTGGATGAGTTGGTGCAGAACGTGGTCGAGGACGCCGAGTTTGAGGCCCAGGCGAGGCGCTGCCACGTGCGCTGCAAGATTGCCGAAGGCGAGTGGGGAGTGCGCGGTGACGCTTCGCTGTTGCACAGCGCGATCGAGAATGTAGTTCGTAACGCGGTTCGTTACACAGGCGAAGGAACTTCAGTGGAAGTTGAATTGACTCAAATACAGGGAGCCGGCGGTGCGCAAGCGACAGTGCGGGTCAGCGACTGCGGGCCGGGTGTCCCAGCCGATTCTTTAGAGAAGCTGTTTCAGCCGTTTTATCGGCTGGACGATGCTCGCGGACGGCTGACCGGGGGCGTCGGATTGGGTTTGGCGATCACCGAGCGGGCGGTCCGCTTCCATGGCGGCAAAGTGGCGGCGTTCAATCGGTCCGAGGGCGGGTTGATGGTCGAGATTACGCTTCCCCTCGCTGAGTCTTGGAAAAGCACGCTAAGAATTCCGGAGCCGGTTTCAGCAGGACGCGAAGCTTAAGACGCGAAACCGAAGCCGAAGACCGGCGGAGGGACCTCAACTTCTCCTTTGGCGTTATCCCTCCAAGGCAACTTCTAGCCCCGGTTGAGGTTCCAACAAGTCGATGCCGGAGTTTGATCTTCCGGCGCTTTCCTGAAACAATGGTGTGCCATTTTTATACCTTCTAATGTTGCGCAGTAAAGGTCTGTCCGGTTGGACGGCCAATGCCGGGTTGCGTGCGCCGGGTAGGGCGTGAAGCACGCTCATAGGGAGACTGACTTAAGAATGTCCACACGATTCACCTGGATAATCGGGTTCGCGGTTTTGATTTGCATCGGTTTGCTGGTTGCGTGCAGCAACTATAAGGCCTCTGAAGACGGTCTGGTGATAGTGCCCAGCCAGGGCCAGGCGATCGTCCAATCTTTCAGTTTCAATTTGAATAACGGGAGCGTCTCGACGATCGATTCCAATCCAACAATTCCCGGTCCGCCGGATCAGGGATTTCCCGGATCGATTGTGCTCGATCCGACGGGAAGTTTCGCCTACGTCACCAGCGTCAACACTCCCAATCCTGGCACGGCTCCCTGCACCAAGACAAGCGTGATAGCCACATTCTCGGTCCACTCCGACGGTACGATCTCTCCGATCGGTACTGCACCGCTGACCGGAAATGTGATTCCGGTGGCCCTGGCGATGGATTCGGCGGGAAAATTTCTGTACGTGGCCAACAGTTCGGTGTGTTTGCAGAACACGATGCAGACTGCGGCCCCTGGCACGATCTCTGTATTTTCTATAGGCAGCAATGCCAGCTTAAGCGAAATTGCGGGATCGCCTTTTTCGGTTCCCTCGATTGCAGGGGGTGGAGTCGCCAATCTCGTTGCCCTGGCGTTGACGCCTACAACGTTTAATGTCCAATACGCGCCTTGCACGATCACGACTCCACCCACGACGGAGTATTTGTACGTGGCCGACGCGGAAAATAACGGAGTGTGGGAGTTCTCGGTCGATACCTCTTCCGGTGTCCCGACTCTCCTCTCGCAAACTGTTTCGCAGACGCTGGCCGCTACGGGATCCGTGCCGTCCGGCGTTGCGGTCGACCCCTGCAACCGCTATGTTTACGTTTCCAATCAGTTGTCGAACACGGTCAGCGGTTTCAGCATCTGCAACAACAACAACTGTTCTGGCGTCGTGCCGCCAGGCGGTTTGCTTCCGGTGGTCGGATCGCCTTTCAACACTGGCAATGGGCCGGGGCCGTTAGTGGTCGCTCCGCAGGACAAGGCTTTATACGTGCTCGACAAGTCTGCGACGGTGGCAGCCGGAGCCATTTCCGGATTTCAGATCAGTTACGCCGACGGCAGTTTGAGTCCGCTGAGTCCGGCCACAGTGGCGACGGGCAACGATCCCGTATCCATCGCCATCCGGTCGGACAACAACTGGTTGTTCGTGACGAACAACGGATCGGCCAGCGGCAATGGTTCTCTTTCGCAGTACTCAATTGCGCCCGCAACCGGCGCGCTGGCTCCTTCGGGAACCGGCATTCTCACCGATACTTACCCTTGGGGCTTGGCGGTGAAGTAATTCTCTGTTCTAGGTGGGAACCTTCAAGATCAGATATCCGCCGACCAGACAGAAAATCAAGTCCGGAGACCATGCGGCGAGCGCTGGCGGGAGCTGGCTCAAATCTCCCATCGCTTCAAATAGCCGCGACACCACGGTATAGAAGACTGCGATTCCCAGCGCGACGGCCACGCCCGTGACCGTTCCTTTTTTCCCAGTAGTGAGTGCGAATGGGATTGCCAGAATGGCCATGACCAGCGTGATCAGCGGATAAGACAATTTCTTCTGCAGTTGTACTCTGAGTCGCACCACGTCGAAGCCGCTTTGTTGCAGGTCGTGAATGTAGCGGCGCAGCTCCTGATAATTCATCTCCGAATACTGCTTTACTTCTTTCTTGAAATAGGCCGGGTTCTCGGTGAGTTCGGGAAAAGTGGCGACGTCAAAAGCGCGATAGTCGGCAATTGCCGAAGTGCGCAGCGAGCGCTCCCAGCCTTGCTCATAGACCCAGCGGTTCAAGTTCTCGGCCCAATGCGCGCGCTCGGCGTGGATGCGGCGGGTGATGGCGAAAGTGGTGGGATCGATTTGAAAAATGGTGACGTTGGCAAATTGGTCGCGGTCGGCATCGAAAAATTGGTAATAGTAGATGTCGTTATTCTGGCCGAAAATCCATTTGCGGTCAGGGCGCAGATAGGTCTGTGGCGGCTTGCCTTTGATCTGGTTGTGCAACGCTTCCTGCCGCTTGTTGGTGTGGGGCAGATAAAACTGGTCGGCGAAGAAAAGGCCGGCT
>Ga0302324_100019413_pt1 | contig 13352 bp, 10 predicted proteins | sample Palsa_T0_1_FD_201949 | JGI IMG/M metagenome (GOLD analysis project Ga0302324, IMG submission 201949) | Peat permafrost microbial communities from Stordalen Mire near Abisko, Sweden - Palsa_T0_1 | ecosystem: Environmental > Terrestrial > Soil > Palsa > Peat permafrost | place: Sweden: Abisko...
TCTTTTGAAAATGCTCCGGCATCGCGCGACGAAAACGTGCAAGCCCGGACCACTGGAATCCTCCCTTCGCAAGAGATCGCCAACCTGATCGCTCGCGGGCACATCGCCGCCGCGCCCGCAATCCATCCCGACCATATCCAACCCGCAAGTCTCGATCTCCGTTTAGGCGATATGGCGCATCGCGTCCGCGCGAGTTTTCTGCCAGGCCCCAACAGCACGGTCGAAGCCAAAATTAAAGAACTGCGCATGACGCGCGTCGATCTCACCGGTGCGCCGGTTTTCGAAAAGGATTGCGTTTACATCATTCCTCTGGTGGAGGAGCTGAACCTGCCGGAAAATATTTCCGGCAAGGCCAATCCCAAGAGCACCACCGGCCGCCTCGATATTTTCACGCGTCTGATCACCGATTACGGCACCGAGTTCGACCGCGTGCCCGCGGGATACAAAGGCAAACTCTACGCGGAAGTTGTCTCGCGCACCTTCACTGTCTCGCTGCGCGCCGGCATGAGGCTCAGCCAGTTGCGCTTTGTGCAAGGCCATCCCGTCGCCGGCGACCGCACCATCCGCGAGCTGGATCAGGAAGAGCCGCTGGTTTACATGGACGAGGAAGACAATCCGAGCAAAGCGCGCACCCAGCGCGGCCTGAGAATTACGGTGAATCTGGAGGCGGCCGAGGCGGGCGAAATCATAGCCTATAGAGCGAAGCGTTACGCTCCCGCGATCGAACTCGACAAGATTAATCATTATGCGACCGAGGAGTTCTGGGAAGTCCGCCATCAGAATGCGGGCAAGAATCTGATTCTCGAGCCCGGCGACTTTTACATTCTTGCCTCGCGCGAGAGAGTCAGAGTTCCCCCTGACTACGCGGCGGAGATGGTTCCCTTCGATCCTTCCGACGGCGAGTTTCGCATTCACTACGCCGGATTCTTCGATCCCGGCTTCGGATACGGTTCGAGCGACATCAAGGGAACCCGCGCCGTGCTTGAGGTTCGCGCCCATGAAGTTCCGTTCCTGATGGAACACGGGCAACTCGTGGGACGGCTGAACTATATGCCTCTGTTGCGCCGGCCGGACAAGATCTACGGCACGAACATAGGATCGTCGTATCAGCACCAGGCGCTGACCCTCAGCAAGCAGTTCCGTCGCGAAAATACACGCTAGATTTCTCTGATCGACCGCTGAGGCGGACGCTTTTGATCCTCCACTTTATTCAAGGCTCAGGCTGAACACTGTTCCCGGTGTCTGGTTCCCATAGCCAGAGGTCGTTCCGTAAAGAAGCCCTTTCGATTCGAGCAGCCCGGATGCTGGAGTTACCCCATCAGCGCAATTTTCTTGCGAACAAAAACTGTAGAGCACGGTGAATTGGCCTTCCGTCGTAATTTCGAAGACGTCGCCGTAGCCGTTCGCTCCGCCGAACGAGGCTGTGCCGTAAATCTTTCCGTTCGTCCCCTGCAACAGCGGCGCGGACGGCGCCCCGCCATCCGCGCAATTTTTCAGGGCGCAAAACGTATGGAGCGTTGTGAACTTGCCGGACGGCGTAATTCTGAAGATCGTGCCACAACCGAAACTGTTAACCGGGCAACCCTCTACGATTCCACCCTGATCTGCCCCACCCAGAAAATTTCCGTCGCTTGCCCGCACCAACCCCGCATAGGGGAATTGACCGTCGGCGCATTTCGCCTCGCTGCAAAACTGGTAGAGCGTTGTCAATTCTCCGGCAGGGGTAATTTTGAACACCGTTCCGCAGCCCGAGCCTTCGCACCCGTGCCCGCCAAAAATCGTCGTCCCATAGAAGTTGCCGTCGCGTCCCTCTACGAGGGGACCGGATGGAAAATAGCCATCGGAGCAATCCTCCCGGGAACAGAACCTGTAGAGCGTAGTCAGAGCGCCAGCCGGAGTAATTTCGAAAATCGTGCCACAGCCATTGTCCGTAAATTTGCAGCTTCTTCCACCTTGATTGGTTGTGCCATAGAAATTTCCATTTCCAGCCGCCGTTAGCCCCACATAGGGGTACGCGCCGTCCGCGCAGCCGCTTTTTGAGCAGAAGTTATATAGCGTGATCACCTGACGCTCCGCAATTTTGAAGACGGTACCGCCTCCGTTGCCCCCTGTTCCGCCGCCCGCCGTTGTGCCGTAGAAGTCACCATAGGGGGCCTGCACCAGCCCTCCGTTCGGGAATTCGCCGCCGGCCGGATCAAAGCCATTAAAGTAGTACCCTTGCACCACCTGACCTGTAGTCGTCATTTCGAAGATCGATCCGCCTAACTCTGCGCCATCCTGCCGCATCGTCCCGTAAAGATTCCCGTTCGCCCCGAGCAGGAGCGTTCCAGGATCGTTGCCATCGATTTGGTTGAACGTAAACAGCGTCGTTAAACTCTGCGCGGATGCCAAAACTGGTGTCATAACGCAAAGCAATCCGATACTCATGAAGTTCATAAACCTGACGTTTCTCATATCGACTCCGAAGCGGCTCGTATCTCCCAAGGTCTGTTACGTCCCCGCGTGGGTGCCCATGAAATAATTTTCTTGAGGGAACCATCAAGGCGCATATCGTTGGCAAATTAAGCAAAGTATTCAGGGCTAACGTGCCACAGGGAGGAACCGCAATTCAAACGGCCTCCATTATTCCTACGGCTCAAACCTACTCTCAACCCCGCGGACCACGAGTTTGTCTCTAGCCGGAACTTCTCAGTTGACCGAGCCCGATCCTGCGACCGGAGCCACTGGAAGATCCGACCGCGCATGAATATCTCGAAGACATCCTCCTTGTCAATCCCACCATTTCCATTGCACACTAGCGCATGAGGGTCATCGCGCGATTTCTGGCCGCGGCCACGGACGCCGCGCACTTCCCTGCTCCCAGCTTGCCCGAGGTCGCCTTTCTTGGCCGCTCGAACGTGGGCAAATCCAGCGTGATCAATACCCTGGTGGAGACCAAGCTGGCTCGCACCAGCTCCACGCCCGGACGCACGCGCAGCATCAATTTCTTTGAAGTGCGCTGGCCCGGCAAGCCGCGGCCGGAGGTCATCTTCGCCGACCTGCCTGGCTACGGCTATGCCAAACTGTCGCGCGAGATTTCAGCCGAGTGGCCGAAGTTCATCGAGCCCTACCTCAACGACCGGCCTACGCTGGCGCTATGTCTCGCGCTAGTGGATGCGAACGTTCCTCCGCAGGACAGCGACCGCCAACTCCTGGATTTTCTTAATGCCTCGGGCCACCGCTTTCTCGTAATCGCGACCAAAAGCGACCGGCTTTCCAACAATCAATTGCGCAATGCTCTGAAAAGCCTGAGCGAGGCGTATCCGACCGCGCCCGTGATTCCCTTCTCGGCGAAAACCCGCGCTGGGCGGGACGAAGTGTGGAACAATATCCGGAAATCCGTGAGCGAGTTCCCTGGAGCTTCGTTCCACTCCTGAACTTCTCCCGTTACGGGAACGCCGGCAGCCCTGTCAGAAGCAGCGTTCACTTCTGCTCAGTTTTCCTCCCGGAAGATGCGTAAAGTCAAGGCAGAGCCGCAGTTCAAGGTGAGAAGGAGCCAAAAGCCGAATCGAACACTATGTTGTTTGATGAAACCAGCGAAGGCGCGACCTATCTTTCGTCTCTGAAGCACCCGGCGACCGGCGCGGCACCGGTGCGTGGGTCTTCTCCCGGCGATCGAAGCGGCGCGGAGAGACGCAGGAGTATTCGATACCAATGCCAGGGCAGCGCCCAGCTGCGCGAGATCAACGGCGGCCCTACCACATGGGCCAGGTTTACTGACATCAGCCAGCACGGCTGCTACGTGGAGGCACCGGCCACTTATCCCGTCGGCTCTATGCTGGCGCTGACCATGGAGGTGAATGGCGTCCGGGTCGAGACCAGGGGAGAAGTACGCGTGACCTACCCCAACCTCGGCATGGGAATCTTCTTCACCACCATGGCGGACGAAGAACGGGAGCGTTTGCACGCGCTGATACGATCGCTTTCACGGCTTTCGGTGATCGCCGGCGGTGGGGCGTCGAGGGTCTCCACGGCAACCCCATCCGGCGTGACCAACCCCGCCGCTGCCGTGCAGGCAATCGCCAACTTTTTCGAGGATCGTCAAATCCTCTCCCGCGACGAGTTTTTTCGGGTCTTGCGAAAGAGCCAGGAGCCGGCAAAGTAGCGGGATCAATTCCCGGAGCCCGCTTCCGTATCTCGAGGCTGGCGAAAATGATTCCCGCGATTGGTTATGATGAAATCCTATGGCGGTTTACCTGATCACAGGCATTGGCGGCTTTATCGGATCGTCTCTGGCATTTGAACTGTTGCGGCGGGGCGAGCAGGTTCGAGGAGTCGATAATTTCTCAACCGGCAGGCGGGAAAATCTTGCGCCAATCCTGGGGCAGATCGACCTGCGTGAGGCCGACATCCTCGATCTCGAAGCGATGAAGCAGGCTTGCAACGGTGTGGACTACGTATTGCACCAGGCTGCGATTCCGTCGGTGCCAAAGTCGGTGCTTGATCCCATTGGAAGCAACCGTGCCAACGTGGATGGCACAGTGAATGTCCTGGTCGCAGCGCGAGACGCCAAGGTGAAGCGCGTGGTCTATGCGGCGTCCTCCTCGGCTTATGGCGACACGCCGACGCTGCCCAAGCACGAGGGCATGACACCAGATCCCATTTCGCCTTACGCCGTCGCCAAGCTGGCCAGCGAGCGTTACATGATTTCGTTTTACCGCTGCTACGGTTTGGAGACGGTGTCCCTGCGCTACTTCAATATCTTTGGTCCACGGCAGGATCCGTCGTCGCAGTATTCCGGCGTGCTGGCAAAGTTCATCAAGCAGATGCTGAACGGACAACAGCCCACAGTTTTCGGCGATGGCGAGCAGAGCCGCGACTTCACCTACATCGACAACGCGGTCGAAGCCAATCTGCTGGCGTGCAAGGCGCCGGCGGCCCAAGTTGCAGGCAAGGTATTCAACGTGGCCACCGGACGGCGGGTCACGTTGAACGAAACTTTCAAGCTGCTGCAGGGACTGACGTCGTATTCGGGCTCGCCCATCTACGGCGCAGAGCGCGGCGGCGACATCAAACACTCTCTGGCTGACATTTCCCTCGCAGAAAAGTATCTTGGCTATAAACCAAGAGTGAATTTTGAAGATGGACTGCGGCAGACGGTGGAGTGGTACCGGGGTTCGCGGTCGTAAGGTGCGGACTTCGAGCAGTTTCAGTGGCCAGTGGTCAGAAAAACCGCTGGTCTTTAGATTCTCGCTGGATTTTCATTGGCCACTGACCACTGATTAGTGCTTAAGGCCCGAAGCCCGCGTTACGTTAGTGATCTACGTTGCGATTACCGGGGTGAGTAGAGTGAAGGTATGACACTCTCCTCTATGGTAGTTTCGCGCGATTGGCAGGAAGTCAGCGTTCTCGAATGCATTCTGGGCAGCTTGCACATGGATGTTGCCGTCGAGAGCGAACCGCAACGAGCTTTGTCCCGGCTCGCCACCTCAAAGATCGATGCTCTGATTGTCGACTGCGACCTGAATGGCTCGGGGCAGTTTTTTCGCGAGCTGCAAAAAGAAGTTCCGCGCACAAGCACTGTTCCCCTGGTAATTATGGGCGGTACACAGGGAGTGCGCGAGATGGAGGAAAGCGGTGCGATGTTTGCCTTCGATAAGCCGATTTCCGTGGAACAGGCGGTGCGCACGCTTTCGGCCGCTCGCAACATGATTCTTGATGGGCGCTTGCGCTATCACCGGGCTGGTGTGGAAGTGCCGGTGACGTTGAGCGGCCGGCGTAAGAAAAGGATGAGCGCACAGCTCATCAATCTGAGCCAGGGCGGTCTGCAGATTCGCGTGAAAGATGGCTTCGACGCCAGCGAAGCCGCGCTGGTCTCCTTTTCGCTGCCCGGAACGAACTGCGGGATGCGGGCTCAAGTCGAAGTAGCATGGGCCGACGAGCGGGGAAATGTAGGCATTCGTTTCGTGAAGATGGCCTCGCAGATGAAGCACACTTTGCGGCTTTGGCTGGCGCAGCAATATTTTGCGAACTAGGGGAGCAGCAGTTCTCAGTTCTCAGTTCTCAGTTCTCAGTTCTCGGTTCTCAGTTCTCAGTTCTCGGTTCTCGGTTCTCGGTTCTCAGTTCTCGGTTCTCGGTTTCGGGGTTTGGGTTCCGTCTTCTCAGAAGCCGGCTCCCAAATGATCGGGAAGGGCACGACTTCAGTCGTGCCGCCCAGAGCAATAAAAGACGCAGGCTTTAGCCTCTGAGGGAGTTGACGATCAATTCCGCGGTTCGACGCCCTCTTACCGGAAGCGGCCTACGCTGTCATCTTCCTCTTGCCTTTCAAATCCCGTTGCTGCCTGCGCTAGACGAACGCCCAGGCTTGGTCCTCCAAACAGAGCAAACATACTCCAGTAGGCCGCAACGACGAAAACCGCGGCCGCCGAAGCCGTTCCCAGGGTAAGCGGCCAGGGCGGAAGTTCATGGGCAATGGAAAGAAAGATCAGAGCGAACAAAAGCAGGGCCGCGGTAACGACAAGACTGTCCACCAACCAGGCCAGCGTGCGGCCGGATAGTGGCCGGGAGAGCCAGTTCAGCTGCGCATCGGTCTCGCCGACCAGATCCGCCAGATAATCGGAATCGCAGGTCACGACGTCGGCTTCGTCCCGCATCGCAGTCACTGGTTCCAATCGGATCGCGGGGCAGGCCGTAGGAGAGAGGATCAGCCCATCGTTTGGCTCCGGTAAGTTTTCTTCGCGTGCGATCGAAACCACAGAAGCCCCAAAGATCGAGCGCGAAGATTCGCCGACACGGGCAAGAGCGTCCAGCAGATTGGAAAAGATCCATTCGTCGATCTGATGGCTGGTGCGCGCCGGCATATCGACGAAGCGAATGCCACACTGGCCCGAAGCGCTGGCCCAACTGACCTGCCCGTGGGTGTCGACGCGCAGGCGGGGAAATCTCAACTCAAAACGCAAGCGGACGCGCTGCTGCTCGCGCAAAGGGCCGACGGCCTGCACGGCCACACCCTCGTGGTTGAGATTGCGGATAATCCCACCGTTGGCGTCATCGAGGGTGACATACGTCAGCGTGCGCAGCTCATGCCGGTAGTGAGCGCGCGCTTGCCGTGCGGGAAAAGAGACTGCTTGCATACTCGCCGCCAGGAATTGCTCGGACGGGGACCCGTTTTGTCCGATTCTAGTTTCTCGCAACGAGAGGATGGCAGTAACTGAACTGGTTCGCGCCTGGAGCGGAAATGGATCTAAGTCCTCGCTTTCGCCCCCAGCAGAGTATCCCGCACCGACCGTTCCGAGGCCAGCAGCACCTTCATCACTTCAAAGACAATCACGGTTGCATAGGTAACAGCAATCCAAACAAAAACCTCCTCAATCGGCAGGCCCGACCATGCGCCGATAAAGAGACCGATCATCTGCGGGTGTTGAAAGTTCCACCAGTTGTATGGAACCGCCAGGGTAGCCTCCCAGAGCAAACTGACCAGCAGGATAAAGAACATCGTGAGACTGAGCGCGCGCCAGTTGATGAAGCGCCGAGCGGCCGGGAAAAAGGTCACGGCCGGAAGCAGCCCTCCCACGACCAGCACGGTGAAGTATCCGGGGAATCCAGCGCGGTCTTCAAGGAGGGCGCAGTGCTTCTTGTAGAACCAGGCAGCGCCGATCAGGATCACGGCAAGAATCAGAGACGTCGGATGGAATTGCAACAGGCGGCGCGTCTTTCGGGTCTCTCCCGGATAGTCAATCACGTTATAAGCTGCCAGCCAGAACTCGCCGAGCCACACGTATAAAAGAAGAACGGCGAGAAAGCCCGTCAGATAAAAGACGTACTCTTCAACCGGAACGGATTGGCCGAGCGCGGGCGCTTCGATCCCAAGCACTGCTCCCGTGTTGCGATAGTCGAAGAACCACCGTGCGAAAACGAAGTCGAGCAGGAATCCGAGCGGCACGAGAATGGCGATGGTCCGCCAGAAGGCGCGCTGCGGGATATGCAATCCCTCGCTGGGCAGAAACCACACCCCGATCACGATGATCGGCACGATGAACAGCAGCAAGCTGAAGGTATAGCCGTGCGGCGTGGAGTTCACGTCCACCGGCATGGGCGGGACGGGAGAATGAACGGTGTGCAGCGTGATAGCCGCAGGAACGACGATCATCGCCAACATGGCAACCACAATCAGGGCGCAAATCGTGGGGCTGGGAAGTCCGTGAGAGCGGGGTGAAGACATGGGCAGCCTTCGCTTGCGATTGAATTTTTGAAGCGCGAAGGATTCTACACCGATTAACGAAGAGACCTGTGGTGGAGCGTCGGTCTGTCCGGAAGCTGGGAAACCTGGGACCGGGGCGCTTACCAAAGTCCATGGCCATACGGGCAAGTCCGCGCCATTGCAACCCCGATGAAACCCCGCTAACTTACTGTTAAACCTGCTTAGAACCGGCCAGGCAAAGAGTTGCGCTGGTCCGTACGGGCGAAGGTAATCCAGCGACAAAGTAGTTAATTGACAGCCGTTGCGCTGTATAGCCACACTCAGACTAAGAAGATTGGCCAGCATTACTGTATGGCAACCACACCCACCAAAGCGACAATCGAAGAGAGCGCCAGATTGGCCGGTGCGCAGCTATCTTCGTGGCAGCCGATGCCGATTGCCGTTGCAATGGAACGCGAGACTACCTTTCAAGACGCTACCTGTAAACCTCGCAATCTGCAGCCGTCGGGCCGCGATGCCCTGCAGGCGCTTTTGGCATTCTCGGCGCTGCATCAGCAGGTGCGGCGGCGGCGGGCGCTCGCGTCGCGGCATGGATTCGAAACGATCGCGCCTCTCACCGAGTTCGAGGCGGGCGAGCAGTTCGTTCTCGACGAAGTGCTGCAGTTGGTTGCGGAGCGCGCCATCGCCATCACCGGGGCCGACGGTTTGGGAATCGCTCTGGCGGAAAATAACGAAATTGTTTTGCGCGCCTCGGCCGGGACGATCAAGCCCGACATAGGGCAGCGTATTCAACGCGACTCGGCTTTCTCTGGAGCATGTTTCCGCGCCGCGCAGATCATCCGCTGCGACGATACTGAGACGGATGACCGCGTAAATCTCTACGCCTGCCGCCAACTCGGCGCACGATCCATGGTAGCCGTGCCGCTGTGCGGACGACGCCGCGTGATCGGACTTCTGGAAGCCTTCTCGGCCGAGCCCTTCGGATTCAATGACAGCGACGTGGGCAGCCTGGAACTGCTCGCTGAACTGATTCTCGGAGCGCTCAAGCCGGAGGACGAAGACCGCTTCGCGGAATCGGCGCAGGTGGCCGAGGCGGAATTGGCCGCTTCTCCGATTCCGGCCGCGGCCGTCGCGCCTGTTGAAGAAATCGCTTCCAGAAACGTTCCTGCAACGTCTGAGTCCGCGCCGCAGGGCGACGACCCAGTTGAAGCCGCGCCCGCACCAGTTGAATCGGTACTCGAAGCAATGCAAATTGCGCTGCCGACCGAGGAACTGGGAACCGAAGTCGAGCCTGTTCGCGAAGACGCCACTATCCCCGAGATCGCAGCAGAAACTGAGCGTTCCGCCAGTCGTCATCCGGGGGCAGTCCTGGTGTTGGTATTGATTGTGGTGTCGACGATGCTGGCCGGCGGGCTGTGGTGGAAGCTGAAAAACGCGCAGCTCGGCGACATGGTGGTGCGACCCGAAGCGAAGATCACTAAGCAGGCGGCTGCGGCGAAGCAACCGGCGGATTCCGTTATTTCTTCTCCCACTGCTCCTAGTGGCCCAACATCTTCGCTGATTGCATCGAGCACGAGTCCGGGGGGGCAGACCAACGCGCCCGTCGATTCCGCGGGTGCAGACGCAGATACGACAGGAGAAACCAGCGGTAGCGCGACGCCGCAGGAACTGGCGAAGATGCCGCGCATCACCGGAATTCGGCATTGGTCTTCCGCCGATTCCAGCACGGTTGTGCTCGACCTGGAAGATCAGGTGCAATACGAAGCGCATCGCCTGACGCATCCCGACCGCATTTATTTTGATTTGCACGATACTTCGATGGCTCCGGAGTTTGCCGGAAAGACGATCGAAATCGGCGATGCTCTGCTGGCCCGAGTGCGCGTGGCGCAGCCGATCGCGGGTTTGACGCGCGTGGTACTGGAGACGAAAGGCAACTCGACTTTTTCCGTTAGCCTGGAGCCGAACCCTTATCGTCTGGTGGTGCAGGTTCGCAAGCTGGGCGCGGAGACGAAGTCCCAGGTAAACCTCTTCCCCGGCGCCGGAGCGGAAGCCGACAAAGAGAAGCTGGCGATCGTTGTTCCGCCCCCGACGAGCGAAGACCAGCAACTGCGCGCGCGCGTGCCGAAAATGCGCATTGTGGTGGATGCGGGCCACGGCGGCTGGGATTTGGGCACCGTAGGCCGGCGTGGTCTGCTGGAAAAAGATCTGGTGCTCGAGATTGCGCAGCGGCTGGGCATGCTGCTCAAGAGCCGCCTCGGTGCGGAGGTAATTCTGACGCGCAACGACGACAATTACATTCCGCTCGACGAACGCGCCGGGATGGCGAATCAGGCGCAGGCGGATTTGTTCGTCTCGGTGCATGCGAATTACAGCGACCTGCCTTCGGCGCGCGGCGTGGAAACGTACTACACAAACTTCTTCTCGGCGCCGAGTGCCAAAGATCTGGAGACGCGCGATCCCGATCACAGCAAGGGCGCGACTTCGGCGGTGCTCTCGGCCGCGGAGCTGCACGAAAAGATCGAGCAGTCGCGGCGGCTTGCTGCCAGCGTGCAGCGCTCGCTTTACGGAACGCTCTCGGCGGAAAATCCCGGGCTGCGCGACCGCGGCGTGAAAGAAGCTTCCTACGTGGTTCTTACCGAGACGGCAATGCCCGGAATTCTGGCCGAAGTTTCGTTCGTGAGCAGTCCCACCGACGAACAGAAGCTGCGCAGCGATGGCTACCGCGAGCAGATCGCCGAGGCTCTGTACAAGGGCATCGCGCGGTATGCGGCTGGATCGCGAGGCGTGAAGATGGCGAGTGCCGCGAAGTAGACGCGAATACCGAGTACGCAGTACCCCGGAAACCACGACCTCCGCTTTAATCCAAGAAATATATTCCCCGGAAGAAATCTAAAAGATTGGAGAGTGCCGACTCGGTTGCGTAGATCCTTCGTCGGCCGGAGGGCTCCCTCCTCGGGATCACGGCGAGGAGCGGCGCACCTAGAGGCAACAGCCCGATGGAGTTGGGCGCCGGACAGCCGAGGGCGGCTGTCCCTACATCGGTTGCTCGCTCACCGCGGGAGGTTGGCGGAGTCAAAATCCTTCGGTGTGGGCAGGAGGCGTTCCCACCTTTCGCAAGAGACGCGAAAGATGGGGCACCCACTGTGCATTGGCGGCAGACTGAACAGGGCCGCGTGGCCAAGTGCTATCCTTCTCGGCGGCATGCTTCCTTTCAAGCTGGTTTACAGCGACGCTTATTATTTGCCAATTGGGGCGCACGTTTTTCCGGCGGAGAAATACCGGCGGGTGCGCGACCGGCTTCTGGCGGGCGGGGTCGCCGATACAGGTGATTTTCTCGAACCTCAACCAGCCACCGATCTGGACATTCTGCTGGTGCACAAGCCCGAATATGTACAGAAACTCAAGACCGGCACCCTGAGCCCGCCCGAGGAGATGGAATTGGAGATTCCTTACTCGCAGGAGCTGGTGGAGGCGTTCTGGCTGGCGGCGGGAGGATCGATTCTGGCGGCGCGGCGGGCTTTGGCCGACCGCGTGGCGATCAGCATTGGCGGAGGTTTTCATCATGCGTTCCCCGATCACGGGGAGGGGTTTTGCATGATTCACGATGTGGCGGTCGCGATCCGGCGGCTGCAGCGTGACGGGAAGATTCGCACGGCGATGACTGTGGATTGCGACGTACACCAGGGCAATGGCACGGCGGCGATTTTTGCCGGAACGCGGACGGCGAGCGAACCGCTGCCGTCATCTTTCGGAAACTCGGCGGATCGGGATTCGGCGGCACGAACTTCTGCGCCCCGAAGTTCCGCGCCTGCGGGCAAGATGCGCGGGGCGCATGCGGGAGACGTGTTCACGATCTCGCTGCATCAGGACAACAATTATCCGATGTGGAAGCCGGCGTCGTCGATTGACGTTGATCTGCCCGACGGCATCGGGGACGACGACTATCTGGCGTGGCTCGACAATGCGCTGAGTTCGGGGTTGCGCCAGTTCGAGCCTGATTTGTTGTGCTATATCGCGGGCGCCGATCCTTATAAGGAAGATCAGCTAGGCGGGCTGGCTTTGACGATGGAAGGATTGAAGAAGCGCGACGAGTTGGTGTTCCGGGTGGCGCGGGCGCGGGATATTCCGGTGATGGTGACCTTCGCCGGCGGCTACGCGCGGAATGTGGAAGACACGGTGACCATTCACTGCAATACGGTGATTGCGGCGAAGGAAGTGTTCGCGGGTGCAGTTTGAAGAGAAAGCGAGCCAAACGCACGATCATTGCGTCGCAAAGATCGCGACGCTTCGCGCGGCTCGCCCGGATTCCTCGCTGCGCAACGAACGCTCGCTCGGAGTGACAAACGGGTGCGAAATGAGTCCGCGGCAAACGATATACTCGAAGCATGATCGTCAGCCCTTCCGACCTGCCGCACAGCGAGCTTTACAATATCTTGCTTAATTCCGTGGCGCCGCGACCGATTGCGTGGGTTTCTACCATGAGCGCATCGGGACAGCCTAATCTCGCGCCCTTTTCTTTCTTCAACGCAGTGTGCGTGGATCCTCCGCTGCTGGCGTTCGCTCCGGGGCTTCGACCGGCGAAACGGCCTGACGTCAGCCAGGGCGAGGCTAAGGACACGCTGCACAATATTCGTGAGACCGGGGAATTCGTCGTCAATATTGTTACCTACGAACTGGCCGAGGCGATGAACTTGACCAGCGGCGAGTATGACGCGTCGGTGAATGAATTTGAGCTGGCGAAGGTTAAGCCAGAGGCATCGACTGTGGTGCGGCCTCCGAGAGTGGCTGAGTCTCCGGTGAGCTTTGAGTGCAGGCATTATCAGATTCTGGACTTCTCGCCGGAGCCGACGAGCAGCAGTCTGGTGATCGGGAAGATTGTGTCAATTCATGTAAAGGATTCACATCTGAAGGAAGGACGGCTGGACCGGAATTCTCTGGATCTAGTCGGACGCATGGGTGGGATGCAATACACGCGGACGACTCAGCGCTTCGAGATGGTGAGGCCGAAGGTTAGCTAATTTCGACTGCAACCAATCCAGGAGAACATCATCCAAGCTAAACCGGGCGATTGGGAAATGGCATTGTACGTTATTTGCTTTTCTATCTTGAATCACAGGTGGGGTTTCTGCTACAACGGTTTTAAGTCGTAAGGTGGGGTGCTCAAGCAAGTCTG